>JAEEGK010003687.1_pt1 | contig 37932 bp, 31 predicted proteins | sample 8958771 | NCBI WGS metagenome assembly JAEEGK01 (sample SAMN16246547, study PRJNA631951) | gut metagenome | biome: gut microbiome; feature: rumen; material: SC-attached | host: Bos | place: Iran: Karaj | collected 2018-10
GTGCTTTGCAGTTTTCACGGAGCCGATTTGGGTTGAGACGAGACGCAGCCCGCAGGGAATACTTCCGTATTTTCAAGGGCTGCAACGAAGTATCGGCGCAAATCAGCCCGTGAAAACCGGTAGGTGTTCAACTCCCTTCGCCTATTGCAATTACCGCGGAAAAGAGTTAAACTAACGGGCGAAAAACGAAAAAGCATATGGAGCGGCCGCTGCAATGCCTGGCGGCGTCGGGATCGTAAACGAGAGGAGTTTTGCTGCATGTCAGAAATGTACGGCGACGATTTTATAACCATTACGGGCGACGACGGCGTGAGCTATGAGCTCGAGCACCTTGATACCATCGAATACGACGGAAAACTTTATATGGCCTTCCTTCCCGTCAGCGAAAACGAGGACGAGGTATATGAAATGATCCTTTTCCGGGTAGTTGAGGAAGACGGCGAGGAGCTTCTTGAGACCATCGACGACGACAATGAGGCGGAGCTCGTATATGAAAAATTCATGGAGCAGCTCTTTGCCGAGGATAACGACGAGGACTGAAAAAACAGGTTATTTGCGGAAAACGGGCCGATAATTGGAAACGCATTTTATTGAAATCGGCGCATTTTCGTGATATACTATGCTCACAGAGAGAAAAAGCGGGATAATCACCGATGATATTCCTGCTGTGTTTGTGATAAGTCTATTTAAACCCACATCACTTTAACGGGATGCTGCCTTCGCATACGGATCGCAGGCCTCCTCCCGCCGCGGCCAGAGCAGGCTCCGATCTGCTCCGCCTCCCGGGAGACGTTGGAAGCACTGAAGTATACGGGAAGCGACCCACCTGCATAAACGTGCAGGTTATAAACGGGCTTACACGGCACGGCCGGCGGTCCTTTTCCGTCGGTCCCCGGATGCGGGATCAGCCGATCCCGGCGGTCAACGCCGCCGGGACGGCTTTTTTGTTGTCCCGGCGGCGCGCTCGCGTGCGCGCCGCCGAATAATAATGATTGAATTTTCAGGCAAAATATGCTATTATCAGCAATAATGCGGTCCGCGCTCTGCGGCCGTAACGACTTTTTTCGCCCTGTGTTCAAGGAGGTTAAGCTATGCTGAGGTGGCGCAGGATCCCGGAGCTCGCAAAACGTGCATCCGACAGCAAGCTGGTAAATAAAGGCTTTCCCGCCGTCGGGCGGATACTCGGCGCGGCGGTAAAGGTCATCATCACCGCGGTGCTCATCGGCGTGTGCACCGGCGCTCTCTTCGCGCTGATATTTGCCGCTTTTGTCAAAAACTCTCTTAAAGACGAATTGAAGGTTTCCCTTTCGGAATTCAGTCTCAATCAGACGAGCACTCTGTACTGCTGGGACAGCAGCATAGGCGACTATGTCGTTCTTGACGAGCTCAGCGGACGCGAGGGAAAAAGCACCTGGATCAATTATGAGGATATCCCGAAGGCCATGGAGCATGCGGCCGTCGCGATAGAAGACAAGCGGTTTTACGAGCATTACGGCGTGGACTGGTACCGTACTACCGCGGCCTTCGGCAGCATGTTTCTTCATATGGACAGCTCCTTCGGCGGATCGACCATAACCCAGCAGCTGCTCAAAAACGTCCTTCATTTCGACGAGGTGACCGTCAAGCGAAAGGTTTTGGAGATATTCCGCGCTTTGGAGCTTGAAAAGTCATATACGAAGGAAGAGATAATGGAGTGGTATCTCAACTTCATATGGCTCGGCCACGGCTGCCGCGGCGTTCAGGCCGCCTCAAAGGAGTATTTCGGTAAGGACGCCAGTGAGCTGAGCGTGGCCGAATGCGCGTGCCTTATCGGCATAACGAACAATCCCAGTATGTACGACCCGCAGTATCATCCCGAGGCAAACCGCAAGCGCACCGCGACCATACTGTACGAAATGCTCGATCAGGGCTATCTGACCCAAAGCGAATATGACGAGGCCGCCGCCGAAGAGCTTGTTTTCACCTTCGGCACCGCGGGTTCCGAGGGTGAAGACAGCATCGCTTCCGATCCTACGGAATGGTTTACCGACGCTGTAATCGAAGACGTCATTGCCGATCTCATGGAGCTGAAGGATATTGATTACAAAACCGCCGAGACGCTTCTGCTCAACGCCGGATATAAGATCTATACCACCATGGACCGCACCGTCCAGGATATAATCGACGACGTGTATTCCACGACCGACAATATTCCCTCCGGCTACGTCCGCAGCGCAACGCAGGACCTGCAGTCGTCCATCGTGGTAATGGACCCCTATACCGGGGATATACGCGGGCTGTCCGGAGGCATAGGCCGCAAAGAGGGCTCGAGACTTCTCAACCTCGCCACTCAGTCGCAGCGCAGCCCGGGCTCTACGATCAAGCCCATTGCGAGCTATTCCATCTGCCTTGACAGAGGCCTCGTCATGCCGTATACGGTATTTGACGACAGCGATTTCACAAAGCTCGGCGGCATAAACTGGCTGCCCAACAACGACGATTTCTCCAACTCCGGCAGCGTAACGCTCCGCTCGGCCCTTCAGCATTCGATCAACACCATAGCCGCGCAGCTCGTTGACATGATCACTCCCCGTGCTTCCTTCAATCAGCTTGTCAACCGCCTCGGCTTCACTTCTCTCGTTGATGACAGCGCCGGCGGCTATTCCGACGTCGGCTACGCGGCAATGAGCCTCGGTCAGCTTACCAACGGCGTAACGGTGCGGGAGATGTGCCAGGCTTATACCCCCTTCTGCAACGAGGGCATCTTCACTTCCGCCCGCACCTATTCGCGCATAGAGGACGCCTCCGGCGCGCTCGTCTACGAAAACGTGCCCGAGACCAACGTGGCTCTCAGCAAGCGTACCGCGTACTACATGACCGAAATGCTCAACAACGCCGTCAATCACGGTACCGGCTGGCTTGCCAAGTTCGACAACATGGCCGTTGCGGGAAAGACCGGCGGATCGAGCGGATGGAAGGACCGCTGGTTCATCGGCTATACTCCCTACCTTCTCGGCGCCGTATGGACAGGCTATAAAATGCCCGAGACCATGGGCTCATCCAACCCGGCAACAGGCATGTGGAAGCAGGTCATGCAGAGGGTGCACGCAGCCCTCGGATACAGCGACGCTTCCTTTAAAACACCGGACGACATGGTAAGGGTAACGGTTTGCTGCGATACCGGGCTGCTGGCCACCGAAGCCTGTGAGCATGACATACGCGGCGATCGTACCATGACGTTGTATATGGAGCCCAACGAGCTTCCCTCCACGGTCTGTCAGGCGCATGTGTTTGTCGATATCTGCTCGGATACCTATCATCTTTTCAATGAAGAAATGTGTCCCGAGGAATGCCGCCGAACGGTCAGCGTGCTCGACACCTCGAAGTACGAGGGCAGGATCACTCTTCCCCCCTGGTTCCCCGACGGGCATTACCCCCGTAAATCCTCCTGGGACAACTACTACAACGCGTTTGCGGCTTATTGGGAAAAGCAGAGGGACAAATACTCCAGCGCCTCCGCCTATCAGACCGATTACGACCGTGCTCTGTCCACGCTGCGCGCAAGTTACGACGCTTCCGATCCTTCTCCCCTCGGCGCAGTTCCCTACGTACTGTCCGAATTGACGCCCTGTACTCTGCACGACACCGACCCCATTTCCGGCTGGCACATCGCTCCCGTCGGCAATTTCCTGATAGACCCCTCCACAGGCTTCTATTACGACCGGGAAAACGATATCCTCATAGAACCCGTAACGGGCTGGACAGTCGACTGGCGCACGGGATATCTGATCAACCCTGAAACCGGCGAATACACCAATCTGTCCGGGCGCGTCGTGACCGTGCATCCGGAAAGGTACACCGAGGATAAATACTCCCGTCCCAAAGGTTACGAACCCGCGACGATCCCCGATACCGAAACGGCCCCCGACGAGAACTCCGAAACCGACACGGATACGGATACGCCCTCCGGCGGCGGGATCGGAGAGGACGAAGACAAACCGGATACCGAAACCGGCAGCGACGGAGAAACGGAGGAGCCCGTACCTTCCGAAGCGCCCGAGGAGACTCCGCCGCCCTCTTCGAGCAGCGATTTGTTCTGGCGCGGGAATTGAGCGGACATTCAGGACGGTCGTTTAATTTCCGGCGAACGAAACAGACAGATATTGCTTGCGTAAGCTTTACGAAAAAGCATGGCCGTTTTTACCGGCCATGCTTTTCTTTGTCGGAAATCATATTTGTATACGTACCGCCTTGCTGTCCTTACGGCATATCGGTAATGCTCCGTATGACCCAGCCTGCGAGCTGCATGCCGGCGGCCGGCGGCACCCAGCTTACGCTGCCGGGTATACTGCGCCGCCCCTGAGGAGGTTCCTCATCGGTTTCGAGAGTATCCGAAGGGAGCTCCGGACTCCACAGAACTGTCTGTTTTTCCACGCCGCGTTTTTTCAGTTCCCTGCGCATCACTCTCGCCAGCGGATCGGCATAGGTTTCGGAAATGTCCGATATGCGAAAAAGCGAGGGATCGAGCTTGTTGCCCGTTCCCATACACGAAATTATCGGTATCCCCTTTTCCCGAGCGGTCTGTATAAGATCGAGCTTGCAGGCCACGAGATCGATGGCGTCGATTATAAAGTCGTAATCGGCGAAAAAATCCTCACGCGTCTCGGCCGTATATCTTGCGCAAATCGGTACTGCCTCTATTTCCGGATTTATATCCCTCGCTCTTTCCGCGGCAAGCTCCGCCTTATAACGGCCTGCGGTAGAACTCAGAGCGAGTATCTGACGGTTGATATTGGTAAGGCTGACGGTATCGAAATCCACCAGCGTCAATCTGCCCACGCCCCCGCGGGCAAGCGCCTCCGCCGCCCAGCTGCCCACGCCGCCGAGGCCGAACACCGCCGCATGCGCCCGTTTCAGTCTGAGCATCGCCTCGTCGCCCATGAGCATGCGCTGTCTTGCAAATCTGTCTTCCACCTCAGTCACCGCCGCTTTCCCCGCCGCTCTCCTGCGGATCCGAAGACTCATAAGAACTCAGATCATTGTAGCAAAACGCCATGGTCACCGCTATTTTCGGTCTCATGAAAAGGTCGGCAATACCGTTGGTGATCAGCGAAGCCAGAAGCGCCGTGATATACGGTGTGATCAGCGTGAGGTCCAGCGTGAATATAAGCTTTTTGGAGCCTGAGGTTATTTTTGCGCTTTCCTTGAGACAGCGTATCGGGCCGTACTGAGGATTGTCCGCGCATATGAAGTAGACCATTCTCCAGCGGTAAAAGAGCCATACTCCGGGTACTATCAGGCAGCAAAGCCCGAGATAAATGCCGAGCGACCTTATTATCTCGATAACGGCGATTTTAAGGAAGGACGCGGAGAAGCCGTCCGTGACTCGGTATCCGGAAGCGTCCCTCATCCGCGACGCCTCCAGCGCGATCCTGATCCAGCCCGTCTCGAGAGTGCGGCACATTATGCTCAGCACGATGATGAAGACAAGCGAGATCATAAGATTGTTGCTTATCGGCGGCAGCTCCGGATTGCCGTGCTGCAGATATTCCACGCTGTTCTGATACCAGCGCAGAAATGGCACGGAAAGCCCCGTAGTAAGCAGCCTCATCACGGCGACCGCCGCCGCGAAGAGCATGAATTTGCCGAAAAGATACCCGTTGGAGGAGGATATCACCTGAAACGCGCCGCTGTGCCAGCGCAGGATTCGCTCGTTATTTTGCATTGTATTTATTCATGGCGCTGTCCACGCCGTTCCTTATTATTTCTTCAGCGGCGTCGGCGGCGACCTCCGCCGCCTTGTATATCCGCTCGTATTCTTCGTCTGTCAGCCGGCCGATCACCCAGTCTATCCGGTCGTCCTCCGGGCCCTCGGGCGCGCCGACGCCTATTTTGACTCTCGGAAAATCCGTAGTGCCGAGAGCCGAGATAATACTTTTTATGCCGTTGTGTCCCCCGTCGCTTCCCCCGCGCTTTACCCGCAGACGGCCCGCCGGCAGCGCCGTATCGTCCTGTATCACTATGCATCTCTGGGGCGGGATCTTATAGAAATGCGCCGCCGGGCCGACGGCCTCTCCCGAAAGATTCATATAGGTCTGCGGGCGCATGAAGAATACCTTTTCGCCGCCGAGCTCTCCTATGCAGGTAAATGCCTTGAATTTCAGCCGGGAGGTCTTTATGCGGTACCTGTTGTCAAGCACGTCGCTGACCATCCATCCCGCGTTATGGCGCGTTTTTTCATACTGTGAGCCGGGATTGCCCAAAAAGCAGACGAGCCACGACGGCGCGGAGGTTTTTTTCATAGAAAACAAATGAATACACCTTCCCGGGAAATATTAACATATGCGGCTTATCTTTGCAATGCCGTAATATACGAACTGCCGCCGGAGCGCAGCCCCGGCGGCAGTGGGCTTGCCGAAAAAGCCCTTCAGACTTTTTCGGCAAAACAGCTGCACTGCGCTTCGCGCACAGCGCGCCGCTCTGCGGCGCGTGCACGCGCGCTCCGTGAAAGGTATTTTCGTCGAAAATAAAGGTTTCCGCCGAAAATATCCCACTTTATTCACGCCTGCGGGCGTGAACTCTGCGAGGCTTTATGCGTAAATACAGCTGTCTTTCCCGAAATCACAGTCTGTCTACAGTCTGACTGCCGCCGGAGCGCAGCCCCGGCGGCAGTTTGATCGGGCCGTTGTCCGGACCCTTATTCTCCGAAAAAGGCCTCGTGGACGGCGCGCATGGCAACGTCCGCCTGAGCCGAATCGATAAGCACAGAGATCTTTATCTCACTGGTTGAGATCATGTGGATGTTGACATGAGCGTTGTAAAGCGCCTCGAACATCTGCACCGCGACGCCCGGGCTGTTTATCATGCCCGCGCCGACGACGGATATTTTGGCGACCTTGTCGCTGACCGTTATATGGTCGAAGCCTATCGTGTCCTTGGCTGCCTCGAGAGCGGTTACCGCTCTGTCCATATCGCTCTTTGAAACGGTAAAGCTGATATCCTTCGTGTCTCCCCTGCCTATCGACTGCAGAATGATGTCCACGTTTATTTTTTCCTTTGCCAGAACGCGGAACACTTTGAATGCCACGCCCGGGACGTCATTCAGACCCACAAGAGCTATACGTGCAATTTTTTCATCCTTGGCTACGCCGCTGACCTTGGTTTCTTCCATTTTTTTAACGACCTCCCGTACTATAGTACCGCTTTTTCTTACGTAGCTGGAAAGAACTTCCATGTTTACGTTATAGCGTTTTGCCATTTCAACGGATCTGTTATGCAGCACCTGCGCTCCCATGGAGGCAAGCTCGAGCATTTCATCGTATGTTATCTCGTCAAGCTTCCTGGCCTGCGGAACGATGCGCGGATCGGCGGTATACACGCCCTCCACGTCGGTATATATCTGGCACAGATCGGCGTGCAGCCTTGCGGCTATCGCGACGGCCGTGGTGTCGCTGCCCCCGCGGCCCAGGGTGGTGATCTCGTCGTTTTTGTTGACGCCCTGGAAGCCCGCCACTATTACCACCTTGCCCGCGTCAAGCTCGTCCCTGATGCGGGCGGTATCCATGGTCTTTATCCTGGCGTTGCCGAAATCGGAGCTCGTCCTCATTCCGACCTGCCAGCCGGTCAGGGACACGGCAGGTACGTCCATTGTCTCCAGCGCCATCGCGCACAGCGCTATCGAGATCTGCTCTCCCGTGGTAAGGAGCATATCCAGCTCGCGTTTGGAGGCGTGGGGGTTTATCTCCGCGGCCTTGTCGAGAAGGTCGTCGGTCGTATCGCCCTGAGCCGACAGGACGACGACCACATCGTTGCCCGCGCGCTTCGTATCTGCGATAATGCCCGCCACACGCATCATCTTCTGGGCGTCGGCGACGGATGAGCCGCCGAATTTCTGCACGATAAGCATTTTTTTCTTTCCTTTCGAGTTAGTCCAGTATACGGTATTTGATATCCCAATCGCCGGTATCCGCAGCTGTGCAGGGCTCGAGAAGCTCCCAGCGCGCTCCCGTTCTGACATACCAGCGGGAAACGAGCCCGGCTCCGTCGGATGCCCGGCAGGAACTGTCCGCATCCCAGCCTATGCCGCGCCGCTTTTCCCTGTGAAGCACCGCTTCGATCATATCGCCCACCACTGCGCTGGCGGTAGGTATGCTTCCCGCGCCGCGGCCGTAGAACATGCACTCCCCTACGGCGTTTCCGCGCACGATTATCGCGTTGAAGGAATCCGATACTCCGTTGAGCATACACGACGGCATGACCACATGCGGCTCCACGAAAATGTATTCGCCTCCGTCCGTCCGGCCGGTGCGCGCGATAAGCTTTATCCTCGCGCCGAAGCCCGCGCAGATTTTTATATCCTCCGCGTCCACGTTTCTGATGCCCACGGTCCTTACCTGCTCGGGGATGAATTCCTTCCCGAATGCGAGATCGGCAAGTATGCATATCTTGCGGCAGGCGTCCTTTCCGTCTATATCCGCGCTCGGGTCCCGCTCGGCGTACCCGAGACGCTGGGCCGTGGCAAGGGCCTCGTCAAAGCTTACTCCGCCCTTCTCCATGCACGTAAGGATATAGTTGGTCGTCCCGTTGACTATGCCCTTGATCTCCTCTATGCGGTTTGCGCCGAGGCACTGGGTCAGAGGCCGCAGCAGGGGTATGCCTCCGCCGACGCTCGCCTCGAAAAGATAGCTGACGTTCTTTTCCGCGGCTATGGACAGCAGCTCTCTCCCGTGCGCTGCAACGAGCTCCTTATTGGAGGTCACTACGCTTTTTCCAGCGAGCAGAGCGCGCTTTGTAAACTCGTACGCCACTCCGACGCCGCCTATAGTTTCCGCAACGATGCCGACGTCGGGGTCTTTTTCCACTACGGAAAAATCGTTTATAAGCTTGTCCGCATTGGGATCGTCGGGGAAACTGCGCACGTCGACGATGTATTTCAGCTTTATTGCTTCCCCCGAAGCTTTTTCTATTTCGGCGCCGTTGTCGGTCAGCACCTTCGCCACGCCGGAGCCGACGGTACCGTAACCAAGTATTGCCGCATATGCCATGGCGCTACTCTCCTTTATTCTACAACTTTCCGTCAGTTTCGCCTGTACAATTATTTTAGTATATTAGCATACAGTCTGCGTAATTGCAACACAAAAATGCTCCCGAAAAAGGACGGATATTATGGTCAAAACAAACATATGGATACGCCGAGCGGCGGCGCTTGTCCTGGCTTTTCTTGCCGTCAGATTTCTTTCTCCCTTCATCATCGCTCTGGGCGTCTCCGCCGCGATCGAGCCGTGTCTGAGAAGAGTGCGTTCGGCAAGCGGTCTCAGGCGCGGCTTCGTATCCGCCGCAGGCGTGCTTGCGGTATACGGCGGCGCGGGCGCCGCGGTGCTTACGCTCTGCTGGCGGGGGCTGTTATGGCTGTATGAGCTTGCCGCCTCTCTTCCCTCGCGGCTCGCTTCCCTTCCCTCACTGCTCCGGGGCGGGAGCAGCGCGGTCGAACGCTTCATCGTCTCCGCTCCCGAAGAGCTGCAGACTTATCTCCGTTCCGCCGCGGAAGGCATGCGCTCCGGAGCGGAGAGCCTGCCGGGCAGGATATATGAGCGCGTACTGTCCCTGCTCGGAAAAGCGATATCCTCCGCGCCGGGCGTCGTTTTCTTTTTCACCGCCGCCGCAATAGGCACATTTTTCATAAGCTCGGGCTATGACGAGGTACGAAAATTCATATGGCGCCAGGTCCCGGAGGAAAATCGCCTGCGGGTCCGCGACGCCGTATACGCCTCGGCAGGCGCGGTGAAGCACTGGCTGCTCGCGGAGCTTACGCTCTCCGCCGTATGCTTTGCCGAGCTGCTGATGTTCTTTTTCATTCTTAACGTAAGACAGCCCGTTTTCGGCGCTCTCGCCGCCGCCATGATCGACGCGCTGCCCCTTGTGGGAACGGGCGTTATACTCGTGCCGTGGGCTATGCTGAGTCTCATCTCGGGCGAAACGACAAAAGCCGTCGTTCTGCTGGCCGCATACGTTACCGTTGCCGCGGTGCGCTCCCTGCTGGAGCCGAAGCTGCTCGGAGAGCGCAGCGGACCGCATCCCGCCGCCTCTCTTATCGCGATATATCTCGGCTTCCGGCTCATCGGCGTATGGGGGATGGTGCTTTTTCCGCTGCTTCTGACCGTTTTGAAACGCCTGAATGACGGCCGTTTCATACGTTTGTGGAAATAGTCGTTCTGACGGTTGTAAAAGGGGGCGGATAATGATAGAATTATTAAGAAATATGTCCGCCGTTCCGCGCGGATAAACCGAGGAGAATACGGATAATGAACGAAACCGTCGATCTTACCGCTTTGGCTGAAAGTCTGTGCCTTGAAATGGCCCGACTTGACTTCGACAGCTGCTATGCCCGCTTCGGTGAGGGAATGAAGGCGGCTCTTACTCAGGACGCTCTTCGCGACACCTGGGCCTCCGCGGCAGGCAGCTTAGGCGAATTTGACAGAATATACAGCAGCTTTTCCGGCAGCGACGGGCGTTACTTCTCCGTCACCGTTATAATGCTCTACGAGCTGCGCGGTCTGTCCGTGTGCTTCACCTTTTCCGACGGCGGCGTGATAGAAGGGCTGTTCGTAAACTATTATTCCCTCCCTCAAAAGCCGGAAGCGACCGACAAATACGCCGAAAAGCCGGCCCGGCTCGGCTTTGACGGCGGCGTCATAGACGGAATGCTCACGCTCCCGTCCGAGTGGAGCGGGGATATCATCGTCATGCTCCAGGGCTCCGGACAGACGGACATGAACGAGACCGTAGGCAGCGCCGGGAACGCTCCCTTCCGCGACCTGGCTCATCTTCTTGCCGAGAGGGGCGCGGCGAGCCTGCGCTTCAACAAGCGGTACTACCAGTATCCCGCCCTCGCCTCCGGCGGGGTAACGGTGCAGTCCGAGGTGCTGGACGACGCCGACTCCGCGGTATCGCTCGCGGCTTCCGTCGAGGGCGCCCGGCGCGTTTATATCCTCGGCCACAGTCTCGGCGGAATGCTCGCTCCCGTCGTTGCCGATCGGAACCGCTCCGTCGCCGGGATGATCTCCCTTGCCGGAAGTCCGAGACGGCTTCAGGACATAGTCTACTCCCAGTATCTCGCTCAGCTCAGCTCCGCGGGATATCCCGAGGAGATGCTTGCCGCCGCCGTCGAAGAGCTCGACACGGCGGTAAAAATGATAAACGGACTCGGCCCGCGCGACTCCGGCACTTTTTTGGGCACCGAGGCCTCATACTGGTACAGTCTCAACCGCCTGCAGCCGGCACTGATCGCGAGAGAGCTTGATATACCCATGCTCTTCATGCAGGGCAGCGCCGATTTTCAGATAGACCCGGAAACCGACCTGGGAGGCTGGAAACGCCTGCTCTCCGGCAAGGCAAACGTGAGCTTCAAAGAATACGAGGGGCTCAACCACCTGTTCATGCCCACGAACGGATACAAAGACGAGCGCGACTATTCCCTGCCCGGCAGCGTCGCTCCCGCGGTAGCCGACGACATAGTCAGCTGGCTCTCCGCTCTCCGCGGCTGACCGGGAGAGCGATGAAGCGTATCGTTCTCGGCATCCTCGCCCATGTGGACGCGGGGAAGACAACGCTTGCCGAGGCCATGCTGTACGTCGGCGGCGCGATAAAGAAGCAGGGCCGCGTCGACCGCCGCGACAGCTTTCTGGACACTCACGAGCTTGAACGCGAACGCGGCATCACCATCTTTTCGCAGCAGGCGCGCATCGAGCTTCCCGACAGCGCCGTCACTCTCCTCGACACTCCCGGACACAGCGATTTTTCCTCGGAGACCGAACGCGCGGTCAGCGCCATGGATTACGCCGTTCTGGTCATAAGCGGCACAGACGGCGTCCAGGCGCACACCGAAACGCTGTGGCGGCTGCTCAAACGCTCCGCAAAGCCCGTTTTCATATTCGTCTCCAAAATGGATCTTGCCGAAGACCGGAAAGCGGAGCTTATGCGCGCGATAAAGCAGCGCCTCGACGGCGCCTGCGTCGATTTCTGCGCTCCTGAGGACGAAGTGTACGAGAGCATGGCCGAATGCTCCGAGGAGGCTCTCGACTCTTACCTGTCCCGCGGCATCGTACCGCGTGAGCTTACCGCCGCGCTGATACGTCGCAGGCGCGTTTTCCCCTGTTTTTTCGGCTCGGGACTGAAGCTGACGGGCGTGGAGGAATTCCTTTCCGCCCTGGACCGGCTCACCGTCGAGACCCCCGCCGGTCCCGTATTCGGTGCGCGGGTATTCAAAATATCCCGCGACAGCCGCGGCGCGCGCATGACTTTTATGAAGATCACCGGCGGCACCCTCCGGGTGCGCTCGCCGATACGCTATATCTCCGACGGAAAGCCGTTTGAGGAAAAGGCAGCCCAGATCCGCATTTATTCCGGCGCCGGCTTCACTCAGACCGACGAGGCTCATTCCGGCGAGATCTGCGCGGTCCTCGGGCTCACTGCGACGCGTCCCGGAATGGGGCTCGGCGACGAGGCGGGCAGCGTACCGCCGCTGCTGGAGCCCGTACTGACCTACGCCGTCTCGTCCTCATCATGCGACTCGCATACCCTGCTGACGAGGCTGCGCGAGCTTGAAGACGAGGACCCTCAGCTCAGCGTCAGCCATTCCGCGCAGACCGGCGACATATCGCTGCGCGTCATGGGGCCCGTACAGCTGGAAGTCATTTCCCGCCTTATGAACGACCGCTTCGGCATCCCCGTGGAGTTCGGGAGCGGCAGCGTGACTTATAAAGAAACGATAGCCGCTCCGAGCCGCGGCGCGGGCCACTTTGAGCCCCTTCGGCATTACGCGGAGGTACACCTGCTGCTCGAACCTTTAGAGCGCGGAGCCGGGCTGGAATTCCGCTCGCTCTGCAGCACGGACGAGCTTGACGCGAATTGGCAGCATCTCATACTGTCTCAGCTTGAAGAGCCTCCCCTTACCGGCGTGCTTACGGGCTCACCCGTCACGGATATGCGCGTCACTCTCGTTGCGGGCAGGGCGCATCTTAAGCATACCGAGGGCGGCGATTTCCGCCAGGCTGCCCGGCGGGCTTTCCGTCAGGGACTTATGAAAGCGGAAAGCGTACTGCTTGAGCCGTATTACGAATTCAAGCTCGAGCTGCCCGCAGCGCAGCTCGGCAGAGCCATAAACGACCTGCGTTCCATGCACGGCAGCTTCACCCCCGGGGAAGGCGACGGCGAGTTCTCCGTTATATGCGGACGCGCCCCGGTAAAAGCGATGCGTGATTATTACCGCACGATGCTGGCATATACCCACGGCCGCGGCCGGATGACCCTCATTCCGTCCGGCTTCGAGCCCTGCCGTGACGGCGCCGAGGCCGCGGCGGAAACGGGCTACGACCCTCTGCGCGATACCGAAAATCCCGCAGACTCCGTCTTCTGCTCCCACGGCGCGGGCGTAAATATCGCCTGGGACAAAGCCGACGCGTACATGCACCTCGACGTGGGCTCCGACCGCGGCTCACGGACCGACGGCGAAGAGCCTCCCGCTCCCCGCCTCAACAGGCGCAATTTCAGTCTCGACGACAAAGAGCTGGAGCAGATCATGGAGCGCGAGTTCGGCCCCATACGCCGCAGGAGCTATACTCCCCGCGTTTACGCCGCCGACGACGCTTTTCTTGCCGCCGAGAGTGCCAAAAAGGACTATCTGATCGTCGACGGTTACAACATGATCTTTTCGTGGGAGGAGCTCAGAGAGAGCGGCGGAGACCTTGACGCGGCCCGACTCAGGCTCATGGAGCTGCTCAGCAATTACCGCGCCTTCAAGGGCAGCGAGCTCGTGCTCGTTTTCGACGCCTACAAGGTCAGAGGCGGAGGCGGCGAACGCTTTGACCATCACGGGATACATGTGCTCTATACCCGCGAGGGTGAAACGGGAGATATGTATATAGAACGGCTTGCATCCGAGATAGGAAAGAATTATAATGTCCGGGTCGCAAGCTCGGACAGCCTCATACAGCTGTCCGCTCTGCGCTCCGGTCTGCTGCGCATGAGCGCGGCGGAGCTTGAAAGCGATGTCCGCTCGGTATACGAGCGCATTCGCGGCGTGATAAACGGAAAATGACATTCAGTTCAATGGGGTCTGCCCCGGAAAGGAAAAACATATGAAGAAAAAGATAAAAACACTGCTGTCGCTGCTTTTGGCGGCCGCGATGATCGCCGGCCTTGCTTCCTGCAAAAAAGGCGGCGGAGAAGAGGATTTCGGCAATCAGCTCGACGGGCTCGAAAAGGTCCGGCTTGAGCACGTATATACCATGAGTTATATCGACATGGGCGAGGGCGAAGACGCTGACGACTCCGGTTCGGAAAGCACCGCTCCGGTCTACGGCGAAAACGAATACAGTTACCACGACGAATACGTCGATTCCGTCACGGAAGCCGGCGGCAAGGTGTATATCGTCAAGCGTTATTATAACGAAGAGTACTCAGACGGGGAGTACGTTTCGGACAACGGCCTGCGCGTCAGCAGCCTCGATCCGGACAGCGGCGAAGTAAGCGACGTCGCCGATTTCAAGCAGGAAAACGACAGCAGTGAAAACGCGTATCATTATAAGGGCGTAAACAATGTCGCCCCGTGCTCCGACGGCAGCTTCTGGTGCGTAGTGATGGAAGAATTCGGCGACTGGTCCGATCCGACCGAGTATAATTACAGCACCCAGACCACCCTCGTTCACACCGCCGCCGACGGCTCCGAGCTCGCGAGCATCGACCTCGCGGACGTAATAGAAAACATGCCCGAATATTTTTACATAGACCGAATGATCGTTTCCCCCGGCGGAGATCTGATCATTTATACCGACCCCGACATGTACGTTATCGGTCCGGACGGCGCGCTTAAGCATATGATCTCCGCCCCCTCCGGCGGCAACATGTGGGTAAGCTCGGTCTGCTCCACCGGCAGCGGAGACGTCGTATGCCTCGTCATCGACTACGAGAACAACAAGCGCACCTTATACCGCGTCAATGTCGAAACGGGCTCCCTCGACATGCTTGGCGACATAGAGATCACCGACGCGAACAACTGCGTGGGCGGCGCGGGGACCACCGTGCTTTTCAACCTCGGCTCGGCGCTCTATTCCTACGACTACTCCGCCAAAACTCAGCAGGAGCTGATCAACTGGCTCAATTCGGACATAAATCCCAACCGCCTCGATTACGTCACCCCCCTGTCCGACGGCCGCTTTATCGCCATGGAACGCAGCCGCGACTACAGCAAGACCCGTCTTGCCCTGCTCAGCAAAGCCTCCGAGGACGACGCGGTGGAGAAATACGTTATAAACTACGCCGCCGTATATCTTGACAACAATCTTCAGGACGCGATAATCGAGTTCAATAAGCAAAACAGCGATTTCCGCATTCAGTTCATTGATTATTCCAAGTACAACAGCACCGACGACTACTCTGCCGGCATACATCAGCTCAATATGGACATCATCTCCGGCAAAGTACCGGATATCCTCTCGCTCGACGAGCTTCCCTTCCAGACCTACGCTTCCAAGGGCATTCTTTTGGATATGGGCGCAGCGCTGGCCTCCGACCCGTCGTTCAACCGTGCGGACTATCTTGAAAATATCCTCGACGCGCCGCAGTACAACGGCAAAAGCTACAGCGTCATACCCAGCTTCTCCGTTTACACCATTATCGGCAAGAGCGATTATGTAGGCGAGGAGCCGGGCTGGACCGTGGACGATCTCCACGCGCTCATGGAGGCTCATCCCGAGTCCGCGCTGTTCGAGACGATGACGAAAAGCAACCTGCTCACCCTCCTTATGTATATGTCCATCGACGACTACATCAATTATGACAACGGCACATGCAGCTTCGACTCCCCCGCCTTTATCAAGCTGCTCGAGATCGCCAATTCCTTCCCCGACAGCATAGACTGGGAGAGCTATTACGGCTCCATGACCGACGCCGACTGGGAAGCGAGGAACAACGCCTATCGCGACGGCAGCATACTGCTTGAAATGAACGCCGTCAGCCGCTACGACGATATAAAGGACCAGATGAACAACTTCGGCGGCGCGATGACCTATAAAGGCTTCCCCGCCAGCAGCGGCTCCGGCAGCGTGATCATGCCCAACATGGAGCTCGCGATCTCCTCAAAGAGCCGTCTCAAGGGCGCGTGCCTGGACTTCATCAAATACCTTATGTCGAACGAATATCTCAGCGAGACGTCCTACGGTTTCCCGATAAACCGCAGCGTTCTCGAGCAGCAGGCCGCCGAGGCGATGGACGCCTCCCGCTTCGGCGACGTCGGCGCCTATGACAGCGCCTACGGCTCGGACGACTATTACTGGAACAAGCCTCTTACGCAGGAGCAGGTCGACCAGGTCAACGCGCTGATCTCTTCGGTAACGTCCGTCTTCCGCTATTCCGAGGACGTCCTCGCCATTATCGAGGAAGAATCCGGCGCCTACTTTGCCGGACAGAAGAGCGCGCAGGACGTTGCGTCCATCATACAGAGCCGCGTACAGATCTACGTCAGCGAAAACAGATAAAATTATTTTGCGGGCGCCGCATGATACGGCGCCCGCAAAATGCAACTTTTTTCACGCGATCGCGTCTAATCATCCAAGCGGCCCGAAATAAAAAAGACCGGGCGGCGGAAAGGATAACATACCATGCACAAAAGGACAAAATCTTTCGTCTCGGTCCTTATGGCCGCGCTCATGATCGCGGGTCTGTGTTCCTGCGCGAAAGAGGCGCCTGAGAAAGAGGAATTCGGCAATCAGCTCGACGGGCTTGAAAAGGTGCGTCTCGAGCACGTGTATACCGTAAGCTATATCGATCTTCCCGAGACTGAAACGGTTCCGACGGAACCGGAGCCGGACCCGGATAAGGGCGAATGGGCTTACAGCGACGAATACATAAACTCCATATCCGAAGCAAACGGCAAAATATATATCGTCAAGCAGTATTACAACGAGAGATACGCCAACGAAGAGTATTTCTCGGATAACGGCATACGCGTATACAGCCTCGATCCGGACGGAAAGAATTACCGCGTGGCTGCCGAATTCAAAACCGAGAACCGCAATTCCGAAAACAGCTTTTATTACTCCGGCATCGACCGGATCGTGCCTTGCCCGGACGGCAGCTTCTGGTATTCTCTGAGAGAGGAAGAAAACGACTGGTCCGACCCCAACGAATACAAATACGTTACCTCCTCATACCTGGTGCACACGGCTGAGGACGGCACGGAGCTTGCGCGCCTTACTATGTCCGATATCATCGAGGATATGCCGGACTATATGTATATTTCGAACTTTTTCCTCAGCGCGTCCGGCGATCTGATCGTACACGCCGACTCAGCGATATATGTGATCGGTCAGGACGGCGTTCTGAAAAAGACGGTCCCGATATCGACAAGCGGCAATATGTGGGTAAACAGCATCACCTCCACCGGCAGCGGAGACATCATCTGCCTTGTTATCGACTATGAAAACAACAAGCGCACGATAAACCGCGTCGACACCGACGCCGGCGAGCTCAAAGAGATCTGCGAAATGCCCTTCGCCGATTCGGACAGCCTCATCGGCGGAGCGGGAACGACGATCCTTTCCAACGTCGGCTCTTCCCTGTACTCTTACGACTATGTCAGCGGCCGTCAGCAGGAGCTGATCAACTGGCTCAATTCCGACATCAACTCCAATCGCATAAACAACGTTACCCCGCTGTCGGACGGACGCTTCATCGTCATGGAATACAGCCGCGATTACGGAAACAGCCGTCTGGCGTTCCTTACACCCGCCGCCGACGGCGAAGCCGTGGAGAAATACGTTATCAGCTACGCCTCCGTTTACCTTGACGACGCCCTGCAGGACGCCATTATTGAATATAATAAACAGAACGGCGATTTCCGTATCCAGTTTGTCGATTACTCTCTTTACAACACCGACGAAGACTATTCCGGCGGGATCAAGCAGCTGAACCTCGATATCATTTCCGGCAAGATCCCCGACATAATCTCTCTCGAGGGGCTTCCCTTCCAGACTTATGCCTCCAAGGGACTGCTTGCCGATATCGGAGCCCTCATGGACGCAGATCCCGATTTCAGTCGGGAGGATTATCTCGAAAATATCCTGTCCGCTCCCTCCTTCAAGGGCCGCAGCTACAGCGTGATCCCCAGCTTCTATATAATGACCGTCGTCGGCAAGTCCGAGTTCGTCGGAAGTAAGCCCGGCTGGACCATAGACGATCTCCGCGCCCTTACCGAAGCGCATCCCGACTCGGCCGTGTTTGACAACATGACCAAGACCGATATCCTTAACTACATCATGAACATGGCCATCGACAAATATATCGACTATGACAGCGGCAGCTGCAGCTTTAATTCCGATTCGTTCGTAAAGACCCTCGAGCTTGTCAATTCCTTCCCCGAAACGATCGACTGGGAAAAGGTCTACGGCTCCATGACCGAGGCGGACTGGAGACAGCGCGACAGCATGTACCGCGAAGGCAGAACTCTGCTCAACGTGGCGTACGTCAGCTCCTACGACGACATCAAAAGTCAGATGAACAACTTCGGCGGCGACATCACCTATATAGGCTTCCCGGTGCCCGAGGGTATCGGCAGCGTGATCATGCCGAATATGGAGATCGCCGTTTCCTCAAAGAGCAAGCTCAAAGGCGCCTGCTGGGATTTCATCAGGTACATTCTTTCCGACGATTTCATAAACGAGTTTTCATACGCTTTCCCCGTAAAACGCAGCGTACTGGAGCAGCGCATGGCCGACGCCATGGATCCCGAAAGGTATGGCGGCGGAGGCCCCATTCTCTACAAGGAAGCAGCCGAGGCTGACGTATTGTACCCCGAAGATCCGGACGACTACTGGAGCAAGCCCGTAACGCAGGAGCAGGCCGACAAGATAAACGAGCTCGTCTCCACGGTATCCTCCGTCTACCGCAGCAATGAGGACGTAATGGCAATAATCGAGGAAGAGGCCGGAGCATACTTCTCCGGGCAGAAGAGCGTGCAGACCGTTGCCGACATCATTCAGAGCCGCGCGCAGATCTACGTAAGCGAAAACATGTAACCGTTTTTGTTCCCCCGAACTCCGGTCCCGCCCTTGCGGCGGGATCGGAGTCTTTTATCGTTTCCGAGGAACATTTTCTCTTATTTTTCGTCAAAGCGTATGAAGGTATAATGACCGACTACAAAGCGGTCATTATACATTTTATCGGCATACACATTCGGGAAAGGAAGGGATCATGCAGAAAAAACTCAAAAGCGCGTCCTCCCTGCTCTTGGCCGCCGCGTTGCTCGCGGGCCTGTGCGCCTGCAAAAAGACCGGCGAGGAAGCGAACTACGGCAATCAGCTCGAGGGGCTTGAAAAGGTCCGCCTCGAGCATGTGTACACAATGAGTTATATCGACACCGGCACGGGCCTGCCCGATACCGAAGAAACGGAAACCGCTCCCGGAGAGGAGCCCGGTGACGGCGAATACGGAGAATTTACCGACGAGTATATACGCTCGGTCACCGAAACGGAGTCAGGAGACCTGTATATCAGCAATCAATTCTATCATGAGGTCTACAAAGATAACGAATACAGCTCGGAAAACGGCGTGCGAATATACCGCATCGATCACGACGGCGGCAATTACCGCAGGGCCGCGGAGTTTTCAGCCGAGTCCTCAGAGTCGGAAAACGGATATTCATATAAGAGCATAAACTCCGTCATGCCGTGCGCGGACGGCACGTTCTGGTACGGACTTACCGAGGAAAGCTATGATTGGAGCGATCCCGGCATAAATAACTACAACAGCTCATCCTATCTTGTTCACGCTTCCGGCGACGGCTCAGAGCTGTTGAAAATCGCGCTGTCCGAGCTGCCCGTGGGAGCCTCCGCCGCAGATATCGCCCCCGGTGCCGGCCCTGAGCCGGTCGACAATTTGTATATCAGCTCAATATATTCCTCAAAAAGCGGGGATATCGTCCTCCTGTGCGGAAACCGAGTTTTGACAGTATCCGAGTATGGCAAGCTCAAGAGCGACATTTCACCCTCTTTCAACGATAATCAATGGCTCAGCAGCCTCGTACAGACCGGCAGCGGCGATTTTATCGGGCTGGTCATAGATTGGGAGGAAAACAGGCGCACGCTCTATGCTCTTGACCCTGCTTCCGGCGCTTTCGATGAGCTGGGCGATCTGCCGTTCGCCGATGCCTATGATATCATCGGCGGAGCGGGAACCACCGTTCTTTCCAACACGGGCTCGGCCGTGTATTCTTACGATTACGTCAGCGGAGAGAAACGGGAGCTCGTCAACTGGATCAATTCCGATATAAACCCAAACCGAATCAACAACGTCTTCCCGCTGTCCGACGGGCGCTTCATCGTCATGGAATACAGCCGCGATTTCGGAAAAAACCGTCCTGCGTTTCTGACTCCCGCCTCGGACGGCGACGCAGTCGAAAAATATATCATCACCTTTGCCTCGGTCGATCTGGACGGCGCTCTGCAGGACGCGATAATCGACTATAACAAGCAAAACGGCGAATTCCGCATCCAATTCATCGACTACTCTCAATACAACACCGATCGGGATTATTCCGGCGGCACGAAGCAGCTCAATCTGGATATTATCGCCGGCAAAATACCGGACCTGTTTCTGCTCGATCAGCTTCCGTTTCAGACCTACGCCTCCAAGGGCCTGCTTACCGATATCGGCGCTCTCCTGGACTCCGATCCCGATTTTGACCGCGACGAATATTTTGATAATATCCTGTCCGCCCCCGCCTTCAAGGGGCACAGCTACAGCATCATACCGAGTTTTTCCGTAATGACCGTCGTCGGCAAAACGGAATTCGTCGGCAGCGAGCCCGGCTGGACCATAGACGACCTGCGTTCGCTTATGGAGGCGCATCCCGGCTCCTCCGTGTTCGACACGCTTACCAAAACGGACGTATTGTCCTTTTTCATGAACATGGCGCTTAACAAATATATTGATTATGACAGCGGCGCCTGCAGCTTTGATTCAGAGCATTTCATAAAAATGCTCGAGTTGGTCAACTCTTTTCCCGACACTATCGACTGGGACAGCTATTACAGCTCGATGACCGACGAAGATTGGAAAAGAATGGATAACATGTACCGTGACGGCAGCACCCTGCTGAATATCGCCTATGTCAGCAACTACAACGGCATCAAGAGCCAGATGAATAATTTCGGCGGGGAAATAACGTACATAGGCTTCCCCGTTCCCGAAGGCGTCGGCAGCGTGATCATTCCCCGTCTTGAGATCGGCGTCTCATCCAAAAGCAAGCTCAAGGGCGCCTGCCGCGATTTTATCGAATACCTCATTTCCGACGAATTCCTTGACGAGTATGCCTATGCTTTCCCGATAAAGCGCAGCGTGCTCGACAGACGCAGGAGCGACGCCATGGATCCCACGCCCTATCGGTATTCTGCCGACGGCATACCTGTCTCCGGCTCCGATCTGGTCGTCGACTCCGTTATGCCGACCGCGCCCGGTCCCGGCGGATATTACAGCTATTGGGACAGGCCGCTCTCCCGGGAGCAGGCGGACAAGATAGACGAGCTGGTATCCTCCGTAAACACCGTGTACCGTGACACGAAGGATATAATGGCGATAATCGAGGAAGAGTCCGGAGCTTACTTTTCCGGTCAGAAAAGCGCGCAGACCGCAGCCGATATCATTCAGAGCCGCGTGCAGATCTACGTAAACGAAATAAGATAATAATATTCCGCGGCGCGGAGGCATTGCTTCCGCGCCGCAGGCTCTGATTTTACTCAACCCGGCTGAGCAGGTAACGCTTTACCATTCCGTTCACGGTCACTGTATAAGTCAGCGTTCCCCTGCCTCCGGTTTTCTCCACCGTGTCCGCGCCGGGCTCTCTCTGAGATATCCACTTATCCGGATCGGCGATCTCGAGCTCCTCAAACGCAACGTCGCGCATCTGATTGTTTCCGCAATCATTTTCTATCTCGGTTATTACCTCGTATAACATAACGATCCAGCCTTTCTTATATAAAGATGCAAGGAGTATTCACGTCATGAAAGAGATCCTTATTGCCGACGAAAACAGCCGCCGCGCCGCGTTCATCGCCTCTGTGCTCGCCCCTCCGGCTCATACGGCGGGCAGCGCCCGCGAAGCCATGGAGCTCATGCGCAAGGGCGATCATCCGATGATCATTATTTCCGTATCTCTCCCGGACATGGACGGCTTTGAGCTGTATGAGTGGCTGCGCCTGAATCCCCCGACGAAAGCGGCCCGCGTATGGTTCCTTCTCGACCGCAGCGACGAACGGACCGCGGCCGCGTGCATGCGTCTCGGAGCGGACGGAGTGCTGTACGGCGCTCCGGCCCGGTTATCCGCCCTGCTTCGGCAGACCGGTCTTCCGATGCGCTGAGCCGGGCTCTTCTCCCCGTGCAGAACTATAACTCAAAAGCCTTTCTTCGTCAACGGAGCATATCCTTTATATGGACCGACGCGTCTTTCCGAAAAAACGAGGGCTGCCCGAAGCCGGGCAGCCCTCGTTGAATCGTTATGCCTGTTTTGCCGTGCCGCGATCAGTTCAGCGTGACCGTGGTCCAGTCGCCGGTGATGCTCTGGAAGGTGGTCATATCGAAGGTCACGGGCTGGTAGGTGTAGCTGACCTTGCCTCCGCTGATGGAGATCAGGTAAGCCGCGGCGGACTGATCGTTTACCCAGGAAGCATCGGCCGTGCCGTTGGGATAGAAGGTGGCGGAAGCCTGGTCGTTGCCGCTTACGGTGGTGTAGTCCGCGCTGTACTTCATGTTGTTGGAGTAGACCATATCAACGATCTCACCGTTCTTGTAGGTCACGATGGCTCTGTTGTAGCTGTCGTAGAACAGGTACTTGTCGTCGCCCATGGGAACGATCTCGGTGAAGTTGGTCAGAGCGCCGTCGGAGTAGCTCTTGCAGCTGAACGCCTTGTTGGCGGGATCGTACTCGATGGTGTTGTAGCCGGACACGTCCTGAGTGACCATGTTGAAGCTGGCGTCAAAGGTGGTCATTTCCATGACGTAGTCGGTGCGGAAGCTGTAGTCGCCGGTCTTGGTGATGTCGCAGGTCTTGTACATGCCGCTCACGGCCTCGAGAGCGCCGTCAATATCGTTCACGCCGAGGTATGCGCCGGTGTAGCCGTCCCAGCCCATGAATGCGCTGAACATGATGGAGAGGTAATCGGGATCCATGTAAACGCTGAAATCACCCTCGGGATACTTTGCGAGTATCGGAGCGTTGTAAGCCGTCGCGGCGTCGTTCACTGTGGTGTTCATCTTGCCGATGATCTCATAGTAGAGGTTGTAGGCGTCGATGAAAAGATTCTCGTTCTCCACGGGTGCGGGAGGCGGAGTGAACTCAAAACCCTCGAACGCGCCGGGATCAAAAGCGGGAATTTCGGGCACTTCGACTTCGGCGTCGCCTTCACCCTCGGTCTCGCCCTCGGTGTCGCCTTCACCCTCGGTCTCCTTGTCGCCTTCACCCTCGGTCTCGCCCTCGGCGTCGCCCTCAGTCTCGGTCTCGCCCTCGGCGTCGCCTTCGGTCTCCTTGTCGCCCTCGGTCTCGGCGTCGCCCTCGGTCTCCTTGTCGCCTTCGGTCTCGGCGTCGCCCTCGGCGTCCTTGTCGTCCTCGGTCTTACCCTCGTCTTCGGTCTCGGTATCCTTATCGTCGTTATCTTTTTCGGTGTTGTCGGTCTCCGATACGGCGTCGGTCGGCTTTGCGCCGTCGTCAGGGGTCGTCTGACCCTTATCCTTACACGCAGCCAGAGACAGAAGCATCAGGGCGGCAATAATTATTGCCAACAGCTTTTTCATTCTTCTTCCTCCATTCAAAATATCGTCTCATCGATTTTCGGCCTTTTGCGGCGCGTCCGGGATCCTCGTTATATGTATGATACGCCGGCGCCGCATCGGTCTTTTTTGTCGGAAGCTACAGATATCCCTACCCATGCTTCCGTCTGCATTATACGAAAAGCCGACATCTTTGAGTAGTATCTGCGGTAATATTATTTTCGCAAGGATGTTATGAATGTAATTAAAAATAATAAAAACATCATACTATCCGCTCCCTGATTTATTTTCGGCATCATCATATGCGGGTCCGGCGCCGTTTTGGTGCAGTTTATTTAATATAATGTTGACTTCGGCTCGATTTTCCTATATACTTTGCACAAGTGAAAATATGAAAAACGGAGGTAGAAACATGAATCTTGCGAAAACATACGGCCCGAAAGCAAGCGCTCTGTCCATCGGACAGTACTGCCCCCCTGCCTGCTTCGAACTGGCGGGAAAGACCTTTGACTTCGTTCTCGACACCGGCGACGTCTCCGGCGACGCCACCTTGAACTTCCTCGACGAGAAGAACCTCGAGTGGAGCTACAAAGGCAGCGAGCCCAAAGCGGAAAAATATGAATGCCGCAAGGCCGACGACTGGACCTATCTCGTTACCTACTGTCTCTCGAACACCACTCCGCGCGAGAACCACACCTGGGTCATCGACCGCGAGCAGGGTCTCGTCACTTTCCTGCGCTGCCCGCTCGGCGAGAACACCTATTGGCCGTACCTTATCGAGAGCCACTTCGGCTTCGGCTACATCAAGGAAGAGGACAAACCTCACACCGACCGCAGGCGTCACGGCTTCACCGACGACGTCGTCGGCACCAGCGTAAAGTGGACCTACGGCCATGAGCTTGCCACCGTGCACATCTATTACAGCTCCAACTGGTATCGTATAGGCTATCCTAAGGACGCCGCGAAGTCCGACGAGGCCAAGGCCACCAACGAAATGTTCAACGACTCCATGGCCGCCATGCCCGGCCCCGACGAGCCCACCTTCTACGTCAAGATCAAGGAAGGCATGTACCTCGTCAGCGTCACCGAGCAGAACATGGAAAAGATCCTCGGCGACAAGATGGGCTTCCGCAGCGATACGCTCTGCTTCCTCGACAACTGGAACCGCATGTACAGTGTCGGCCGCGGCTTCGGCACCGCCACCATGGGCGGCAAGGAAAGCGAGATCTTCGTCATGATCGGCAAATACGCTTCTCCGGAGGAAGTAGACGACCATTTTTTTACGGATCCGAACCCTTACCTGGTGTAAAGGGTTGAGGCGTCCCCGGCTCGCCTTTTTCCGCGGAAGCTTCATGAAAGCTTCCTAACCGGGAAAAATTTCAGACTATGATCACACGCGGCGCGGACGAGAGTCCGCGCCGCCGTTTTTACTCGATATGTCTTTCAGTCAAGTATGCTGCGTATGAGATATGCCATATCCTTGCTCATCTCGCCGTAGTGTCCGGAGAAATACAGCGCTCCGTCGCATTCTGTGACAAAGCGGCGGAACACGACCTCCGCAAACCAGCGCAGCGCTACGCAAAGCACGCCGTTCCTTACTCTTGCGGGCATGAACATCGCTTCGAGAAATCCGCCGTGCAGACACGCGACGCTCTCCGAGGTCACTTCATATTCCTCATCCTCCGTGCGGATGATCGCGTTCAGCCCGTCGTCGCTCAGCTCGACCTCCGCGCCGAAAAACTGGCTCAGCGCGCTTACGGGCACGTAAAGATCCCTCTTTACCTCCACGCTCTTTCCCGTCGCGAAATCGAAGTTCGTAAGCGCCTCTGAGAATACCGGGGCCTCGAGTCTTACCTTGCTGTTGCGGACATACGCGAACTGCGATCCGTCGCATATCGCGACGGCGTTTTTGTCCCCCGTTGAAGTAAAATCGGAATCGCCGCAGGTCACGCTGCCGTCGGGATTTCTGCGGCAGTGCCTGAACAGAGTTTCCCATGCCCAGAACGAATCGTCAAGCGTCTGGCCATGGCCGCGGTGCTTGACGTCGCGGTATACCACGTTTGCCTTTTTGCCCGTATAGAAAGCGAAATTGTTTACTCCGCGGATAGCGAGCCTCGGAAGATCTTCGCACTCGTTTACTCTCAGCCAGAATTCCCTGTTGCCGGCATTTATGTCCTGCCTCGTCGTACCGTCCTGTCCGGGACGCTGAGCAACGACTATGCTGTCGAGCTCGCCGCGGGACTGGTACATCGGCACCGGGCACCGATATCCCTTCAGGCTTCCGTCCCCGTAAAACAATGCGGCCTCAGGAGACGGACCCGCGGTGCAGTCCGCCGCCGCTAAAAGCTCGCCGCATACCCGGGCGAACATCATCGTCATGATATCTCCCATGGACATGCCCTGCATGTATACTCTTCCCTCATCAATATCGTATTTTCTCTTCATTTCGCCGATCAGGGCTTTAATGAATTTAATATGATGGTTTTCCTCGCTCGCGCGGCCGTCCTCCGCGTCGGCAAAGGCCATCAGGCCGCCTCCCGGTCCTCCGGAAGAGGCTCCCGCGGGAGGATCGTCGCTCAGCCACGCCTTTGCCTGACCGCCGGCGTTGGGAAATACGGCAATGGCGCCTTCTTTCTCGCACACGCACCACCAGGAGTTTTCGTTGAACTGCAGCTCCGCGCTTGCTCCGCCGCCGTGGCAGGATATGATCAGCGGAGGTTTTTTACCCTTGGGAAGCTTTTCGGGGATATATTCCAGCCAGCTGTCCTCCCTGCCGTCGGCGAGGACTCCGGTACACATTACGGGCTTATGCGGCGGTATGGTCGTATTCGAGTTGGTATTGTTCATCACGACGCCCACGGGAGGCGGAAACGACATTTCACCCTCAAAAGGGGTGCCGGGTATCAATTTGAATTTGCTCATTGAAAACTCTCCTTCCGGTGATCCCGGATCATAAAAAGGCAAGGCTGCAAAATCACAGCCTTGCCCTGATATCATTATTCCGCTTTGGTCTCAAGCTTGCCGTCTATCCAGTTAAGGGAGTCGGCGATGTGCTTGTTCCAGTATTCCCAGCTGTGGGTGCCGGGGCCTTCTACGTAGAAATGCTTGTAGCCGATCTCCTCAAAATATTTGTGCAGATCGCGGTTGGGATCGATGAGGAAGTCCTCGGCGCCGCAGGCCATATAGAGCTTCGGCATCGCTCCGCCGGCGTCCACGAGCTTCTTTGCAAGCGCCTTGGGGTCAACGTCGCTGCCGAGGATCTGGCTGGGCTTACCGAAGGTATGAATGAAATACGAGGGAGACATGCCCATTCCTCCGCCGCCTCCGGGGCCCTGAGGCGCGGGCTGAGGCTCGTCGGGCATATGGGAAATGCCGTCGGTGATCAGCGCCGAGGAGAAAGCAAGGATGCCGCCGAAAACGTCGGGGTTCTTCAGGCCGTTGCGGATCGCGCCGTAGCCTCCCATGGACAGACCGCCGATGAAGGTGTCCTCCACCTTGTCGGAAATGTGGAATACCTCGCGCGCGAACTTAGGCAGCTCGCGGCAGATAAACTGCTCATAAAGAGCGTCCCTCTTCGTATCGTCGATGTAGAAGCTGTTCTCGCAGGAGGGGCATATGACCGCCATGCGGTGCATGGAAGCCAGCTGATCGATGCTGCTGCCTCCGACCCAGTCGGAGTGATGTCCGCCGTAGCCGTGAAGCAGGACGAGCAGGCGCAGAGGACCCGTGGGCGCGGGCTGCTGACCGGGCATCGGAAACGCGGGGGCGCCGGCGGGAATTACCGCCGTTACGTCCGTATTGCGGTGCAGCGACGAAGAGAAAAAGCTGAACTGGAATACTGCCATTTTTTTCATCCTTTCGTTTTTTTATTTATGTTGGCAGAATATCATATTTCATGCAATTTATCAATATGATTTTTGTTCATTTATCCCAGTGGAAAACAGCGGGACCGCCGCAAAACCTGCGTTTTGCAGCGGTCCCCATACGGGCGCCCGGTCATCCCTCGGAAACCATCCTCGCAAGAACGGTGAAAACGGTGCGGCACCAGGAGCCGCCCATAAAGTCCCCGTCGCCGTTTACGGGATCGATGAAGTGCGGGAAGCCCTTTTCCATCAGGCTGCCGAGGTAGCGGTCGATTATCATTTTTGCCTCTTTCTTTTTTCCGCCCTCCCAGAGCCCGGTGAGGATGAACAGCTGTCCCGGAGGGCTGATCGCTCCGCAGCCCATTTTCACTCCGGTCATTTCGAACACGTCGCTCAGGATGTCTTCGCTTGCAATTCCGTAGGGGCTCAGTATCCTGTTCTCCCTCAGCAGGTTCGCGCAGAGCTTGTCCAGCACGTCGGCGGGCAGGCGGCTGCCGAGGATCAGCGGGATATAGAAGATAATGGACTCGGAGTAAACGTGCTCATGAGTATACTGCTTCAGACAGACGAAGCGCTCGCCGTCCCACATGTTTTTCAGCATTCTGTCAAGCAGCTCCCTGCTCTTTTTATACCATCCGTCGATCTCTTCCCGGGGTTTGCCCAAAAGCTTTGCCAGATCGCCCTGGGCCTCGAAATTCAGCACTTCGAAGGCGCAGAGATCCGGAGTAGCCATTGACGCGCCCTCCATAAAGGCCGTGACCTCGTCAAAGCCGCATTCCGCGCCGATGTCGAAGCCCGGCAGTCCGTCGTTATCGTCGTCGCGGCAATCCATGAACCACATGGCCCATTTTCCAGCGCCCTCGTACAGCCGTTCAAGCTCCTCTCGGGGCCATTCCGCGGCCATATCGCGGTGCGAAAGTATATTCTTGATCGCCCAGCCGTATATGGGAGGCTTGATGCCCCCGGTCTCAAGCTGAGCCTCGTCATAACTGTCGGCAAGCTGTCCGTCTGCTCCCTGGCGCTCCAGCGGCGCCATGAGCAGGCCCCTGGAAAGCTCAGGGCAGTTCTGGAGCGATACGCCGTTCTGTACCTGCTGCCACTGCGACCCCATGACGCCGGGGAACATCTGCATCATCCGCCGGGGCGTAAGCTCCGAGGGGCCGACCTGCATGGTCCACAGGGCGTAAGCGGTCTCCTCCGACTTGGCAGCGTACGGCTCCGCCAGCTTGGGGTATTTGGCCAGAAAAGCCTCCCAATCTGCCGTCATATCCGCCTTTCCCTGAGCATAGGTCCCGTAATCCTCCGGGACCTTGACCATGTACGTGAATTCATCCACCGCCAGAGTAAAGCGACCGTCCGGACCGGGAGATGTAAAGCCGTCTATCTCCGTGGCGTTAAGAGTATACCAGTTCCAGGAATCCCCGAAAGCGAAGCCCGAGCCCTCGAGCGCCTTGAAGCACAGAGGATTTGCGTGCTGCGGGATGCTCTCCCAGGCGCCGTCCTTTCTGCGGCGGATGGCTTCATACGGCGCGGCGCTGCGGGACCATTCCAGACCCATGCCCGGATCGCCCTCCGCCATCAGGCGGTCGACCCTCGCCCAGGTGAAGCGGACGTCGCCGTGGCGGGTATGGAGCACCAGCTCCGCGGGGCCGATCTGCTGCGTGGCAAAGGAAACGCGTTTGCCCTCAAAGGTAGGATAAATGCGGAAGAGCTGGCTTCCCTCGTCCGACTGGCCGTGGGCGCGGTTCCCGCGGCTGGTCGTAAGATACAGCTTCCCTTTTCCGTATTTCACGTTGTCGATGCTCAGGGCCATCCATGCTCCCGCGCGGGAGAACTTGTATATGCTCACAGGGAAATATTGAGGCGCGCCGCGGAAGAACGGATCGCAGGATACGGCGGTCACCCGCTCGCGGACATGCTTTGCCTGCTCGATCTCATCCACCATGGCGACGGCGAAGTCCGCGTAAGAAATATAGCTCTGACCCATTCTGTTCAGGATCACCACGTCTCCGCCCAGAGTGTAGCTGCCGCTCCTTGCCCCGTCGGGATCGAAGCTGCCGGCAGGGCTGAAAAAGGTCCAGTTGATGTCGGAAGCCTGAAAAAGATCCAGCGCCTCCTTGGCCGCCCGCGGCACGGCTCCGTAAGGCTCCGGGATGCCGTCCACCACCCGTTTGGTCTTGCTTTCGTCAGTAAACAAACTCCCGTACCCGCCGATGGTAAGAAAGCGCACGTCCGGCAGTTCCCTGCCTATGGCGATAAGTAGCTTCGCCGCGTCGATATGCTCTTTCTCTTTGCCCGGCTGATCATAGGGAGTGCCGAAGGCGTTCACTACCGCGGCAAAGCCCTTCAGGTCGGCGGCGTTGAGGTCAAACAGACTCTTTGCCAGAACGGCGCAGCCCGCGGGGACCCGGCTTTCGCTGCCGGGCTTTACTATCGCGGTGACCTCGTGTCCCCTGTCCATGGCCTCCCGTGCAATGAGACTGCCCGCCTTTCCTGCAGCGCCGATGACTGCGATCTTCATGGAAAAACCTCCTTATATCCGTTTATGTTTTTTTTATCATCTTAAGAGAATTATAACAAAGTTCGGGAAAAGATGGAAGTCAAAAGATGCTTAAAAATCCGCCGCGACCGCCCGGGCAAAAAAGCTCTTGAATTTGCTCCCGCGCTGTTGTATCATAGCTGTAAATTACGCAGGCCGGCGTGATGGAATTGGCAGACGTGCCGGACTCAAAATCCGGTGGTAGCGATACCGTGCGGGTTCGACCCCCGCCGCCGGCACCACGTCGGAGCGGACTGCATATCGTTCGCTCCGACCTTTTTTTCAAAGGTCTGAGCTCATTCATTCCGTCGCTCCTCCTTTCAAAATGCGACCCGCTTCGCCGGGCTCCGATTTTGTCTTTTGGGGACGACCGTTTGTGTACCAAGGGGAAACTGCTTTGGCGCAGTTTGCCCTGACGATCGGACGTGATATCTGCGAGGCCGAATGTTTTTTCGTTTGATCGGAGACGGCTCCTCCCTTGCCTTCTCTTCGGAAACAGTATATAATGACATCACAAATCCATATCGGTCATCGGAGGACAGTACGCCGCAGCGTAGGGGATCGTAAAGCAGTTGCTTTGCAGGCCGCCTGTCGGATAAGATGCCGGGTGCGCTCGGAACGATCGGCTTTGGCCGTTTGTTGCCGAGCATTTTTTACGGAGGTCAGCATGAACGAATTAAACGTCACTCTCACACCCCTTACGGCAGACGACCGGGAACAATTCATCCGGGAAAATCAGATCGCCTTCAAGTACGGCGCCGTGGAGGAGTTCGGGCCCCGGGACGACCATTTTGAGGAAGACGGCGAGATCATCTCCCGCGAGATCATCGAGCGCAGCATCGACGGCGGCGAAGCGTACCGTATCCGCCTGGACGGAAAGGCCGTCGGCGGGCTGGTGGTGAGGATCGATCCCGGGACCAGGCACAACGAATTGGAGCTGCTGTTCGTCGATCCCGCCGTCCACAGCCGTGGGATCGGTCAGGCAGCCTGGCGGGAAGCGGAGCGGCTCTACCCGGATACGGAGGTGTGGGAGACCTGCACGCCTTATTTTGAGAAGCGGAATATCCACTTTTACGTCAATCGCTGCGGCTTTCATATCGTGGAGTTTTTCTGTGCCATGCATCATGATCCCAATGAACCGGAATTCGACCGGGATGGTCATGAGGTCGAGGGGCCGGACGAGATGTTCCGCTTTGAAAAGAAAATGAAGTGATGCGGAGCGCAGCGCCGGTTGAATACTATTTAATAAGAGCGATCTTCAGACCTTCGGAAGTCCCTTTTTGAACACGAAAAGGACGGGCCCGTCTCGATCCCGTCCTTTCAAATATACTCTTTTTCGGATGCGGCTCATCCGGCCATGCCGGTTTTTACCTTCTCCCTTCAGCATCAACGGCCATCGGTCCGCTGTCGTCATTTTCTTATGAAAGCATCATCCGTCTGCGTTTCGTCACCGACGAAACGCTCCACCTTCATATGAAGATCATATTTTTCTCTGAGCTCGGCTATTTTTTTCATCATCGGCGAGGCGTGATGGATATCAAGGGAACCCCGGTCTTTCCAGCTGTCGATCAGAAGCACTGTTTCCGGGTCGTTCATCGGAATAAAGTATTCATAGCGAAGATTTCCGCTTTCTGCACGGATAGCGTCCGCCGTGCCGGACTCTTCCATCTCTTCGGCAAATTTTCGTGCCGCGCCGTTTTCTCCTTTATAGTACAGGTTTACGGTTATACTCATCTGCTTTCACCTCCGCGATCCGGATTTCAAACCACTTTATATCCTTCGGAAGCCAACACGGTCAACGCTCTCTCGTAGTTTTCTTCTTTGACGAGGATATAATCCGTGTTGTATGTTGATACGGCGAAAATCCCGATTTGATGTTCCGCGAGTATTCCGGACAGTTTCGAGAGAATACCTATCAACGAAAAGTCGAGAACTCCCCGGATACGGAAGCCTCTCCATCCGTCGTCACGCTCGACGGTGTTTTGAGGCGTATCCTCCGTTTTGCATACCAGCGACAGTTCTTCATCTGTCTTCCCGATGAACCAGAAATCCGTATCCGTGTTGATTTCGGATACTTCTGTTACTTTACAGACAGTAAGTTTATGTTCTATCCTCTTTAATTCCATATTTTTATACTTCTCCTTGCAAGCACCGGTTTGCGGGCATCGGTCACATCGCCGTCTTCTTCGCTTCCCCGGCCTGCGAGCCTTTGATCGCAAGTCCGTTTTTCCGAATGTCCGCGCCCTTGTTGAGATCAGGCACCGTACTTCCGGGTCCGGAGCATCCATGTGTGCCGAAAACACGGACCATTTTACCACTGATATCCGGATATTCAAGCGCTGCTTCAACTTCCGGCGCACTGCCTCCCCGACAAATGAGTATAGCGTAACAGGCGTGGAAAATCTACACGTTCTCCGTGTTTTTCGCAGAGAGGATAAACGGGGTGTCGTCATGCCGTTTCTCCCCTTCCCTGCGCTTCCGGCGTTGATTTATTATTTCACCGTGCTATAATCGAGGCAGCTATTGCGAGGTGAAAAACATGAAGCACTGCGGAACACGGAGCATTGAAACGGATAGGCTGCTGCTGAGAAGATTTACGCTCGGGGACGCGGAAGCCATGTACCGCAACTGGGCGTCCGACCCGGAGGTGACCGAATTTCTGACGTGGCCTCCTCACGCCGATACGTCCGTCACCAAAGAGGTGCTGGAACAATGGGTCTCATCGTACCGCCGGAAAAACTATTATCAGTGGGCCATCGTTCTTAAAGAACACGGAAACGAACCGATCGGAAGCATTTCCGCGGTGCATATGAACGACGATATCGCTATGGTCCATATCGGCTATTGTCTCGGAAAAGCCTGGTGGCGCCGGGGTATCATGTCGGAGGCGCTGAAAGCGGTCATGGATTTTTTCTTTGACGAAGTCGGAGCGAACCGCATTGAAAGCCGCCATGATCCGAGAAATCCGCATTCCGGCATGGTCATGAAAAAGTGCGGGATGAAATATGAAGGCACCATGCGCAGCTCGGACAGGAACAACCGGGGTATCTGTGACGCGTGCCAGTATGCTCTGCTGAGATCGGAACGGTGAATTCTCCCCCATCGGTCATCTCTGCACATTCGCCGATTTTGACCGACGAGGCGAAAATCGGAACATGAAAAAACACAGTCCCGGACCGTTTTCGGTCCGGGGACTGCGTTCTTTACTGATATATGGTCGGATCAGATCTTCTCCACGGCAGCGTCGGGGGCGTTCTTTTTTACGCTCTCGATGCCGTTGAGGCAGGAAGCCTTCGCCTTGTAGCCTTCGGAGGTAGCGATGATCTCGCCGTTTCTTGCTTTGAGGCGGAAACGGTATTCGCCTGCCTTGTCGACGAAAACTTCAAACTTGGGGTGCTTTTCGGAAGCGTAATTCTCGACGGTCTGATCCTCGATCGCGCCGACGCAGTTCTTCTTTACGCTCTCGATGCCGTTTTTGCAGGAAGCCTCGCTCTTGTAAACCTCGGAGGTGGCGATGATCTCGCCGTTGTTGGCCTTGAGATCGAATTTGATGCCGGTCTTGGTCTCTTTGATTACAAACTTACCCATTTTACTATCCTTCCTTTTTTTATGAATGAAGAGGGCTTTGAGCCGCCCTCCCGTCCGGATAAACCGGTATTTTCTGCGGCTTTATGCTTTATTTTGATTTATTATAGCATAGCCGAACAAGCGCTTCAACTGTTTTAACACAAGTTTTGCACTTATACGAAACTTTTCCTTATAACGGCGAAAGGTATTGACTTTGCAAAAAAAATCTCTTATAATAAGCAGGCATTTCGGCAGAAGCGTGGAGAAGTCGCGTAGTTTGGTCGAGCGCGCACGATTGGAAATCGTGTAGGGGTCAAAAGCCTCTCGAGGGTTCGAATCCCTCCTTCTCCGCCAATAAGAACAGCCACCCGACGGGGTGGCTGTTCTTATTGGAAAAGCATGGGATTCGAACGGGCACGGGAGTGAATGAGGCGCCGGGGCGCCTCAGAGCCGTGCCCTGCTGCCCGCAGGCAGGCGAATCCCTCCTTCTCCGCCATAAAAGAAACGTCTTTTGTCTACCACGATAAAAGGCGTTTCTTTTCGCATTTTGGGCAAAAATCGGGCAAAATATAGGTATTTCGGGCTTTCAGACGGCGGATCAGCCGTCCGGAAGCCCGTTTTTTTGTTTTCAGGCAGCAAAAACGGCGAAAAACGCTGGTGTACTTTTTGCGTTTCTTAGCTCTGCAAAGAACTCCAAAAAAGTACGGGGTGGGTGGATTTGAACCCTGAAACGCACGAAAAAGTTGCAGAAGCGTCAATTTTGACGCGCTCTCCACTTGATTTTTACATTAGAATATGTTAAAAAAATGAATATTTTTATACCCGCTGGAAGGAGGAGCAACCATGGCAGAAAACAGCAACAAGATCAAACTGCTGAAACTCTACGAGTTACTCCAAAAAGATACCGACGAAGACCGTCCCCTTTCGCGTCAAGAGCTGGTTCGTCTGCTCTGCGAACAAGGCGTCCCCGTTGGCATCAGAACAATTGATAGAGACATCGACGCTCTGACCGAGTTTGGCTTCGAGATCATTACATTTAAGAAGGATCACGAAAGATACTACTATGTGCCAGAGCGCGAGTTTTCGATACCAGAATTGAAGATCCTGATGGACGCGGTGCAGGCAGCGAGCTTCGTAACAGAAAAGAAAACGAAGGATCTCATTGATAAGATATTCTGTTTTCGCGGCGAGTTGAGATTGAGAATGCCCGGCGGGGGTGCGAAGGCGACCGGAAGAGGCGGGCGCGTGTGCATCGCGCCCTACGCGGGAGACGGATGAGCAATGCGTCGTTCCGCATTTTCCGTCCAAAGGAATTCGGGAGGGGCAGGCCACTCCCCTACGGATGGGGATTTCGGTGCGGCGCGGGATCGGCGGGCGATTTTTGAGCCGGGGGCTGCGGGAGGGCTTGCATTGCTTTACGGAGCGGTGTATGATACACCCGTAGTTACGAACACTTGTGCAAGGAGGAATCCGATGAACCGCACGATTGACCTGAAAAAAGCAAAGCTGTTGGGTTACGGACTGTCATGCTGCTTTCTGCTGATCCACGTTGTCATGTTTTTGCTGTTTTTCTCCTACAAAGTGACACCCATGGCGTATTTCAACATCTTCTCGATCGCGTTCTATCTGTTTTCCTTACTGCTGATCAAACAGGAACGCGTGTGGCTTTACTCGGTTCTGATTCATCTTGAGGTCGTCGCGCACATGTCGCTGGCGGTGTGCTTTGTCGGCGTGGACGGCGGATTCCACGTGACGCTGATCGGCATGAGCGCGCTGGCGTTTTATGCGGAGTACGTAAGCGTCAATCTCAAATCGCGGCGCGTGTCGGGTCTTGCACTGAGCGGCTTGAGTATGGTTGCCTATCTCGGCTGCTATATTTTCAGTCAGCTTCACCCCACCGGTTATGCGCTGCCGCACAGCGTGTGCTTCTGGCTGCAGATTGCTTGGGGCATGATTGTTTTCGGCATCAGTTGCTTCTTTTTGCAGCTCTTTATGACAAACACACTACGCTCGGAACGCACGATCGACGTGGTGCAGGCGCTGACGGAGGCGATCGACGCCAAAGATACCTATACAAACGGTCATTCCGGACGCGTCGCAAAGTATTCCCGGGAGATCGCGAAACGGGCGGGGATGAGCGAAAAGGCGCAGAATGAGATCTACATAATGGCGCTTGTACACGACGTCGGAAAGATCGGCGTGCCGGACGCGGTCATCAATAAACGAGGCAGTCTGACCGAGGAGGAGTTCGGGGAGATCAAAACGCATACCGTGACGGGCGAGCGCATTCTGGAGAAAATCGAGTATATGCCGGAGCTCGCCGTCGGCGCGCACCTGCACCACGAACGGATCGACGGAAGCGGATACCCCGAGGGTCTGACGGGAGAGCACATCCCGGCGGCAGCCCGGATTATCGCCGTTGCGGACGCCTACGACGCCATGAGCAGCAATCGCAGTTACCGCGAAGCGATGCCGCAGAGCCGCGTGCGCGAAGAGATTGAGCACGGACTCGGGACGCAGTTCGATCCAAAATACGGAAAAATCATGCTCGAAATGATCGACGAGGATACAGAATACAGGCTGCGGGAGGGCGGAGGGCGCCCCGCTTGAAGCCATACGGAATGCGTTTTTTGAAAGAGGACGCGCTGCAGGGCAGCGCGTCCTCTTGTATATACGGGTACGGCGGGATTCGTCGGCGCCGCGGTTGCAGGCGGACGCGCAGGAGGAAGGCGGGCGGGGAAGCCTTGAAAAGCCATCTTGGAAAAATCAAGTGGAAATCGAGCTTTTAAGTGAGACGCGATTTCATACGTTCGACGAGATCAAACAGACCTCTGTCCAAAACAAACGGCTCCGAAAAAGCGTTTATGACAATGCCGGAGACATTTTTTTCGTTGCCTGCCGCCAGCTTGATCACGTCGAGGAAGTGATGTGCAACCTTTGAAAAAGCGCTGCCGTACTCTCCCATCTCCTCGGCGCTTGTAAAAGCGGGAAAGAAGAACTTGTCGCCGTTCTGAAGAATATCGGGAATCATGCGAATGTGATCCTGATTGACAAAGGTCTGCCCGACGAGCGAGCTCGGATTATGGTCTCTGCTAGATATGTATTGTGATAACTGCCATGACAGCAATGATTATTCTGCTTGGGAACAGGGGCGAGACTGTCTGGAGAGACCAGATGAAAAAATGGTGGAATACCCTGGCAAATGGAATTACTATGTAGCCGTGCCGCAAGGCGCCGGAGGGCGGAAAAGTCTGATTCATACGATTGTCCGTGACACGAAGGAATATTATCGGAATGGAACGAAACCTCCGCTGTACGACCCGCATCGCAAGCATTGACAAATTCGGGTTTGGTGAAATAATAGTGAGAAACATTATCAATTTATTTGTAAAGATCAAATCTTTCGAAACTGTCACGCTTCATACGAGCGGGATGCGCCATGTGACCGATTATGAGATTGTGAATAGAGGCGACGAAGCGGAAATCTCTCAATATGCCGTCGGATATTGTGACGGAGAAGAGGTGCGTCAGCTTCAAAAACGAGCCGTATGCTCCGCAAAGCGTGCGTTGAAATTAATGAATAAATGCCGTCTGCTGTCGTGGGACGGATTTCACGGACAACGCCCCAAGGGGATCAAGGACGGCAAGAATTTTATTTTCAAAGCTACCGTAAACGAAGGAAAAGAAATATACGCGACAGGATCGCAAAGATTTCCGCCGTGTTACCGTGATTTCACGGACGGACTTTATGAGATGCTGCGAGGTGCGGAAAATGAAAGAATATAAAGTAAACTCAGGTTACGTCTGGCACGCGTGGTTCTGGGTCGATAAAGAAGAATTCGAGGGCGAGTGGAAGATTGGAAAGCTTCGGTATCGCGTCGAAAAGGCCGTCGGCAGAGCCGACGACGGCAAGCTCTTTCTGATGGTTTGGACGAATCTCGATCAATCCGACCACTCGAAATTCTCACAGGTCTTTTACGAGATCAACGGGAGCGAATACGTCGATCTCCTCGATCGAGCGATAAAACAGGGCGAATTAACGCCGAAAGATCGGGAACATCTGATCAAAAGAATGAAAGCACCCTTTATCCCGCCGTGGGACGTCCATAAAGCCGTTGTCGTTTATCGGGACTGGAGATATACGCTCGGTCAGCAGAATGATTGTCCGTA
>JAEEGK010003688.1_pt1 | contig 37932 bp, 27 predicted proteins | sample 8958771 | NCBI WGS metagenome assembly JAEEGK01 (sample SAMN16246547, study PRJNA631951) | gut metagenome | biome: gut microbiome; feature: rumen; material: SC-attached | host: Bos | place: Iran: Karaj | collected 2018-10
TACTTCCAAGAACTGACTTCCGTTACCCAATACGGTTGTTCCTTTCCTTCCGGCATCTATTTCTACATAACTGCCTGTCCCGGAATATGTTTCCAAGAAAGTATTCATAGCTTCCAAGTCATCAATATATATTTTATTGTTGCCTTTATCTCCGGCCATCATTTCTTTATATTGACTTGAAATTATTTTACTGTAATATGCTTCCTCGCCGCCTGCCTCTGATATTGCACCGGATAATCTCTCTTCAGCTGTTCCAATATCTCCTACATCATAATCACTTAAATGTTCCAAGAAATATCTTGCTTCCTTTACTTTATCAAAATCTTCTCCGAATTTAATCTTATCTTGTATTGTCTCATAGTAATTCTGTGCTATACCGTCAAATGCATTATTTATAACATTATCTACCGATATTTGCATTACTCTGTCGGATATAAAATCTGTTACTGATTCAAGCGTTCCCAATATATCACTCGTAAATGCCCCGACTACCGTTTTTGTTACATCTACTGCCGCATCTACAACATTTGTTACATAATCTGCAAACTCGGTTCTTAATGCCTGAGATTGCATATGTAATACTTTTTGATACAACTCATCACCTTTTTCTTTATCACCGTTTAATGTTTTCCACATTTCGGAATTTTCGTCCAATTGATTTAATATACTAATTGCGTATTCATCACCCTCTTCTGCTCTTTGTCTTATTATTTTATCTATATCGTTTTCTTCTCCGTTATATATAGCTTTTATATCTTCTTCCGCAAATGTTTTATACCCGTCTGTATGAACACCTATGTTTTCCACATTTGTTGCCAAGTTATTGTATGCAGTTGGATTTGTATATTCCGTTACTCCTGTTCCATCGGAAGTTGCAGTATAACCGAATTGGCTTCTTACAGATTGTGCCAACATATGTGCTGTATTAACGCCATCAATATCTCCTGCTTTACTTGCTGTTCTTGCATAATCTTGTGCCGTAAATATTTCGTTTACAGCAAGTACTGCAGCATCATTCCCTTTTGATGCGGCATAATATAATTTTTCATCCCCGACCAAACTTGCGGCTTGCTCTGTATCTAAAGCGGAATAACTGTTTACTAAAGTTTCCTGATATTTTGCTTGTTCTACGACTTTTCCTACTCCGGTTCCATCGGCAGTTGCCGTTGCTCCGGTATAATTAAGTCTTGCCTGTTGTGCGGCCTCATGTGCGGCTGCCTTACCTGCTTCATCTCCCGCTTTATTTGCTTTTTCCCAATTTTCTTTTGCCTTTGCTATTGCATCTTGCGCTGCTTTTGCAGCTGAATTACCTGCAGCAGCATCTCTTGCTATTATACTATCAACATCCGTTCCTGTCGGAACATTTGTCGGAATATTTGAATTCGTTGTTTGAATTGTCGGTATCGATGATGCCGGAACAGCTGTTGATGCCGCTGACGATCCCGTTGAAGATATTGCTGATTTTATAGTATTAGTGGCTGTTCCTATTAAAAATGTACCTCTTGCTGAATTATTCGTAGTCGTATTGTTAGACTTCATTATAGGTGACGAACCGGAATTTGAACTCAAACTTGAACCTGAACTGCTTGACGATCCGGATGAGCTATTGTCAGATCTGTAATAATAATCGTCATCATAATATGAACTTGATGAAGAAGAACTCGATGAAGATGAGCTTGACGAAGATGAGTTTGAAGAAGATGAACCAGACGAAGATGAACTCGATGATGAAGATGTTTTACCGGATGAAACAGACGTATATTTCTTAGTATCCACAACAGTTCCTACACCTGTTCCATCGGCAGTTGCCGTTGCTCCGGTATAATTAAGTCTTGCCTGTTGTGCAGCTTCATGTGCGGCTGCCTTACCCGCTTCGTCACCGGCTTTATTTGCTTTTTCCCAATCTTCTTTTGCCTTTGCTATTGCAGCTTGTGCTGCCTTTGCAGCTGAATTACCTGCCGCAGCATCTGCCGCTATTATACTGTCGATATCAGCACCCAATATTTGTTTCAGTTCTTCTTCATTTTCTATCAAAGTTCCTTCGGTGATGTTACCTCTGGCTATCATCTCTTTAGGTTCTTTTCCATTCTTCAAATAATCATCTAATTCCTCTTTTGAGTTTATCGTTATATAATGTCCTATTTCTTCTCCTTGCTCATTCTGTGCTCCAACATGCAATATTACCGCACCGTTATCAAGTGCATTTGTTATATCATCAACGCTTTCAATACGATAGGCATTGTAAATACCATTTTCTTCTTTATCTTTCTCGTCCAGATTATTATTCAATGTTTGTATCATTGCGGCTGCGGATGTTTGATTATTTTCTCCACCGTTTACTCCCATCGCAATATCGTTTGCCATATTTTGTATTGCTGCTGCTCCTACCGTTATTGCCTGTCCGGCTGCATTTAATGCTTCCGAAACTGCTACTGCCGCACAGTTTATTATTGCAGAAACAATATTATCGTTTTCAGTGTCTACCAATTCAGCAACTGATTCCGAAGCTCCTACAAGAGCATTTCCTACTACTTCTGTAGCCGTTTCTAATATATTGGATAATAATCCTCCGGATTTTTCGTTTGAAGGACCTGTTTCACTCATAACCTTCCCTGCAAGTTCCGTTACTTTTGCAAAACCTTCTCCTTCCTTTATTGCTACTCCTGCTCCTATTTCTTCATTTACTTTTTGTAACACTTCACTATCTACTTCTTCACCGTTTACTTCTATACTCTCTACCGATGTAACTTTTCTATTTTCCTCCATTTTTTCACTTGTAGTCTCGTTCACTATCTCTCTTCCTTCCGCTATCTCTCTTTCTCTCTCTTCCTGCTCCTGTTTTACCCCGTTTATTACGTCTGACTCCTTAAATTCTGTCTCTACTACAGGTTCATTTACTATCTCCGGCTTTTCTTCTTCTTTTTTCTCTTCTTCATCTTCATCGGGTACCTCTTCGTACCATACTTCATCCCACTCTTCGTACCATACTTCATCCCACTCTTCAGTCCAAGTATTCGTTTGTGTTTCTCCATTTTCATCCGTGTATGTTTCAGAATGTGTTTCGGAATGGTGTTCAACATGTTTCTCTACATGATGTTCAACATGTTCTATAGTCTTTGCTCCCACTATATCTATCATATCTTCTTTACTTAATTCTTGTGCTTTTCCTTCTTTTGCTTGTTCCTTTAATCCTTCACTTGCACTTAATACTCTAATATTTCCATCATTATCTTCAGATTTATAACTTACTCCAACATCTTCACCATTAACATCAATTCCATCTCCGCCGCTTAATACGGATTTCAACCCTTCTTTGCTATATTCTATTCTATTTCCATCTCTTACATTCGGATCACTTATTGTAAAGTTACCGTTTTCTAATTTAGTTACCGTTATATAATGATCTCCGTTTACCCATACTATTGCACTTTCACCTACATTTAATCCTTCCATAAACGTATCTATATTGCTTACATATCCTTGTGCATCCTGACCGAATTGTTCCATAACTGTTTGTATTGTATACATACTTGTCATCAATTGTGTATCACCGGACTGTATTAAATCTTCATTATTTTTGGTAAACAATCCCGTACTTATTTCCAATAGCAATGCCTGTAATCCCAATACACCTTTACTTGTTACATTTAAAACTTCTCCCAACGCTGATACTGCACAATTTATTATACTGCCGCCTTGTTCGAAAAACTTTGCCAACAATCCTAATATACCCTCTTTTTCTTCGTCGGTTTTTCCCGCTAATGCTTCATTTAATCCTTTTTTTACATCATCCTTATTTACTCTACTCTGTCTAGATAACTCACTTACTATCCTATTATATTCCTGCTCGATATCCAATTGTGCTTTATATTGTTCTTCTATCGCGCTTATTTCACTTTCATCTCGTTTTTCTTCTATATTTTCTTCTTTTTCCTCTACATCTGCTTTTACTTCTTCTCTTGTTATTTGTCCAATTTTTTCTATCTCTCCTATCTTATTGTCTCCATTTACTTCCCCTTTCTCAAACGATTTCTTTCTGTTTACCAACGCCTGATAATATACTATATCACTCTGCCCGGAATAACCCAATACTTGTTCTTTCTCTACATTATATACCGCCACTATTTTGCCTTTCCTCTTGTCTTTTATTACTCCGTTTTCTTCATCTATCTCTATTAAGCTATCTACTTCTTCTTCACTCATATTTCCTATCACATTCATTGTACTTACACCTTCTCCGTTTCCGGTCTTTACTGATTCTTGAGCATCCACCATTCCTAAAGAATCTTCAACATCGGTTTTCCCTGTTCCCATAACCTGTTCATTCTTTTCTTTATTATCTTTTGCTCTTCTGTCGCTCTTCGCATATGCCGGTAAGTTAGCTATGTTCAATACAAAACATAGCACTACCAATATGCTAACCACTTTCCTAAACACGTGGTCGCTATACGTCTCCTTAAAATATTTACTTATTTCCATGACTATCTTTTTTAAGATATTCATTTTTCCCTCCTGTCTGTCTTCTATATTTTTATTTATTTTTTCCATTTTTCTATTTGTTTTTCCTCTGTTTTTTGCCTATATAAAAAACAAAACTAACCTGTGCCTAATCAGCACAAGTTAGTTTTATTCTCTATATTTTCATTGTTTATTACTATCCCGTCTTCCTTTCTGTTCCTTATAGCTACCACGAACACTATAAAAAACAAAACTCCCATTATACTCCCGCTACAATACACCTTTACATTATTGTACAACCTATATAGTCGTTCCGATATTTTGCCTACCGATATCGTTACGATTTCATCTTCCTCGTTATATACTACAAGCTCTTTGTACTGTCTGGTTCCTATCTCTACCCCACTATCACTACTCGTATTTACCGGAGTTTCCTCTTTTTCCCGACCGTTACTTATAGGTGCCTGAGTGCCAACTTCACCTAACCTTAAATATTTGTACAAATCTTTTGTTATTCTATTGCTTACTGCGGTTAATGTATCATTACAACTTGTAAATGTTTCAACTATCACATTGTTTACTACTGCTCCAAGTATCGCTACGATATTTTCTTTATTTTGTATTGATTTCGGCATAAAACCGTTTATTACCATACTACAAAATATAAGTACTGAAAGAGCAATCTTTACCACCCTTTCAGACAATAAAATATTAACTGATTTTAACTTAATCAATTCTTTCATTTTATACTTTTTTCAAAAACAACCTTGTAATTTTTAGACGACAACACACACAGAAGAATAGAGTGTATGATTGAATTGTAAAATTCTTCTTTCTTTATATATACCTATTTATAGTACTACATACTTTAAATATATACTATTTTCCTTATTTTTTCAATACTTTTTTTATTTATCAAACTAATCCGTTGCAACACTTAGGAGTATATACCTTATATATAAAAAATTTTTAAAATATTTGTGAATTTTTTATAAAAATTTAACTTAAATTGACAATAAATACTTAAAATAATATAATTTTTAGCAAAATTTTATATTTCGTATGTACATATAATATATATATTCATATATAGAATAAATAAAAAAGGAGAGTAGCAAAGATGTTAGCCAAAGTAAGAAGTTTGTTGTTAGCAGTATTTGCAGTAGCTATGGCAAGTGTTCCAAGTTTTGCAAGTGAAGCAAATCTTGTATTGCCCGACTTGTCATCGGTTTCGTTTTTGGGCGGAATCAGCGGTTCAGCATTGTTAACCGTTGGTCTTTTAGTATGTGTTTTCGGTTTGATTTTCGGATTTGTTCAGTACAAATCAATCAAAAATTTACCGGTTCACAAATCTATGTTGGAAGTTTCTGAATTAATATATGAAACTTGCAAAACATACCTTATAACACAAGGTAAATTCATTATTATATTGGAAGCTTTGCTTGCAGTAATAATTGCAGTTTATTTTGCAAACACAGGTTTTTCTTTTGTTAAAATTGCTATCATTATTCTTTGCAGTATTATAGGTATTTTAGGAAGTTATACAGTTGCTTGGTTTGGTATGAGAATTAACACATTCGCAAACTCAAGAGCTGCATTTGCAAGTTTAAAAGGTAAACCTTTCCCAACATTTGCAATTCCTTTAAAATCAGGTATGTCTATCGGTATGTTACTTATAAGTATTGAGCTTTTGGTTATGCTTATAATTTTAGTATTCATTCCGAGAGAACTTGCAGGTCCTTGCTTCATCGGTTTTGCAATCGGTGAATCTTTAGGTGCTTCGGTACTTAGAATCGCAGGCGGTATTTTCACAAAAATCGCTGATATCGGTTCGGATTTGATGAAAATCGTTTTCAATATTAAAGAAGATGATGCAAGAAACCCCGGAGTTATCGCAGATTGTACAGGTGATAATGCCGGTGATTCAGTTGGACCTACAGCTGACGGTTTTGAAACTTACGGTGTTACAGGTGTTGCTTTGGTAACATTTGTTATACTTGCGGTTAAAGATCCTGTAAACCAAGTTAAACTTTTGGTTTGGATATTTGTAATGAGACTTATAATGTTGATTGCAAGTGCTGTTTCTTATTGGATAAACGGTGCTTTGGCAAAATCAAAATACGGTAATGCAGATAAAATGAACTTTGAAGCTCCTTTAACTTCATTGGTATGGATTACATCTTTTGTTTCCATAGCTTTAACATTTGTAGTTTCCAACCTTATAATCGGAGATTTGGCAAACGGACTTTGGTGGAAACTTTCAGTAATTATTACCTGCGGAACAATAGCAGGCGCCGTAATTCCTGAAGTTGTAAAAATATTTACATCAACAGCAAGTTCTTTTGTTAAGAATGTTGTTAATTCTTCAAAGAACGGCGGTGCTTCATTAAATATTTTGGCAGGTTTAACATCAGGTAACTTCAGCGGTTATTGGATGGGACTTGTTATAATTACTCTTATGGCAATAGCTTACGGAATAAGTTCTTTAACAGGTTTTGATATTATGAGTCACCCTGCAGTATTTGCTTTCGGTCTTGTAGCTTTCGGTTTCTTGGGAATGGGACCTGTAACAATAGCTGTTGACTCTTACGGACCGGTTACAGATAACGCACAATCAGTATATGAACTTTCTTTAATCGAAAATGTTCCTAACATTAAAGAAGAAATAAAGAAAGATTTCGGTTTCGAGCCAAACTTCGATAAATCTAAAATAACATTGGAAGAAAATGATGGTGCAGGAAACACATTTAAAGCAACAGCAAAACCTGTATTGATAGGTACAGCTGTTGTTGGTGCAACAACCATGATATTCTCCATTATATTCACATTGATGGCAGCAAACGGAGAAAGTGCAGTAGCTTCTTCATTATCATTGTTACATGCTCCTTTCTTGTTAGGTTTGATTGCAGGCGGTGCAGTAATTTATTGGTTTACCGGTGCATCCAACCATGCTGTTACAAGCGGTGCTTATAAAGCTGTTGAATATATTAAAGGTAACATTAAACTTGACGGAGTAACAAAAGCTTCTACTGAACAAAGTAAAGAAGTTGTTAAGATTTGTACACAATACGCTCAAAAAGGTATGTGGAACTTGTTCTTGGTTATATTCTTTTCAACAATAGCTTTTGCATTTATCGAACCTTACTTCTTTATAGGTTACTTAATATCTATAGCATTGTTCGGTTTGTTCCAAGCAATATTTATGGCAAATGCCGGCGGTGCATGGGATAATGCAAAGAAAATCGTTGAAGTTGATATGAGAGAAAAAGGTTCTGAACTTCACAAAGCAACAGTTGTAGGTGATACGGTTGGTGATCCTTTCAAAGATACTTCTTCAGTAGCTTTGAACCCGATTATTAAGTTCACAACATTGTTCGGTTTGTTAGCATTGGAACTTGCATTAACATTAACAAACCCTGTAGCACATATCGTTTGTGCAGCAATATTCTTTGTAATTTCAATCATATTTGTAGTTAGATCATTTACAAGTATGTTAATAAAATAAAGTTTTTAGCTTTATTTTATAGTTGAAGGTTTGAACATAACAAAAAACAGCAGGTACGAAAATACCTGCTGTTTTTTTTGATACTATTTCTGAGGCTATGCTATTATTTCTCTTTCTGTAATTTTATAAGCCACTCTTGTAAAATTTTTTCTATTTGCGGACGATTTTTGGCAGGTATTTTTTCCGTTAAATCTTGTACCAATTTATCATATTCCGGCCACACTTTATTAATTAATTCTTGTCCTTTTTCTGTAATACAAATAATATTTTCTCTTCTGCTTTCCGGATTTGTTTTACGTGTGAGTAATTCCGCACGAACGGATTTTTCTACCAATTTAGTAATATTACTCGCAGAAGCAATCAATCGCTTAGCCAATTCCACTTGACTAAGCCCCTTACCTTCATTTTGGTAAGCTGCCAACATAAGCAGATTAAATTGAACGACAGATAAATTATATGTTGTTAAATATTCTTCTACTTTTGTTTGTAAAATATTGTATACCAATGCCAAAACGTAAGTAATATTTTCATAGTTTCGCCCCTTTGCAGGATCAATTCCATAAGATTGTAAATTTATTTTATCAGTTTCCATAAATTGCTCCTTTATTCATATTTTATTCCGTTTTTTTGTAATATATCCATGCCTGCGCTGTTTCTCCTTTACAAAACTTTTTAAGTCTAATACTAAGTCCTTTAAATTTTTAAAGAAACCAAAAAGACAATAATTATAAAGTATGGTAACCGACTGTGATGAAGAAGGTTCATATTATATATATTATTGCCAAAATGACAATAATTATAAAGTATGGAAACAGACTGATAATTGACAACCAACGTGACCAACGAAATGCTGACATTAGTCCCAATATACCACATACTATAGACACAGATCCCAATATAGACCCATATATTAACAGAGCAAGACCAATTGCAGCAGTTCCAGAAACATAAGCCGGATTGTTCATTAATAAAAAACATTCCACAACAAAGTATATTAAAATTACAGTTACTATAAACGATACAATTGCAAATATTACAAATATTACAGAAAGCGGTTTGGCTATAAAAAATATTATAGAGAACAATTCCGATAAACTGCCTAATTTTACAACCTGTTTATTATTGTGACCATTATTGGTGACCGAGGTTTCGTTGTTTGAATTTTCTGCAACAAAACTCTCTTTTTGATTCTGTTTTTCCATTTTTTCCCCAATAAAATTTTTCTTAACATTTTAAAATTACATCTTTTATTTTCTTATAAATAGTTTACTATTAAATTGTTTACTTGTCAAGTGTTTTTTTTAACAGAGATTCTCATTTTGATATATTGCGGATAAAACGGATTGATGACAACGGTCACATGATTGCAGTTTTTTGTCAACTATACATTATAAATTGTACATTATATATCGCAGTTTTAAATTCTTTTAAAGAATTTTTCCAAATCGGACAGAGTTAATGTGTAAACGGTAGGTCTTCCGTGAGGGCATGTCCAAGGCATTTTACAAGCAAAAAGTTCTCTCAACAAGGCTTTTGCCTGTTGCTCGTAAACTTTATCCCCCGCTTTAATACTTGTCCTGCAGGAAGCTCTTATAATTTTTTCTTTTATCTGTTCAACATCTGTTGCTTTTTCTTCTTCCAAAAAGCCAACCAAAACATCTATTATTTCAATAAAGTTAACATTGTTTCCCAATAGTGCCGGATATGCGGTTAATCTGAAACTGTTATCACCGAACTCCTCAACATCAAACCCTAACTTTTTAAATGTGTCCAAATTGTTTTTTAATAACATTGATTTTGATTTTTGTAATTCAAAAACATCCGGTATTAAAAGTTGTTGTATTTTCAAGGAGTTTTGTTCCAGCTGATTTGAAAACATTTCATATCTTACTCTTTCCTGAGCGGCATGTTGGTCTATTATATAAAAACTTTTTTCTTTTTCCACCAAAATATATGTTTCAAAAATTTGGCCTATAAACTTAAAATTGTCCTTTTGCAATAAATCTGTCTGTGTAAGTTTTACCGGTTCCGAAACAGAAGTAATTTCCGGTTCTTCTTTATTTATAACAGGCGTCTGATATACATTTTGATAATCTTTAACACTAAATTGTCTTGAAGGATACTTTATACCGCCATAACCGCCGCTATGTTTATATGCGGGCGGAATAAAATCGTTTTTTGTTGTATCGTTTGAAGAAACAGAATCGTTTTGAATATTTATTATATTTGCCGGAGCATCCGATTCAAGAGAGTTTTTAATAAAAGAATAAAAAAGTTCATACATTTGGTTTTCTTGAACGAACTTTATTTCTCTTTTTGTAGGATGAACATTTATATCGATATCGGACGGATTGGTTTTCAAGAACAATATTATTCCCGGATGTCTTCCTATAGGTATTGCTTCTTTGGATGCCTGATATATTGCATGTATTAACCATTTAGGATAATTTACACATCTTCCGTTAACAAATAAATATTGCATATTTTTTTGCGGGAAAGAATTTTGTCTTGTTGTAATATACCCGTCTATTTCAACTTTCGGATGACCGAAAGAAATATGTTTTAATTTTTGTGAAATATTTTTACCCAAAACATCTTCTATTCTTTGCAACTTTGAATCTGTTTTATGATAATCGGATACAACTTTCCCATCTGATACTATCTTTAAATTTATATCGTTTCTTACAAGAGCAATTTCATCCAAACAACTTATAATTTTAGCTTTTTCGGTAATATCACTTTTTAAAAATTTTTCTCTTGCGGGTGTATTGAAGAATAAATTTCTTACTTCAACAGTTGTTCCGTAAGCTCCCGCCCAAGGTTGAATTTCAGGTTTTGATTCTCCGTTCATGGAAAGCTGCCAACCGGAATTTTGACCTTGTTGCTGAGTCTTTATTGTAAACATTGAAATCGAAGCAATGGAAGGTAGAGCTTCTCCTCTAAAACCTAAAGAGAATGTGTTTGAAAGGTCATCAAAGTTTGTTATTTTATTTGTTGCATGACGACAAACAGACATTTGTAAATCGTCTTTGTTCATCCCGCAACCGTTATCACAAACAGAAATAAACTTTTTACCCGACTTTTCTATTTCTACCGATACTGTCGTAGCATTTGCATCAAGAGCATTTTCCACCAACTCTTTTACAACATTTAAAGGTCTTTCAACTACTTCTCCGGCAGAAATTTTATTTATAGTATTTTCATCTAAAATCTTTATTGCCATTTTATTTTATCTTCAACTTCTTTTCGCAGAAATTATAATAACTGCATTCTTTTCTGCAAACATCCAATGCACCGAGCATAATTTTATTTTCGCAGTCGGTATAATCAATTGCAAGTCTGTTTATTTTTTTTGCATCAATCGTGGTAATACTTGTAAATTTTATTGCAACTTCTCTTACAAGAGCTTTTGTTTTTGTTGATCTTATAACTTCACCGAAAATAGGTTCCGTTTCCAAAGGAGGATAATCAAACAAAAGACAAACATTTGTACCTACCGCTAAATCGGCATACATCAACAACAGTAAACCACCTGCAGACAAATTAATTATCAGTCCTTGAAAAAAACCTTTATCCGTAGAGATAAACAGTTCTTTTGCTACATTTTTTATTACAGGAAGTCTTGAATATTTTCTTCTATTCAACATATAGCCTCCGGTATTACTTTTTATATTTTTCTTTCCATTCGGACAATAACTTTAGTGCATCTATCGGTCTTAAACTATCCACATCCAATTTACTTAATTCTATCAAAATTTCAGGTTCAATTGAAGTGAAAAGATTCGGTTGCTGAATTTCGTTTTCGAATTTAGAGAAATTTTTGTGAAGATTTTTTTCCAAACCGTTTAATATTTCATAAGCTCTTTTTGTTACTTTGTACGGAAGTCCTGCTATTTTTGCGACATGTATTCCGTAAGATTTATCCGCTGCGCCGTCAACTATCTTATGTAAAAATATAACATTACCGTTCCACTCTTTCACATCAACACTTTTATTTATTATACCGTTTTTATTTGCTAAAGATGTAAGCTCAAAATAATGTGTTGCGAACAAAACTTTTGCACCGGCATTATTTTTGTTGGACATATCCGAAAACGATTCTATTATAGCCCAGGCAATAGACATACCGTCGTAAGTGGATGTTCCTCTGCCGACTTCATCAAGAATTATTAAACTTCTATCTGTATATTGATTTAAAATGTTTGCTGTTTCGGACATTTCCACCATGAATGTAGATTCTCCGCCCGCCAAATTGTCACCGGCTCCGATTCTTGTAAATATTCTGTCCACTATACCTATTTCGGCATAACTGCAAGGTACAAAAGAACCTATTTGAGCCATTATAACTATCAATGCCGTTTGTCTTAAATATGTCGATTTACCTGACATATTAGGACCGGTTATAATCATAACACGTTCACTTGTATCGTTTAAATTTACATCGTTTGCAACAAAGTTACCGCTTTTTAAAATTTGTTCGACAACGGGATGTCTTGCATCTTTTAAGATCAAATTTTTGCTGTCCGAAACTTTAGGACAACAATAGTTGAACCTTATTGCATTATCGGCAAAAGACAAGAATATATCAAGCTCGGCTATCATTGCCGACAAGTTCAATATGTAGTTGGAATATGTCGCTATTTCCTGCCTTAACGAAACAAAAATTTCCGTTTCCAATTTTATAATTTTGTCTTGTGCGGAAATTATTTTTTCTTCAAGAGTTTTTAGTTCCTGGGTTATGTATCTTTCCGAATTTGTAAGTGTCTGTTTTCTTATATATTCTGCAGGTACCAAATGAACATTGGATTTCGTTACATCTATGTAATAACCGAAAACGGAAGTGTAACCTATTTTCAAAGTGTTTATTCCCGTTTTTTCTTTTTCTTTTACTTCCAAATCGGATATATATTTTTTTGCATCTTTACTTAAAAGTCTGTAATCGTCTAAATCTTTCGATACTCCGTTTTTTATTACGTTACCGTCTTTTAAAAGTATTGGCGCTTCCGGATTTATATAACTTTCTATTTTGTTTATAATGTTTAAAGCAACACTTGTATCAATATTGGTCTTAAAAGAGGCCTCTTTTTCCAACTTTTGTAAGATATTATTTATTATTGCCAAAGAATCTTTTAACGCCAACATTTCTTTGGGATGAGCACCGCCGCTAACAATTCTTGATACAATCCTGTCCAAATCACAAACAGATTTTAAATCCTGCCTGAGTTCTTCTTTTAACGATGTATTTTCAACAAACACTTTTGTGTTATTTTGCCTGTTTTCGATTTCCGAAATATTCAATAACGGTTTTATCAACCAATTTCTTAACAGTCTTGCGCCCATCGGCGTAACAGTAGAATCTATAGCATCAAGCAACGAACCTTCTTGCTTTAGAGTAGATAACGATCTTAATATTTCCAAATTTCTTATAGCTACGGAATCCAATACCATAAAATCGTTATTTTCTATATATTTTATATTCTGTAATATAGAAATTGTTTGCGGTTGATTTTCCTGAATATAAACAAAAACTGTTCCGACAGCTGAAATGATGTCGGGCTTATCCGCAATATTAAAGTGTGCTAACGATTGAACATTTAAAGTTTTCTTTATAAAACTTTCACAATAACCGCTATCAGTATAAATATCTTTTACCGGTGAAGCTAATATTTCGAACTTTTGTAATATTGTTTGAAGTTTTTCGTCTGCACAATCTTTTTGAGGTATAATTATTTCGTTAGGCTTATATTTTGTAATTTCGTTTTCCAAATTAGATACTGTGGATCTGTATGTAAAAAAATCTCCGGTAGAAATATCACTTACCGCAATTGCTGCATTTTTGTCCAAAGCATCAACAATTACAGACATCAGAAAATTATTCTGCTTGGAATCCAACAAATTATCTTCCAAAATTGTTCCGGGAGTTATAACTCTGACAACTCCTCTTTTTACTATACCTTTTACGGAAGCAGGATCTTCAAGTTGTTCACAAATCGCTATTTTAAAACCTGCTTTTACAAGTTTTCTGATATAATTATTTACTGAATGGTAAGGTACACCGCACATCGGTGTTGTTTGTCTTTTAGTGAGTATAACTTCCAATATTTTGTGAGCTTTTATTGCATCGTCACCAAACATTTCATAAAAGTCACCCAATCTGAAAAACAGTATCACATCCGGATAATTTGCCTTAATATCCATATACTGTTGCATTAGTGGTGTAGGTGCATTTTCTTTTTTTGTTTTGTTTTGTTCAGCCATTTTTTACCTTAAATTATATTATTTTAAACTATTTAATATTATTACTCTATTTTTCTATCCGCAAATAATTTTTATTTGTTTTGATTTCCCCAACTTTTAACGTTAATTTCTCCGTATTCATTGTTGCCGCAGGAAACAATACTTCCATCTTCTTTTATTCCTATAACATTATGACCATTATGACTTGCCGATATTGCAACGATATTTTTCCAATCTTTAACACCGTTTCCGGCAACAAGTACTGTTCCATCTGTTTTTATTCCTATGGTAAAGTGAAGTCCAACAGCTATTTCGGAAATATCTTTCCAATCATCAACATTACACTGCCCTCTATTATTGTTACCTGTTGCAACTACTGTTCCGTCTTTCTTTAAACCAACAGTATAATCTGCTCCTGTAAAAATATTTTTAATATCTTTCCAATCACTAACGTTACACTGACCTTTTTCGTTGTTACCTGTCGCAACAACCGTACCATCTTTCTTTAAGCCAACGGTATGTTCTATGCATACAGAAATCATATTGATATTATTCCAATCATCGACATTACACTGACCTTTTTCGTTGTTACCTGTTGCAACTACTGTTCCGTCTTTCTTTAATCCAATAGTATACCCAATCCCGGAAAAGACATTTTTAATATTTGTCCAGTTTTGAACATTACACTGCCCTTTTTTATTGTTACCTGTTGCAACTACCGTTCCGTCTTTCTTTAATCCGACAGTGTGCCCCAATCCCGATATGGACACAATATCTGTCCAATCTTGAACATTACATTGACCTTTTTCATTATTTCCTGTTGCAACTACCGTTCCGTCTTTCTTTAATCCGATAGTTTGTGCCGGTCCGGTTACAATATTCTCAATATCTGTCCAATCCTGCACATCACATTGACCTTTTTCATTATTACCTGTTGCAACCACTGTTCCGTCTTCCTTCAATCCGACAACATGATAAAATCCGGCTGATACAGAAGTGATATTTCCCCAATCTCGAACATCGTATTGAGATCTCATACCCTCTCCCATTACAACAACCGTACCATCTTTTTTTAGTCCTACAACATGTGCAAAGCCTACAGCTATTGAAGCAATGTCTTCCCAATTATAAATATCAACTTGTTCCGGAACAGCATATAATCCAAACACAGGAAAATCTTTTATTGCAACAACTGTGCCATCTTTCTTTAAACCGTACAATTTAGATATAGACACAATATCCTTCCAGCTTTTTAACTCTTGTGAAATTTCATTAGAGTTTTCATCTGCATCATATCCTGTAAGACGTTTGGTTAAAAGTCCAAAACGAGCTCCTGTAACGTTAAGAGTTCCATCTTTTTTTAATCCTATAGTTGTGTATGCATCATTATCTATTGCAACAATATCTTTCCATTTTTTTACTCTGAATTCTCCTTGTAAATCTGCACTTGACATAAGAATTTTCTGTACAAAATTTTCTATTAACTTTTTGAAAAAATTTCTGCTTTCTCTTACAATAAGTGTACCGTCTTTCTTAAGTCCGATAACATTTTGTTTTTTAATAAAAACAGCGATAACATCTTTCCACTTTTTGATTTTACTAATCAAACTTTGTTCAAGTTTTTTTCCGGTGATTTCAAGCATTCCGTTTTTCTTTATACCCACAGTATAATGTTCACCGGCATAAACAGAGACAATATCTTTCCAATTTTGAACATCACATAGTCCCTCTTCATTATCACCGCAAGCCACTACCGTTCCATCTTCTTTCAATCCCACAGTATGATTATATCCCGCAACAACTGACACGATATTTTCCCAATCTTGAACATTACATTGACCTTTTTCATTATTTCCTATTGCAACCACAGTTCCATTATTTTTTAAACCCACGGTATGTTTTTCTCCTATTGAAACAGCAACTACCTGGTTATCATTTGCAATTTCAATATCGTTAATATACGGATAAATTGTTTCCATTTTCAACGGTTCAACAAAAGATTCTCTTTTTGTTTTGTCGGAATCGGTATTAAAACAAGAGCTAAATAAAACAACCGTAAAAACACTCATAAAAAAAAGTTTAATTTTGTTCATTATTTATTACCCTTTTGATTTCCCCAACTATAAACATTACATTGTCCGTATTTATTATCTCCCAAAGAAACAATACTTCCGTCTTTTTTTATACCGACATGATGAAAGCTTCCTACGGATATTGCCGCAACATCTTTCCAGTCCTCAATACCATTACCTGCAGTAACAATTGTTCCGTCTTTCTGTAAACCAAATGTACAGAAAAACTCCCCTAAAACTGCTGTAATATTTTCCCAATTTTGTACACAACATTCACCATAAAAATTAGATCCTATAGCAACAACCGTCCCATCTTTCTTTAAACCTATAGTATGATACCACCCCGCAGAAATTGCAACAATGTCTTTCCAATTTTGAACATAACATTGTCCGTAACTATTATTCCCTGTTGCAACAACCGTTCCGTCTTTTCTTAATCCTACTGTATGTATTAAACCGGCTGAAATTGCAACAATATTTTTCCATGTTTGAACATTACACTGTCCATCATCATTCTTTCCGCAAGAGATAACCGTTCCATTTTTCTTTAATCCTATTGTATATGCCGCCCCGACTGAAATCGAAACTATATCTTTCCAATCTTGGACATTACATTGTCCAAACTTATTATGTCCTGTTGCAACCACCGTTCCGTCTTTCTTTAATCCTACTGTATGCCCCATTCCAACAGAAATCGAAACTATATCTTTCCAGTCTCCAACATTACATTGTCCATTCTTATTATTTCCTGTTGCAACAACCGTTCCATCTTTCTTTAATCCTACTGAGTGAAGAGAGTTTGCTGAAACAGCTGCAATATCTTTCCAATCTTGAACATCACATTCACCATATTTGTTATCTCCGTATGCAATCACTGTTCCGTCTTTCTTTAGGCCGACAAAGGAATTTGCAGAATTAGCTCCCGGTCCTACACCTGTTCCGGAAACAGCAACAATCTCTTTCCAATCTTTTAAAATATTTCGTTTGAAAGCGGACTCAAAATCTGAACCGGCATAAATGACAGCTCCATCATTTTTAATACCTGCTACATTTGGCGGAAAGGAACCACCTGACGACAACACATTAACATCTCCCCATTTTTTTACTTCATCAAACGTTTTATTTATATCTTCATCAGAGTCAGAACCAAATGTCGAGTATGCAGGAATAATAGTTCCGTCTTTCTTTAATCCTAATGTGTATCCATATCCTGCCGAGATTGCAACTATATCTTTCCAGTCATCCACAACACTTTCTCCGGAAATATCTATTTTGCTAAAAAGCTTGACAATTCGAGCAGCGGTTCTGAATAAAACACTATTCCAATAAGAAGATGCCACAACAACCGTTCCGTCCTTCTTTAATCCCGCTGTATGTTTATCACCTGCACATACAGCAACAATATCTTTCCATTTTTTAACATCACATTGTCCGTATTTATTATTTCCGCATGAAACTACAGTCCCGTCTTTTTTCAGTCCTATGGTATGGTTCCACCCGGCAGAAACAGCAACTATGCCTTTCCAGTCTCCGACATTACATTGTCCGTCATCATTCTTTCCTGTTGCAACGACTGTTCCGTCTTTTCTTAATCCGACAGTATGGTCTTCCTCTGCAGAAATTGCAACGATATCTTCCCAATCTTGAACATTGCATTGCCCTTTATCATTACTTCCTACAGCAACTACCGTTCCGTCTTTCTTTAATCCTACGGAATGTCCCTTCCCGACAGAAACAGCAACTACCTGGCTATCATTTACAATTTCAATATCGTTAATATACGGATAAATTGTTTCCATCTTCAACGGTTCAACAAAAGATTCTCTTTTTGTTTTGTCGGAATCGGTGTTAAAACAAGAACTAAATAAAACAGCCGTAAAAACACTTATAAAAAAAAGTTTAATTTTGTTCATTATTATTCTTTTCATTCTTTTACAAAAAATTTTAAAGTGTTGTAAAATCTGTTAATTTTTGAAACATAATTCTTCGTTTCTTTAAAAGGCATTTCTTCGGAATCGTATTCGATAATAGGATTTTCCTGCTGCCACTTTTGAACATTTCCGAGCCCCGCATTATAAGAAGCCAAAACCAAATTCGTATTACTGTTAAACATATCCGACAATATTTTCACATAACAAATACCGATTTTTATATTAAAGTCGGCATCATATAATTGTTGCTCATTGAAATCAGTGACACTAAAATATTTCCCTGCAATTTCTTTTGCGGTCGGAGGCATTATTTGCATCAAACCTATCGCACCTTTTTTAGATTTTGCATCAGGATTAAAATTCGATTCCACTTTTATAATTGATGTTATAAACAACGGATCTACGTTATATTGTTGGCTGTACTGTTCGATTATGGGATAATATTTCAATGCTTTATTTACATTAAAAAGGATGTATGAAATCATTGATAAAACACATATTAAACATAATCCTAAAACCAATTTAAAAATTCTCATTATTGTAAAATTCCCGACATACTGTTAGGCAAAACTTTTGTTATTTTAACATTAACAGTTCTGCCCTTTAAATTTTCTTTTGTATCGAAAAACACTTTTATATTTTGACTGTTTCTTGCTTCCGCAATATTATTGTTAACTTTTTCAACCAATACTTCTATAACTTTATCTATATATTTTTCATTTATTTTTTTAGAAATAATATTTGAATCTTCAAGTAAAAGACTGTGCCTTTCTTTTATTGTTTCCAATGAAACCGTATTTTTTAATTTTGCAGCAAGAGTCTTGGGCCTTGGTGAATATTTAAATATAAACAACCCGCCGAATTGTAATTGTCTTGAAGCATTAAAAGTATCTTGAAAATCTTTATCTGTTTCTCCCGGAAAACCTATTATAATATCACTCGTAATATTTATGTCCGGTATTTTATTTTTTATTTTTTCGTACAAAGTTTTATATTGTTCATACGTATATTTTCTGTTCATCGCTTTTAAAATATCGTTTGAACCCGACTGCAACGGCAAATGAATATGTTTACAAATTTTTTTGTTTATCGCTATTTCATCTATAAGTTCATCCGATAAATCTTTCGGATGATTTGTCATAAATCTTATTCTTTTAACTTTATCTATCTCGGATATCTTTTGTAATAATTGAGTAAAATTTACACCGTTATAGTTGTAAGAATTTACATTTTGTCCCAACAAAATTATTTCTTTTATACCGTCATCACAAGCTTTATTTACTTCTTTCAATATCTCGTTATAATCTATACTTACTTCCGGCCCTCTGACGTAAGGAACTATACAATAAGAACAAAAATTGCTGCAACCCCTCATTATCGTTATATATTTAAATACTTCACTGTTTTCTTGTTTATATTCTTTTCCGGAATCTATCGGTATATACTTGCTTACTGTTTCACTGAATAAATCTATATCTCTTGCACCTAAAACAAAATCTACAAACTTACATCTTGATTTTATTTCTTTTGCGGCATATTGAGCCATACAACCTGTAACACCGATAATCAAGTCGGGATTTACATCCTTTTGTTCTTTTAATCTTCCAAGCAACGAATATGCTTTATGTTCCGCGGAAAATCTTACCGAACAAGTATTAACAATAACAATATCGGCTTGTGACATATCTTCCGTACGTAAACAACCTTTTTCCGATAAAATCTCTGCCATTTTATCGGAATCGTTCACGTTCATTTGGCAACCGATAGTTTCTATATAAAATTTAATATTTTTCATTTGCAACTTTTAACAAATATTTTGTGTATACCGAATTCAGCTGTTTGGCTCGTTCTAACAATTGTTTTTTGTTTATAAAACCCCTTTTGTATGCAATCTCTTCCAAACAACCTACCATTATTCCCTGTCTTTGTTCTATTGTTCTTATAAACAATGCAGAATCCAACAACGAATCATATGTTCCCGCATCAAGCCAAGCAAAACCTCTGTCTAACAGTTCTACAGACAACTTTTTATTTTTTAAATAAATTTTGTTTACATCCGTTATTTCAAGTTCCCCTCTTGCCGAAGGTTTTATACTTTTAGCTATTTTTATTACGGAATTATCGTAAAAATACAGTCCGGGGACAGCCCAATTGGATTTAGGCTTTTTCGGTTTTTCTATAAGAGATACAGGCTTTTTGTTTTTATCAAGTTCCACTATTCCGTATCTGCAGGGATCTTCAACATAATAACCGAAAATAGTTGCACCGGTTTTTCTGTTTTTAGCTTTATCTAAAATATCGGAAAATCCGTGACCGAAAAATATATTATCACCCAAAATTAAAGCAACATTATCTTTACCTATAAATTTTTCGCCGATGATAAATGCTTCGGCAAGGCCGTTGGGCTTTTCTTGTTCGGCATAAGAAATATTTATACCTAAATTATTACCGTTACCGAATAAATCTTTTAGTCTGGGTAAAGTTGAAGAATTTGAAATTATTAATATATCTTTTATTCCGGCAAGCATTAAAACAGAAAGAGGGTAATATACCATAGGTTTATTATAGACAGGCAACAACTGTTTCGAAATTGTTGAAGTTATAGGGTAAAGTCTTGTAGCTTTTCCGCCGGCAAGGATAATACCTTTTGTTTTCATATTTTACTCCTTTTAAAGTAATCTATGGTTTTTAATAAACCTTGATTTAAATCCACTTTAGGTTCCCACTTTAATATTTTTTTTGCTTTTGAAATATCGGGCCTTCTCTTTTTAGGATCGTCTTCAGGTAATGGTTTATATATTATTTTAGATTTGCTGTTTGTTAACTTTATTATTGTTTTAGCTATATCTTTTACCGTCAATTCATGAGGGTTACCGATATTTACGGGAGTATGTTCTTTAGACATTAACAACTTATATATACCGGCAATTAGGTCAGACACATAACAAAGACTTCTTGTTTGCGTACCTTTACCGAAAACAGTAATAGGTTTATTGTTTAATGCCTGATTTATAAATTGCGGAACAACTCTGCCGTCGTTCATATTCATTCTCGGGCCGTAAGTATTAAATATTCTTACCATCTTTGTATCAAGGCCGTAAACTCTGTGATAGTTCATAATTAATGCTTCGGAAAATCTTTTTGACTCGTCATACATACTTCTTTTACCTATCGGGTTAACATTTCCCCAATAACTTTCTTTCTGCGGGTTACAAGCCGGATCGCCGTAAACTTCACTTGTTGAAGTAAATAAAAATTTTGCTTTATTTTTTCTTGCAAGTTCCAACAAATTGTATGTTCCGTAAGAACCTACAAGCAATGTTTCTATTTTATATTTATCGTAAAATACCGGACTTGCTATTGAAGCGAAATTAATCACACAATCAAACTTTTCTTTTATGGAAAACTTTTTTGTTATATCTGTTTTTTTGAATTTAAATTTCTTATTATTCAAAAGATGTTTTATATTTTCTTTTTTACCGGTAATAAAATTGTCTATACAGTAAACGCTGTGTCCTTTTTCCAATAAAAAATCACAAAAATGAGAACCTAAAAAACCTGCTCCGCCGGCCAATAAAATATTCATTTTATATCTCCTGAGAATATCTTATTATTATATAAATTTGTTATGTGTATTTACAAATTGCGGAAAGAGAAATTTCAAGAGTTAAACATCGTAAATATTTATTGCAATATCCAACAATGTTTCATTGATTTTCATATATTGATCCAACACATCCAAATGAAGGCTGGAAGTATCAATAGATTCCTGCAAACCGGCATGCAATCTTGCAATGTGATTTCTTTTTAATTCATGCATTATTTCGTTTAATTTATCTATATCATCGCTTACTTCTCTTGCCAAGACCTCATCTTCTTTAATAAAAGCGTCTATAATTTTCGAACAATTGGTATAAACAATATTGTGCATGTGTTTTAAATCTTTCAAACCTTCATCGGAAAATCTTAAATGTCTTCTCATTTTTTCTTGCGATATATAAATAATATTTCTGTTTATAATATCTGCTATTTGTTCAAAATCGGCAACTATGTACAAAAGCATGGTTTCTCTTTGAGATTGTTTTTCCGTAAGTTCGTTTTGTCCCACTTTTGTTAAGTAAGGAATTATTTCATCAACCAAATGAGAAATTTGTAAACACTTGTATTTTATTTTTTCTATAACTATTTCGTGCCTTGTTTTTAAAGCATTTATGGAATCTTTCATTACATCAGAAACGATTTCGGACAATCTTTCAATTTCCTGTTTTGACAATTTAAGTGCTTTTTCCGGTTCTTCGACATATTTTTCATCTATAAATGCCGTTCCGAAATGTTTTTCAACCGCGGAACTCGGATAAATAAGCATCATAAATTTATGAAGCAAAGGAACTATCGGCAAGATTATAAATGCGGTAAACAAAGTTACCAATGTGTGCGACATAGCTATTTGTCTTGCTATGTCATTTGAAAATATAAAAGACGAAGTAAAATATTTAACAAAATATATCCAACACAGTTCCCCTTTATAATAAACAAAAGATATAAAAGGGTACACCAAAACCACACCTAAAATTTGGTATCCCAAATGCCAAAGCATAACTCTTTTACCGCTTCTCGGTTGAGTAATGGAAGCAACTATTGCAGTAGAACAAGTTCCTATTTGTGCTCCCAAACAAATACAAATACCCTGCAGTAAAGACAATATTCCCGATGATGCAAGGACAATAATTATACCTACCGTTGCACCGCTGCTTTGTGTAAGGAAAGCAGTACAAAATATGCCGATAATTATCAACCAGAACGGCGATTGTAAATCGGCAATCGTTGCCAAAAGTTCATTATTTAACGTTATCGGAAGCATGGAATCCGACATCAATTTCATACCGAAAAACAAAAGTCCGAACCCGAAAATAACATCACCTATTTCTATTATTTTTCTTTTCTTTGAAAAGAAAGACAAAAAGTATCCGATAGCCGTAATAATTAATGCATAATCAACGAGTTTAAAAGCTACAAGTTGTCCCGTAACGGTAGAACCCACCGAAGCACCTATAGTGACAGACATTGCTTGAAAAAAAGTCATTACACCGGCACTTGTAAGTGTAATTTGCAACAATAATGTTGCCGTACTTGATTGATTTATTCCGGTAACTATAAAGCCTGTAAAGAAACCTTTTAATCTTGTGTTGGTAAACTTTGTAAGAATTGTTCTTATATTTTGTCCCGCTATTTGTTGGAAAGCAGTATTAACTTTAAACATACCGAAAAGCAACAATGCCGCTCCGCCCAACATTGTTGCAATCATTAACAAAATCCAATACTTGCTTAAAACGGAAACCGTAAAGTAAACAGGTTCTGCCAACACGTCGACATTTACTATAACAACAACTTTATCTTCCGCTTTTTTATCTATAAAAATTTTAGATTTTGCATAACCGTTTTCATCGGTTACAATTGTTTCTTCTTGAATTGAGTTTTCTTTTGATGTTTTGTTGTTAGGAAAGTATCCGTCGGCTACAATAAAGTTAACTTTTACATCCGGAACAGGAACATTGTTTTTATCCGTCAAACAAACAACAAGATTATCTTTTATTTCCGTTCCTCTTACGGCAAGTTGTTTGTCACCGGATATTTTGGTTAAAACAAAATCCTGTCCTAAACAAATCACAGGCAAAAGCATTAAAAATAAGCAAAACAATATGTTTTTTATTTTCATTTTTTTAATGTTTTTACATCAAAAGATTTAGGCAACAAACTTGATATTTTTACTGTTTTAAAACTGTCTCCTTTTGTGTTATAAACAATATCCGCCGTCTTTGAAAATTCCGATATAACTTGTCTGCATGCACCGCATGGAGTAACATCACCTTTTTTTGAATATATCGCAAGAGCTTTTATTTTTTTGCAACCGTTGGCAACAGCAGTAAATACAGCAACCCGTTCGGCACACATACTTAAACCGTAAGATGCATTTTCCACATTTGTCCCGCAAAACACTTTATTATCTTCACACAATACTGCAGCACCGACTTTAAATTTAGAATACGGACTATAAGAATTTTCGGCTGCTTGTTTTGCAAAATCCAACAATTGCTTATATGCTTGTTTTTTATTCATAATTTTAGTTCCGAATTATTTCTTAAAATATTTATTCAAAAACAAACTGAGATCTTTGTATGCCGGAGCTTTCGTTACCGTTTCCGGTGCGGATTGAACGGCATCTTTTAAAGCATGTTGGCAACCGCATTTAATTTCTCTTTTTGCCATTTTAGGTATAAGATTTTTAATAAGTTTTTTACAGGTATTTGCATTTGCATCCATAACTTCCAACACTTTTTCAACATCTACTTCTTCACCTATTTTTAACACATCGTAGTCCGTAACCAAAGAAACATTTGCATAACAAATTTCCGCTTCTCTGGCAAGTTTGGCTTCGGGAATTGCAGTCATTCCCACAACGGAAAAGCCGTTTGCTCTGTTAACTTTAGATTCTGCTCTTGTTGAAAATTGAGGACCTTCTATACAAACATAAGTTGTGTTACTGAAATGATGTTCTATTCCAAGTTCGGTAACCGCTTTATGAACAATATCTCTCAAATCATTACAAAAAGGATCGGCAAAACTTATATGTGCAACTATACCGTTACCGAAAAAAGTATTTATTCTGTTTTTTGTTCTATCGAAAATTTGTTCAGGAATAACGAAATCTTTGGGCTTTATTTTATCCTGCAAAGAACCTACCGCGGTTAATGCAATTATTTGTTCTACTCCCAAAGATTTTAAAGCATATATATTTGCTCTTACATTTATTTCCGAAGGCAAAATAGTGTGGCCTTTACCATGTCTGGGCAAAAAAGCAACTCTTACATCATCAATCGTTCCTATTGTTATCGGTGCCGACGGTTTTCCGAACGGAGTATCTATTTCAAACTCTTTAACATTTTCTATCCCGCTTATTTCACTTATACCGCTACCGCCGATTACTGCAATTTTTACAGGTTCAATTTGTTTTGCCATTTTCCCCCCTAAATTTATTATTTATACTTAAATTTTAGTGTATACCATCAAAAACTTCAACAATTTCTAAACTATTTTTACATCCAAAATTATTAACTGAACTGCATCCCTGTTCAAATCCATATTAAATAAAACGTCATATTTTTGTTTATAGCCGAAATCATCTATATACTTTGCCGCACCCCAAAACACCGCGGGAATACTTATACCGTCTTTGCATATTTTTAATTTTAAATGTTCCTGTGTTTGACCTATGATAGAAACTTCTTCAAAACTAACGGATTTTAATAAAAATACCGGAACGGAATTTGAAGCGCCAAAAGGTTCCAAAACGGTTAAATCTTTATATGTTCTTCTGTTTACTTCCGTAATTTTAAGTTCACAATCAACATTTACTTTATTTGTAACCATTTCCGTTGAGATATAGTCTTTTGCTATTTGTTTTATTCTTTTCCTAAACTCGTCTAATTTACTAATTTCTATTGTTAATCCCGCCGCCTGATTATGGCCTCCGAACTTAACAAGCAAATCTTTTGTTTTGTCTAAAGCAGCGACAATATCAAAACCGTCTATTGAACGACAAGCACCGGTAGCTTCCCCTTTTTGCTGATCTTCAATGAATAAAATTACCGGTTTTCCGTATAACTTTACCATTTGCGAAGCAACTATACCGGTAACGCCGTGTGCCAAATTAGATGCAGATACAACGAGTATATTATCCTTTTCTACATCACATTGCTGTTTTAACAAAATGTTGAATTGTTTTATATTTTCGTTTTGTAATTCTTTCCTGTCGTTATTTAACTGTTTCAGTTCTACAAAAAAATTGTTTGCATTATAGTCATCATCAGCAAGGATAAGATTAGCCGCAACCGAAGCTTTCCCCATTCTTCCCGCGGCATTTAGGATAGGAGCTATTTTCCAAGATATCGACTTTGCAGACACATGACCATTTTTCAAATATTCTTCAAATATATGTCCCAAGCCCAATCTCTTTGAATAATTGTCATTAAGTATCGACAATCCGTTTTGAACTAATATTCTGTTTTCACTTGTAAGCGGAACAATGTCGGCAACTGTTCCCAATGCAACCAAATCCACATTATTTTCAAAAAATTCCAACATTCTTCCATCGCCGTTAAAGCAGTTATTTCTGTATTTATTCAAAATATCGTAAGCAATTTGTTTTATATCTTTTTCTTCTTCAATTTCTATTATTTCAATATCTTTGTTCTCTGTATTTTCAACATATTTTTTTGAATTTGTAACAATTTTTGAAAAATTTGTTAAATTAGGCTTATTTAAAATTTCTTCTTTAACAACTATATCGTTAACAAGAACTATCAAATAAAATTGTTCGTTCTTACCGGCTAAAATCGCAATTTCTTTATCAAAATATTTCCCGTATGTTTGCATTAATGCCTGCGAAACTTTAAAAGAAACTCCGCAACCGGCAAGTTCTTTGAAAGGATACTTACATGTAGTAACCTTAGGATCAACAACACAATATGCTTTAGGCAACCCGTCTTGAGGCGGTTCATGATGGTCGGTAACAATAACATCCATTCCCAAACTGTTTGCATAATCTATTTCCGTAACGGCGGATATTCCGCAATCTACGGTTATTATAAGTTTTACATTTTCGGTTTTATATTTATCCAATACGGTACAAGATAGCCCGTAACCTTCATCTGAAGGAATATACCAAACGACATCTCCGCCTAAAGTAAAAATCGTATTATATAATACGGCCAAAGATGTAATACCATCAACATCTCTATCGGCATATATAAGTATTTTTTCCTTGTTTTCTATAGACTGTTTTATTCTTGTTACTGCCTTATACATATCACCGAGAAGATACGGATTGAACAATTCTTCTTTTTTGGGAAAGACAAAATCCTTTATTTCCCGGGAAGTTTTAATACCCCTTGCCAATAATACTTTTAACACAACTTCCGGTAAATTTAATTCTTGTTGTAAAGCACATAAATAGTCTTTATCTATATCCTGAAGTATCCACTTGTTCTTTTGCAATTTTTCTCCTTTTAATTTACTATATATTTAATTTTTTTATTTTGCTCTGTTTTCTCGTTACTTACACCATAGGAAGAATTTAATATTTCTGTAACATTATCAACATCTGTTTTGTTATGGTGTAACTCAAATATTATATCGTTTTTGTTTACAAAATCGCCCGATTTTTTATGAATAATTATACCGCTTACGGGATCTATTTTATCTTCAACTTTCAGTCTTCCGGCACCCAATAAACAAGAAGCTATTCCTATATTTCTTGTATTTGAAAACTTCAAGTAACCGGTTTCTTTTGCTTTTACATAACAAACATTTTTGGCTTTACCGAAAACGGAATAATCATCTACAACTTTTGCATTTCCCTTTTGTAATTCTATCATTTTTATAAACTTATTTAATGCTTGTCCCGAAGTAATTTTTTCTTTAGCTAAACTTTGTGCCTGTTCAAAAGTTTTTGTTAAACCTACCTGCAAAATAGAAAATGCAGCCAAATCTATACTTAACTGAACAAAATCATTATTTATTTTATTTTTCAGTGCTTCCATTGTTTGTATAACTTCCAAACTGTTACCTACGGCAGTTCCCAACGGTTCATCCATATCGGTAATAACGGCAGTCATATTTCTTCCGAACTTTTTTCCCACGCTAACCATCTTTTCCGCCAACATTTTAGATTTTTCATATTCTTGTATAAAAGCCGCGTTACCGGTTTTTACATCGAGCAATATATTTTGTGCACCTTCCGCAATTTTTTTAGACATTATACTCGAACAAATTAACGGTATAGATTCTACGGTAGCAGTAACATCTCTTAATGCATATGTCCTTTTATCTACCGGTGCAACTTCTTTTGTTTGACCTATCATCGCAAACTTATTTTCTTTTAGAACGGAAATAAATTCTTTTATATCAAGATTAACATTAAATCCCGGAATAGATTCCAATTTATCGAGTGTCCCGCCGGTATGTCCCAATGCTCTGCCCGACATCATAGGAACATAAATATCGCAGCTTGCAAGTATCGGAGCTATAAGCAACGATGTTCCGTCACCTACTCCGCCTGTGGAATGTTTATCCGCTGTAGGTCCGTCCAAAAAACTTAAATCTAAAATTTCTCCGGAATTTGCCATAGCATTTGTAAGGTAAAAAGTTTCTTCGTCATCAAGATTTTGAAAATAAACGGACATTAAAAAAGCAGACATTTGATAGTCTGCGATTTCATGTTTAGTATATCCTTCTATCATAAAAGATATTTCTTCTTTTGATAACTTTTGTCCGTTTCTTTTTTTGTAAATTACATCATAAGCTCTCATTAAAGTTCCTTTACAAAACTTGTTATTATTTTCTCCATTGAAACAGCAGCTTTTTTGCCTGCCTGTAAAACCTCTTCATGTGTTAAACTTTTTTTTGATAGTCCGCTTGCTTTATTTGACGCATAAGTTAAAGCAGACACTTTAATACCCATTTGATTTGCAACTATTGCTTCGGGAACTAACGACATTCCCACAACATCTCCGCCCAACTTTCCGTAAGCATTAATTTCCGCAGGCGTTTCATACGAAGGTCCGCTAACGGCAAAATATACTCCCTTGTGAACTTTTATCTTCTTACTTTTTGCTATTTTTAATATTTTGTTTATTGCATTGTCATCGTATATGTTTGTCATATCAGGAAATCTGTCACCGAACTCATCGTAATGTTTCCCTATCAAAGGATTGTTGCCCATAAAATTTATATGATCTTTTATAACAACTATATCACCCAAATTATACTTTTTGTTAATTGCTCCAACCGCACAAGTTATAATTAATTTTTCTATACCCAAAAGTTTCATAAGTCTTACGGGATATGTTATATCCTGCATACTATAACCCTCATAATAATGAAATCTGCCGCTCATTACCATGACATCGGTTGAATTTAACTTACCGAAAACAAGTTTTCCGTTATGACCTTTAACCGTCGACTGTTTAAAGTAAGGAACTTTATTGTAAGGTATGCTTATCGAATTTTTCAGTTGGTTTTGAATATTGCCTAATCCGGATCCTAAAATTAAAGCAATTTTGGGATTAGTTTTTATTTTTTTTCTTATAAAATTTTTAGTTTTTTGCAGTTGATTTAATAACATAAATTTTATAACAAATTTTTATTTAGATTTACTACCAATAATTATAGCATAATTAAAAGACAATTTATAACTAAACAATAATGCTTATTCTTAAATTATTTCCTTTTTAAAACTTGTTCCGTTTTTCATCGGTTCCAATTCAAAAATGTCAGCTATAGTTTGAGCAACATCCGATAAAGATTTTCTTGTTCCCAAACTTATGTTTTGTTTTATTGTTTTACCGTAAACCATTAAAGGAACATATTCTCTTGTATGATCGGTATGTTTTGTATATGTAGGGTCACATCCGTGATCTGCGGTTATCATAAGCAAATCCGTATCTTTCATAAAACTGATTATTTCCGGTAATTTTTCGTCAAAAGATTTCAATCCTTGGGCATAAGCTTCAACATTTCTTCTGTGTCCCCAAAGCATATCAAAGTCCACCAAGTTTGTAAAAATCAACTGCTTTTTAGAACAATCGGAACTCTTTATCGAATCGACAGTAACTTGTATTCCGTTAGAGTTTCCTACGGTATGGTAAGCGGTAACTATTCCCTTATTATTAAATATATCTTTTATTTTACCTACGGCAATAACATTCCCGCCATCTGCTTTTATTTTATCTAAAATTGTTGTTTCCGGAGGTGTTAACGAATAATCTTTCCTGTTTGTTGTCCTTTTAAAAGTTCCGTCTTCCATTCGAACAAAAGGTCTTGCTATAACCCTGCCTACAGCATGGTTTCCTTTTAACAATTTCCTTGCAATTTCACATATTTCATAAAGTCTTTCAAGGCCGCCGAACTTTTTGCTGTCCTCAGCGGCTGCAATCTGAAAAACGGAATCTGCAGACGTATAAACGATAGGATATCCTGTTTTATAATGTTCTTCTCCTAACTGTTTTATTATTTCCGTTCCGGAAGCTACACAATTACCTAAAATTTTTGTTCCGATTTGTTTTTTGAATTCTTCTATTAAGTCGTTCGGAAATCCGTTCGGATAAGTAGGAAAAGGTTTATCTAACACTATACCGGAAAGTTCCCAATGACCTGCGGTTGTATCTTTTGCAGGTGACAATGTTGCCATTTTACCGTAACAACCAACTATGTCTTTCGGATTATAATCGTAAGGAGACGGAACTATATTATACAGTCCGAGTTTTCCCATATTTTCAAGAACAAAATCTTTCCCCGATTTTTCGAAAATATGTTTTAAAGTGTTTGTACCTAAATCATCGTATTTAGAAGCATCGGGAAGTTCTCCTGCCCCGACGCTATCCAATACTATAAGAATTATTCTGTTAATGTTTACCATATTAGGACAATTTATAATTACAACTCTTTAGCTTTATAAGGTTAATTCTTTAGTTTTTTAACCTATAACCTTATCACCCTATAAACTTATAACCTAAATTGTCTGTGACAATTTATTATTTTTTTCTTTTTAAAACTTTTTTTACAGCTTCAACAATATTTACATCTTTTAAACCGTATTTTACAATTAAGTCTGCCGGTTTTCCCGATTCACCGAAAGTATCGTTAACTCCTACAAATTCCATAGGAACAGGACTGTTGGCAACAATGACTTCGGCAACAGCACTTCCGAATCCGCCGAAAATTTGGTGTTCTTCGGCAGTTACTATCGCACCGCAATCTTTTGCGGCATCGATTATTGCTTGTTTATCTATAGGTTTTATTGTATGTATATTTAAAACTCTTGCTTTTATTCCTTCTTTTTCCAAAAGTTCTGCAGCCATTAAAGATTCATATACCATTGAACCGCAAGCCATAATACAAACATCACTGCCTTCTCTCATTTTTATGGCTTTACCTATTTCAAAAGGTGTTTTATCTTCGGTAATAATAGGAACATTTTCTCTGCCGTACCTTATATAAACAGGTCCGTTATAATCCGCAGCTGCAATTGTTGCTTTTTTAGTTTCAACCAAATCGCAGGGAACAAGAACCGTCATGTGAGGTAAACATCTCATTATGGAAATTTCTTCCAAAGCTTGGTGGGTAGCCCCGTCAGGACCAACCATAAGACCGGAATGGGAACCGCCGATTTTAACATTTAAATTCGAATAACAAATTGTTGTTCTTATTTGTTCCCAAGGTCTTCCGGAAGCAAAAACTCCGTAAGTGGAAACAAAAGGTACAAAACCTGCAACGGCAAGTCCGGCAGCCATTCCCAACAAATTTGTTTCCGCAATACCCACGTTAGCAAATCTTTCCGGAAACTCTTTTTGAAAGCCGTTTATTGCAACGGAAGAAACGGTATCTGCGCCGAGAACAAAAATTTTATCGTTTTTTTTGCCTAATTCAACAAGTCCTTCACCAAAACCAAACCTTGTAGCTTTATTACCAAAAACATTTACCATAATTTATTCCTTATATTTTAAAAAATTATTTACTTTAAACTTGCATCTATTTCTTTAAGAGCTTGTTCCAACTGTTCTGCATTAGGAGCCTTGCCATGCCAATCTGCAACATTTTCCATAAAAGATACACCTTTACCTTTTACGGTTTTTGCCATTATAGCTGTAGGTTTCCCTTTACACTGTTTTGCTTTTGTATACGCTTCATCGACTTCTTTTAAATTATGTCCGTCTATTTCTATAACGTTCCATCCGAAAGCTCTGTACTTATCCGCTATCGGGTTGATATTTAACACATCTTCAACTTTACCGTCTATTTGTAATCCGTTACAATCAACAATCGCACACAAATTATCAAGTTTAAAATGAGGTGCGGCCATAACAGCTTCCCAAACAGATCCTTCCTGTTGTTCACCGTCACCCATAAGAACGTATACTCTGTTATCTTGTTTTAATGCTTTCATACCTTTTGCGATACCTGCTGCTATTGAAAGTCCGTATCCCAGAGAACCGGTAGAAACTTCTATACCGGGAATATGTTTATCCATAGCAGGATGACCTTGTAAACGACCACCGATTTTTCTTAATGTATCCAACTCTTCTTTAGGAATACAACCTATTTGTGCAAGAACAGCATATAAAACGGGGCAAACATGACCTTTTGAAAGAACAAAATAATCTCTGTTTTTATCTTGCCAATTATCTTTGTTAAAATTCATATGATTATTATATAAATCCACCAAAAGTTCTACGGCAGATAAACTTCCACCCGGATGACCGGAACCGGCCTTATTCAACATTTTAAGAACTTCTTTTCTTACAGATGCTGATATAATTTTCAAATCAGCTATTTCCATTTGCTTCCCCCATTATATATTAACTTTTAATTTTCTTATAAAGATTCATTCTTTCTATTATACCATAAATAATAACAGATATGTGTTCCAATGCCTTTACATCGGTACAATTGAAGTTTGAATCCTTCTTATTAATAGCAACAATTATTGCAATAACATCGTTTCCCTGCTTTACAGGTAAAAATACTGCGGATTTTAGTTTTACACTGTCGTTTATCAAATTACGAGAATAATCTTTTAAATCAGAATCTTTATTTACAACAACACGATTACCGCTGTTTATTATATCATTATAAATTGTACCTTTTTTGTTAACAATTTTTAAGATGTTTTCCATACCGAAAGATCCCCTTACGGAATACAAAACACCTTCTTCTTTATTGTATGTAAAAATACCGAACTTTTCTATACCCAAAATTTCTTTCATCTTTGATGTAATATATTCCATAGAATCAGCTATATCTATTCTCGTAGTTGCATGAAAAGCAATGTCCGAAACATTTCTTATATCTTTTATTTTTTTTACCAAAATACTGTTTGTTTCTATAAGTTCTTTTGATGCCGTTTCTATTTCAATTTCCAATTTTCTGTTTGTTTCTTTTATTTTTTGATAATCTTTTATTCTGTTTATCAATGCAACCAAATATTTTGAAACACTGTTTATAATATCAATATTATCAGAATTGAAAGAATTTGCTATTTTACTTACTACAATAAAGACTCCAATACAATTCTTATTTTCATCTATCAAAGGAATAGCCATAATAGAACCAATCTTTTCGTCACATAATCCGCCCAAATTTTCTTTCGTTATCTTATTTTCATCATTTACAATAATCTCTTTTTTTCCTTCATATGTCACCCATACATAATTATTAGAATCCTGATGCATAAAAGTTATATCGTTATTTAATAACCCGTTTTTTGCAAACACTTTCAACTGTCCGCTTTCATCGGGAATAAAAAGTGCACACATAGAATTTTTTATTCTTTTTTGAACCACATTAAATACAACGTGAACAGAATTTACAAGTTCCAAATCCGAACTTACAATACTTGTTGCCGAAAACAGCAAGTTCATTGTAGTGTTAACATCAAAAACTTTATTATGTAACTTCTTTAAATCAAAAAATATGTTTTTCCATATTCCGTATTCATTGGATTCATCAATAGTTACTTCTTTATCCATAACAATATTGTTTATCATAATTTTTATTTGTTTGAAAGGATCAAAAACATATTTTTTTATGTAAAGATATGCGACAAAAATAAAGCCGACCAACAGAAAAATAATTGACATTAACAATATTGTTATATTTGCGCCACTGGAAAATATTTTTGCAAAAAGTTCGTACGAAGGCCATACTTCTACCCAACCTACAACGGAATTTTCACTTTTTATAGGATATGATAATTTTAAAACAGATAATATTGCCGAATTTATTTTTGTTGGAGTGTTCTTTTCTTGTTTGTTTGTGATCGTTAAATATCGTATATATTCTTTCTTTTCAAAATCGGAAATAAATTTTCTTGTTTTTTCAACCGCAAAATTTTTGTTTACTATTTCAGATAGCAATTGTTTAGAATCATCTATCATAGGATATATGCTTTTTTTCAATTCGTTATCAAAAAAAACATACACAAACAAAAACCATACCAAAACTATAAGCAAAATTAAAGATATTATTATTGATACATGTTTAACTATTGTTTTATTCATCGTCATCTGTTAACAACTGCAAAGACTTTGATGTTCCCAATCTAATTGCTCCGGCTCTTATCAATTCTTCGGCTTGTTTGTATGTAGATATTCCGCCGGAAGCTTTTATCCTCACATTGTTTTTTAATATTTTTTTAAAAAATTTAATATCTTCGACAGTTGCTCCGGATGGAGCAAAACCTGTAGACGTTTTTAAAAAATCAACACCGTTATTCATAACTATTTTAGCTATCTTTTCTTTTTCTTCTTGGTTCAAATATGCAGTTTCAACTATTATTTTAAGAATTTTATTTACAGTTGCTTTTCTCAGTAAAGCTATTTCTTTTTCAACATAATTAAAATCTTTTGATTTGAAAGCAGAAATATTTATAACGGCATCTATTTCATCAGCTCCGTTTTTTAAAGCTTGCTTGGTCTCTATAAGTTTACCTATGCAACTATTATAACCTAAAGGGAATCCTATTACCGTACATACTTTTACATCGGTATTATTTAAAGCTTTTTTACAACTTTCAACCATAAAAGGCGGTACACACACAGAACAAAATCTGTTTTCAACAGCCTGTTCGCAAAGCAACTTAAAATCTTTATATGTTGCATTTGGTTTCAACAAAGTATGATCTATAATTGATGCTATGTTTACCATGAATATTTTACCTTATAACTAACTTTTGTCTCTGATTTTGCCGGAACATCAACTTCAAAAACTATAGTATTTGAATCTTTCTTTTCAAACTTATGAGAATTGGAAACGATTTTCCAATTAGACCAGCCGTAAAAAGTTTCTATAACATCAACTTTTACAGCTTCGTCTTTTGCATTTTTCAAAATAATTTCATAAGTTTCTTCGGACTGTTTTGCGGAATTATTTCTTGAAGAATTTGTCATTTTCTTTTCCGCGGTAACATCAAAAGCATTACCCAATGTTAATCTCATATCTTTATTTTCCGGAGTATGATCTATCATATCTTCTCCGACAAATTCTATAGAATCTCCGTCACTTTTGAATACTCTTACTTTACCTTTAGGTAACGGTATTCCTAAATTTGAAGTTTTATTATTTTTAAATTTTAACGAAATTTCCACTTTATTGTTTTTAGAACTTTGATATGTGTATTTTTTCTCTACAGGAATATTTTGTGCTGCCGTAAATTCTATTTGTTTCTTTTCATTATCTTTCAAGTTTGCTTTTCTTTGTAATTTATAAATATGATATTCGAAAAATGCCTGTTCCTGGAAACCTGCCGCCTCATCATAGCAGGCTTCTGCAGCAACAGCATTTTTGGCCAACATAACTCTTGATGATCTTGTTTCCTTAACTGTATTTACATCACCTGCAACCAATTTTAATTTAGCATCTTTATATGTAGCACCGGATGTATTATTTATTGTTACCCAAGCATTCAAATCCACTTTTTTATCGTCTTTATCCAATACGGCAACATAATCGGCTACCCATGAAAAGCCTGTAGTTTTATACGTTAATTCCAACTTTTTCTTGCCTGCAACCTTACTGTTAATCAACCAAGATAAAGTCGGTTTTAGCATTAACCCGTCCGGCATTTTAGGTAAAGAAATTTCTCCGTCCGGATTGATAACAATTTTATCGTTATTTGTTTTAATTATTGTGCCGCCCTGAACGGACAAAAGTTTACCGGAAATTTTTTCTTTTTGTGAATTAGGCAAATATCTTTCTACCGTTATATCTTTACCTATATATTTCTGTAACAACTTGTTGCTGTTAACCAAATCGAAATCATAGTTTTGTTCAAGAATGGTAATATTGTTTGAATCCGAAAGGAATTTCGGTAACACACTTGTCGGATCTATCTTTGCAGATACATCGTCTACTTCTATTGTTTGTTTACCGACTTTTACATCCACATCTTTTGTATCTCTTACAAGTGCAAAATTATCGTTATAAATCGTTACGGATGCAGCATAAATAAAACTTGAAACAAACATAAGTGCGGATAAAACAAAAATTTTTTTCATAGCAATTTCCTTTTATATTTTTATTTGCATACAAAAAAATAGAACAACAGCATTAGTACTGTTGTTCTATTTGACTAATTTTATTTATTCTTTTTATATGTCTTTGTTCAAATTCAGTTTCAAGAAAAGTTTTAATCCATAGACAAATATCATCGGGTGATGCGAACCTTGCTCCTGCACACATAATATTTGCATTATTATGTTGTGCTATAAGTTGAGCAGTTTCTTTACTCCAACAAACAGCTGCTCTTATACCTTTAACTTTGTTTGCGGCAATAGACATTCCGATACCTGTTCCGCAAATTAAAATTCCTTTATCCGCATTTTTAGAAACAACATTTTGAGCAACTTTAAGAGCAAAATCAGGATAATCACAACTTTCTTTAGAGTCTGTTCCGCAATCTATAACTTCATGACCCAACGATTTTATAAAAGATATCAATTTATCTTTCACGTCTATTCCGGCATGATCACAACCGAATGCAATTTTCATTGTTATATCCTTAATTATAATATGAAAAGCTTATCTCCGTTTTTTACACCTGCGGCATTAGCTTCTTCCATATCTAAATGACATTCCAAAGCCATTTTATCACTTACTCTTGCTATAACATTATCAAAAACGAGTCCTCTTTCACCTTCAGTTTTCAACTTTAAAGAGTCACCGTTTTTTACTCCGTAAAATTCGGCATCTTTTGTTGTAAAGTGAATGTGTCTTTTAGCAACGATACAACCTTCTTTTAAATCGATTGATCCTGCCGGACCTATAACTTTTATAGGCTCGGAACCTGCTAAATCTCCGGACAATCTTATACAAACATTAACACCTAATCTTATAGCATCCGTTACAAATATTTCTACCTGAGTTTGTTTTCTCAACGGACCTAAAACTCTAACTTTTTCTATAGATCTTTTAGGACCTTGTATTGTAACGGTTTCATCGCAAGCATGTTCGCCCGGCTGAACCAAATCTTTTGTTTTTGTTAATGTATGACCTTTACCGAATAATATTTCCATATCATCTTTTGATAAATGTATGTGTCTGTTTGAAACATTTGTCAAAATAGGATTTTTTGCTCTATTTTCGTTCATTTTTATTTTTCCTTTGTAATAATTATTTAGAAAATTTTACCAAAGCTTCAAAAGAATCCGCTTTTAAGCTTGCTCCGCCTACTAATCCGCCGTCTATATCTTCTTTTTTCATAAGTTCACTTACATTTTCAGGTTTTACAGAACCGCCATAAAGAATTCTTATTTTATCTGCCGCGCAGCAATACATTTCTCCATAAACTTTTCTTATGAAAGCATGAACTTCTTGTGCTTGATCTGGAGTTGCTGTTTTTCCTGTTCCGATTGCCCAAACAGGTTCATAAGCTATAACTATTTTTTCTGCTTCTTCTTTTGTTAAACCTTTCAATCCTTCTCTAACTTGAGCTTCAATAACTTTAAATGTTACATCGGATTCTCTTTCCTGCAATGTTTCACCTACACAAACTACAGGTATTAAACCTATAGCCAATGCAGCTTTAACTTTTTTATTTACCGTTTCGTTTGTTTCACCGAAATATTGTCTTCTTTCGGAATGACCGATTATTACATATTTGCAACCTGCATCTACC
>JAEEGK010003690.1_pt1 | contig 37927 bp, 26 predicted proteins | sample 8958771 | NCBI WGS metagenome assembly JAEEGK01 (sample SAMN16246547, study PRJNA631951) | gut metagenome | biome: gut microbiome; feature: rumen; material: SC-attached | host: Bos | place: Iran: Karaj | collected 2018-10
CCCGCTGTCACGGCGGGCGGATGCGATCAGCCCTTACGGAATGAACGGAGTCGTAGGGGAAGGTCGTACCTACCCGTCCCGCTGTCACGGCGGGCGGATGCGATCCGCCCCTACGGAATGAACGGAATCGTAGGGGAAGGTCATACCTTTCCGCCTCACCACGCGTTGTACAGGGTAAACGTATCCTTTGCGGCGTCCTTATAGTAATTGTAATCGTTCAGGTACGGCGAATAGGTCGTGACGGCGATATTGCGCGTCATCGGGTTGAACATCAGAATGCGGGCGTAGCCGAGCCCGTATTTTTTGTCGTCCTGGAAGTTGTACATCATCGCGTTGACGGTGCGGCCGTCGGCGTATATCTTTGACCAGCGCGCCGAGCCGTCGTTATGCCCGCACAGCACGAGCCGCACGGAGGGTGACTTGCTGACGATCGCCTTTTCGACGCGCTTTCCGTTGGTCGACAGTGTGCCGTCGTCGTTCAGATAGCTGTGTACCAGCAGCACGGCGGGCAGGTCGCCGTATGCGGCGATGCGCAGGTTCAGCCAGTCGGCATAAGCCGTGTCGTTCTGCCAGCCGATCCCGACAAGAAGGATGCCCTGTTCGGGGAGCGGCAGCACCCAGCAGCGGCCGTCGTCGGAAAACTCCATCGTCTCCGGCGCGGTGCAGAAATCGTACTGCCGGTACGTCGAATAGTCGACCGAATCCGCGCCGACGTCGTGGTTGCCCGCGACGCAGTAGAACGGCAGAACGTCGCGGATGCGCGTGATCGCGGCTTCGGCATTGGTCCAGTGACGGGTATAGTTGCGGTTGTCGACGATGTCGCCGGTGCAGACGACCGCGGCGGCGCTGTAATCGCTGCGGATTTTGACCGCCCAGTCGGCCATGGAAAGAAAGATCTCGGGCCGTTTATAGGCATAATACTGCGTGTCCGAGAACCAGATCAGCGAGAACGGCTCGGTCTTCTTGGGCGTTGCGGAGGGCATTGCGGAGGGCATCGGGGGGACCGGCGTCGGCGGAAGCGTGGGCTGTACGGGCGTCGGCGTTTCAAGAAGCGGGATGAACACCTCGGTGATCTCGTAGACCGTCGGAACGGGCGTCGGCGGCTCGGTGGGCGCGGGCGTCGGCGCCGTTACGCTCGCCTGCACGGTTGTGACCGTCTCCTCCGAGGACAGCACCTCCTGCGGGGATTTCGTCGATTCGCGCCGGTAATAGAACATCAGCACGCAGATGACGGAAAGCAGCAAAAGCCACAGTGCCTGGAACATGCGGGTCTTGGACATGGATTCGCCTCCGAACTGTTTTCCGGAAGCATAGCACGCAAAAAATGACGGATGCTGTTTTCGACAAACATAGTCGTATGAGGGACGGATTCGTCCTCCCTTGCATGCATACGCGAAGCGGAAAAAAACGCTTTTCAAACGGCTGCATTTGTGGCATAATATACCCATACCGAACAGGAGGAATCTCTTATGCAGAGCGTGACCGTGCGCCGCACGGAGCAGTTTATCGAAAACAGAAGACGGATCGAACGCACGTTCCGGATGTCCACGCCGCAGGTGCATTGCCTGTGCGCGCTGCTTCTGGGACTGGACGACCGCGATGCGGAGCTGTCCGGCATTCGCCGCGGCAAAAAGATCCTCAAAAAGAACACCGGCATCTTCTCGGCGTTCCGGGGGCTCGGCATGGCGCCCGCGGCGATCAAGCTCGGCGAGCGCTCGGACGGCGAGCGTCGGCTGAACTTTGCGAAGGACAATTTGAGGAAGCTTCGCGCCGCCGGCTTTGCGCCGACCGACTATCTGTGTCCGGCGGCGTTCCTGATGGCGAAGTCGCACGACCGCGCGGACGCGATCGCCAAGGCCGCGCGAGAGGATTATCTCGAGATGCGGCACGCGCACCGCGTTCTGACCGGCGGCGAGGACGTGATGTATGCGGTGCTGTTCGCAATGTACGACATGAACAAGGACGTGCTGTTTCCGCGGGCGGACGCGGCAATGGACCTGCTTGCGGTGCGGTTCGGCCGCAGCAACGCGGCGCAGGCGGCAAGCTTCGTGATCGCTATGGCCGATCAGCCGGCGGACGCGCTTGCGCTGAAGACCGAACGCCTGTACGACGCGGTCCGCGAGGCAGGCGTCAAAAACCGCGAAATGCTTGACCTGCCGCTGCTGGCGTTTTTGGCGGCGCTCGACGCCGACGAGGCCGAAACCGGCAAACTGATCGCAGAGATCGCGGCGTATCTTCGGGAGGAGCGCGGCTTCTCCACGGTGCGCGTGGGACGCAGTCAAAGGCTGTTCTACGCTGCATCGATCGCCTGCATCGACGCGCTGCACGCCGCATCGCTCTCTCCGAACGAGTTTGCAAAGAAGCGCGATCTTTTGCAGACGGTCATGATGTCCGGCATCCTGCTGTTCGTCGTCGCCTCGATGGCGGCCGCGGCAGTGTAAAATTGTTCAAACAGAAAGGAAAACCGTATGGAAAACAAGCTCAGAGAATATGCAAAGCTTTTGGTCGAGGTCGGCGTCAACATTCAGAAGGGGCAGACGCTGCTGCTGTTCGCACCGGTCGATCAGGCCCCGTTCGCCCGCATGTGCGCGGACGTCGCGTATGAAAACGGCTGCCGCGAGGTCGTCATGATGTGGAACGACGACCACATGACCCGCGCAAAGTTCCTGCACGCGGACGACGCCGTGTTCGACGAATTCCCGCAGTTCCGCGCGGATCTTTACACGCACTATGCAAAGGAGGGCGCGGCGTTCCTGCACCTGATTTCCGACGATCCGGAAAACCTGCTCGGCGTGGACAGCGACCGCATCCTGCGCTCGCACAAGGCGTCCGGCGAAAAGCTCAAGGAGTATCGCCGCTATCAGGACCAGAACGTTTTTCCGTGGGGCATCGGCGCGCTTTCGAGTCCCAAGTGGGCAAAGAAGGTCTTTCCGGCGCTTGACGAGGCGGCGGCGGTCGACGCGCTGTGGGAAAAGATCTTCATGGCCTGCCGCGTGAAGGGCGACGGCTCGGCTGTCGCGGCGTGGCAAAAGCATGCCGCAAGCCTCAAGGAGCATATGCGGATCCTGAACGAGTACCATTTTGAGAAGCTGCACTATGAAAACGCGCTCGGCACGGACCTGTGGGTCGAGCTCGCCGACACGCACGTCTGGGAAGCGGGCGGCGATACCACGGCGCAGGGGCAGGACTACATGCCGAACATCCCGACCGAGGAGTGCTTCACCGCGAACAAAAAGACCGGCGTCAACGGCGTCGTGTGCGCTTCGCTGCCGCTGTGCCGCGACGGAAACGTCATCGAAAACATCCGCTTCACCTTAAAGGACGGCAGGATCGTCAAGGCCGAAGCGACCAAGGGCGAGGACGTGCTGAAGGCCGCGATCAGCGTGGACGAGGGCGCGTCGTACTTCGGCGAGGTCGCGCTCGTGCCGTACGATTCCCCGATCAGCAATTCCAAGACGCTCTATTACGAAACGCTGTTCGATGAGAACGCCGCATGCCACTTCGCGTTCGGCAAGGCGTATGCCAGTAACGTCAAGGGCGGCGCGAACATGACAAAGGAGGAGCTTGCGGCCGCGGGCATCAACGACTCGATCACGCACGTCGACTTCATGGTGGGCACGGCCGATTTGAAGATCACGGGCTACACGCACGACGGCAAGGCTGTCCCGGTCTTTATCGACGGCAATTACGCGTTCTGAGACGAAACGATTCATCACCCCCGCAGACCTTCTGCGGGGTCAGACTGTCGTAAAAGGGATCAGACCGCTTGCGGCGAAAAAATGTATCAGAATACTTGCAGGAAGAAAGGGCTCAAATGCCCTTTCTTTGATTGAGATTTCGCCGCAGACTATCCGCGTTTTCGCCCTCTCGCAGTACTTCAGTACAGCTTCGGGACGAACAACGCGGATTCTGTTTCCCTTCCCGACAGCCTGTGCAGCGTGTCAAAAGACCTTTTGACACGCTGCCCCCGCAGACCTTCTGCGGGGTTTTTTCCATGAAGAACGAACTGTTTACGGCAAGGTGACGGTTTTGACGCATTTTGGCGCTATGATAAAGAAAAACGCAACCGATCGCGGACGGGCGGACTCTTATAGGGTGTAAGGCCTTACAAAACGGTTGGAGAGAAAGCAAATGAAACAGGCGTATTTTGACAGAGTTTATGAGCGAACGTACCGTACGCTGCTGCGCTATGCGATCGTGCATCTGTCCGATCCGACGGACGCCGAGGACGCGCTGCAGGACGTGTACGTCGACTTTTACCGGCGGATCGAACAGCGCGGGCATGCGGACATCCTGTCCCCGCAGGCGTTCCTTCTGAAGATGCTGAAACGCGAGATTGTACGGCGCTATGTCGAGCGGTCCGAGCGCAGGGCGTTCGAGGTGTACGACGCGGATGAAGCGGAGGCTGCCGATCCGCTGTCGTTCGAGGACGTCGCGGAGACCCGCATGATGGCGGGGCAGGTGCTGGAGACGGCCAAGCAGCTTTCGCCGGACAGCTATCGCGTATTCGTGCTGTATTACGGCTTTCAGATGAGCGTCGCCGAGATCGCAAGGGAGACGCAGCTCGGCGCGGAGGCGGTGAAAAGCCGCCTGTTCCGCGCAAGGAACGAGATCAGACGGCGGCTGACGGGACAGGCTGCCGCCCGGTCCGGAAAGGAGAAACGGCAATGAACGAGAAACGGTTTTTCAGGATCGCATTGGAAAGCGGTCTTTTGAACGGAAACAGCGTGAAGCGGCGCATCGACGCGCAGCTTGCATATGAGAACAGGACGTCGTTCCGGACGGCGGCGGAGCCCGCGCCTGAACGGCAGAAGCACAAGGGGGCGCGGACGCTGCCCAAATGGTTCACGATCTCCGCGACGGCCGCGGCGCTGGCGCTGACCCTTGTGATCGGCGTCTTTATAGCGATCAACGGCGGCAAACACAGCGGGCGGAGCGAGCTTGCTTCGCCGACGACCGAACCGGCATACGAAACACCGGGACAGATCGTGACGGAGCAGCGCACCGAGGTGAAGCTGCTCCCGGAGATCGACCCGGACGGGCTTGTGCTGCAGGGACGCGAGACGGGCCTTTCGCTGCCCTCCTACGAGGAGGCGGACTGGGCGTGGATGCGCGACATCGAGACGCGTGTGACGGACCTTACCGCAACCGCAAGCACGGTACAATGGACGACGGAGCTGAGGATCCCGAAGGCCGGGTGGACGGAGAACCCGTTTGAAACGGTCATCGACGCGCGGGTGATCGAGGTGCGCACCTTCTTCACGGCGGGCGGCGGGCTCAATACCCCGGACGAGGGCGCGCTGCTGGACTTCCGCTCGCCGGGGCCGGTCACCTTCTCCGAGGAGGGAGACGACTGGGTCATGCGCAAGCCCATGGTCTATGCGATGCCGCAGGTGTACGACCTCTGGCCGGGCGTGCTCCCGCCGACCGGCGACGTCACGGTGACGGCCCGGTTCCGGCTGCTGGACCGGGAAGGCACGGCAAAGGATATGCAGCAGTACGTCTACGACAGCGGCAATATGATTGAGTGCGCGACGGTCGGCGAGGCGCTGGAGACCTTTACCTTCGACGCGGAGGCGCTGTTGAACCTTGCCGAGCCGCTGCATACGGAGCTGAAGCTGTCCGGCGAATACGTCCTCGGCATCCACGAGGAGAGCGGCTTTCGGAACGAACGTGTCAGCCTTGACGGCGTGACGATGGACGTCGAGGTCCACTTTACCCGCGAGGGCGTCTATGTGATCCTCACGATAGGGGACGCCGGATCGCTCTCCGAGGACGAGCAGGAGGCGCTGTACATCGCACTGTCGGGCGGGCCCGACGGCGGCGACGTGCACGGCAACGCATTTAGCGAAGCGGGCTCGGTCAGAGTCTATCGGCTGATGCGTTCGTTCTGGGGCAATGTTTACTGCGGACGGTACTATCTGGAGCTCGATCCTTCACAGTATGCCGAGGCAAAGACAGTTTGGTTCAACCCGGAGGCCGCGTACGTTATCGGCGCAGTCGGCGAAGAGCCGGACGAGAACTGGTCGTGGCATTCCGGCGACGGCACGCTTCCGGCGCTCATGCATGACTCGAAGCAGCTCGGCCGCATCGAGATCCCGCTGCCGACGATCGAAACGGACCCGCTGACCGGTAAACCGTTCGTGACGGAAACGCCGAAGCCCCTGACCGCAGGGGACGGCACGCCGCAGAACGAGGAGCTGTTCGTCCCGGTCGCCGACGGACCGACGCCGTAACGGGTCCCTGTGCCGCAAGGCGCAGGTCATATGCAAAGAACGATATGCATCGGGGCTGTTTCGCATTGCGGGGCAGCCCTGTTTTGCAACCAAACGGCGGGGAATCCGGTATATCCCATAGAAAGGCGTTTGCAAGTCGGCGTAAAGTGTGGTATACTGATCCAAATGGATGCGACAAGGGACAACAGAAAACGTCGGCGGATGCGCCTTGCATGGATCGCTTCAGGGATCGTGCTGGGCGTAACGGCGCTGTTTGCGGTGCTGATCGCGCTGCGCGGGCACAAGACCGAGATCGATCTTGAGAAGTACGTCAGCGTCGGTACCGACGCGGGCGGCAACAAGGCGGCGTTCCTTGACGTCGATGCGATCCTGAACGATCTGCATCTGCCCAACCCCAACCGGCCGGGCGTCAACGCGGCGGACTATCCGGAGGTGTACGCGCTGACGACCGCCAGGATCCGGCCGACGCTGATCGACGACGAGCACATGCGCGTGACGATCGAGGCGGACACCGAAACGCTTGCGCGCTACGGCATCACGTTCAAAACGACGACGTGGGAGCAGCAGATCAAGGGCTTTGTCGAGGGCGCGACGCCGACGCCGCACCGGTTTCGCGAAGCCGATCCGACGCCCGTTCCCGCAACGCCGCAGCCGGAGCCGGACGGGTACCTCGATTCGCTGCTGGATTCGGACGGAAACGGTCTGAATCTGCGAACCGTCTGCGAAACCGTACAAAATGAACGCGATTATTTGTGTAAAGAGGTATTCGGAAACAATTATGACACAACTAAGACACAAGTGGCGTTTATAGTATATAAGAGCGGACGGCATCATAACCTGTACCGCGCAAGCTACACGGCGACGTATAAGCCGGAGGGCGTGACGGAAACGATCGCGATCTACTTCACGGTCGATCTATACGACCTGTACCGCTCGGATGGAAAGATCCTGTACGGAAGCGTCGACGTCTCGATGTGCGAGTCCGAAGAGGCGAGCAAGCGCCTGCCGGGCGGGGCGAGCACGACGAAGCTCTGGGGCGGCGGCGTGAAGGTGAACGGCAAGACCGGCTTTGACCTGAACGGCTTTGTGTTGTTCCCGGACTGTCCGACAAGCTACCGTCTTGCCAACGGCGTATACTGGTCGCCGACCTACGACGCGCTGGACGAGGACGCGGTCTGGAAGCTGACGGCGGTGGAGGGGCATTCGCTTGCGAACCTTTTGCGCTACGCAAGAAAGGAGATCTACGCCCGCTATTACACGCCGTTCGATCAAAAGACAGAACGCGAGTTCTACGAGCACTACAACCGGTACGCCTGGTACGAGGAACGGCGTCCGGACCTTTCCGGCCTGATGACGGAGGCGGAGCGGAGCAACATCCGCCTGCTCCGAGAGATACAATCCCTGATCGAAAAGTGAGGAGAAACACATGAAAACCATACGAACCATCCTGGCGACCTTCGGGGTCACATCCCTGTTTTACGGGCTGTTTGCGCTGATCGCAATGCGGCTGAACCCGGCGTTCACCGGCCGCACGATCTTTCAGCTGTTCCGTGACACGGGCTTTGTCGCACTGGTGATCGGCATCGGCTGCGTGCTGTCGTTCGTGATCATGACGATCGCGATCGTGTCGTTCCGCGACGACGGCGGCCGCAAAAAGCGCGAGTATTCCGACGACGGGGAGGACGAGTTCCTTGAGGAGGAAACCGTGCCCGAGGAGCGCGCCGACGAGGCGGACGAGACCTGGTCCCCCGAGATCAAGCGCAAGCAGCGCCGCGCGCTGCAGGCGACGGACGAGGACGAGGAGGAGATCCCCGACCTGTTCGGCGACGAGGACGAGGGGACGGAGGGACGGCCCTTTGTGCGTCCGACGCGGCTGCATCGGCCGGAGCAGCCGGAGAGACGGCCCGCCGTCCAGCCGACGGAACAGGGTCCGCAAGCGGATCCGGAACAGCCGTCCTTTGTGCGCAGAACGTCGTACGATCCGATGGACGAGCCGACCATACGCCCTGCGGCCCCGGCGCACAGAGCGTATGCCGAGGAGGAAGCCGAGCCGACGATCGGCAGGCCGTTTGCGGCGGAGAAGCCGGAAACGCCGTCGGAGCCCGAACCGGAACCCGCGCCTGAAGAGGGCGCGCTCAAGCGCTGCGTTTACTGCGGCAAGCCGATCGACGCCGATTCGGCCTTCTGCATCTACTGCGGCAAGCGCGTGTAAAGGAGGGATCGGATATGTCGAACAGAACGATGCGAAGACTGGTCGGCGGCCTCGGTACGGGCCTGCTGCTTCTGATCTGCGCCGTGGTGATCGGCGCGCACTTTCTGACCGGACGCAATCTGCAGAAGATTGACGTTTCGGAATACACCGTGGTGAAAAGCGACGGCGCGGACGGGTATACGGCGTATCTCGACGTCGACCGGCTGATCGAAAAGGAGCGGCTGCACAATCCGACCGCGACCGAGCTGGACGCGTACCCCGAAATCAAAGCATTGAGAGCGCTCTCGATCCGCATCACGTCGGCCGGCGGCGTGTACGAGTTTGAAACCGTGACGACCGGCGAGGATCCCACGGCGCTTCTGAAATCGCGCGGGATCAAGCTTGTCAACACGCGCTGGACGCTGTCCGGATCGAAGATGGAGACCGAAGCCGACAAGGGACAGCAGCAGGGCATGACTGAGCTGCGCTTTTCCGACTATGTGGTGACAAGCCGCAAGGACGGAGGCTACGGCGCCGCGCTGGATACCGTGCGCATGATGCAGGACGCCGGCATTGCGCCGAATGCGGACCCCGCGACGAACCTCGGCGCGAAAGCGCTCCGGAGCCTCGGCGTGGACTGCCAGAAGACCGATACGGGATATCTTCTGCAAACGACAAGCACGCTGTCGACGGTCATGGAGGACCTGAAGTCCGCGGGGCTTAGGATCGTTCATACGAAATGGGAATGGACCGATGCGGACATGGAGAGCCATCTCGGTACGGTGACGCCGTTTACACCGTCTGAAACGCCGGAATCGCAGGCGCAGACAAGCGAACAGCCGAGCGAACAGCCGAGCGACACGCCGACCGATGCGCCGGAAACACCGGAGTCCGTGACGCCGGAGCCTGTGACGCCGACGCCGCCCGCGCACAACCCGAATGCGATCGACACACTGTACGGTTTTGATCAGACCGATGTGAGAAAGGCGATCCGCGCGGCGAAGGAACAGAAGTACGGCAGCACGCTCGACGCGAGCGAGGTCAAGTTCAACTACTTTGCCGTCGGCAGCGACGCGACCGAGCATGCAAACGTATTCCGCATCGTCTATACGATCACCAAGACGACCGGGACCGAATACCTGATCGCGGACGTGTATGACCTTGAGCGCGAGACCGGGTATTCTTCGGGCGACGTGCATCTGTCCGTGGAATACGATCGCAACAAGGCGAAGAGCACCGACGATCTTTCCGGCTATCAGATCCACACGCTCTCCGGCGGCAGCATGGTGTTCCCGGAGAACAAGGACAAGAGCCCGTTCGACAAGGACGGCCTGGTGATGGCGAAGAGCATCAGCGAATCGGTTAGCTATGACGAGCTGTGGGACATTCCGCAGACGAGCGACATGACGCTTTTGCAGCTCCTGGGCTACGCGCGCAACGAGATGTTTGCCCGCGGCGGGCACAAGTTCGGCGATTCCAGCAACTATCTGAAGTACTACAAGCAGTTTGACTGGTACAAGCCGACCGGCAAGGTCAGCGCCGACGAGCTCGCAAAGAAATATCCCGCGACCAAGAACAACATTGCCACGATCAAATTCCTGGAGAATCTGATCAAGGAAGGCTGAAGAGAAGCATGTAAATAATCCCTATGCCGCTTGCGGCAGAGCCGTCAATTCAAGGATGTTCAGAAACACAACGGTGTTTTTGAGCATCCTTTTTCATATGGGATTGCAACCGTTTTCCACCGATAAAACGGACAGCGGTATGGTATTCTGTAATCAGCAAATCGGAGAGCGGTCAAAAGCCGAATCGATTGCAAATCATTTGATAAGGAGAAATCAAATTATGAAACACACATTTCTGAAAACCGTATCAATGTTTCTCTCTGTCTGCTTCCTGTTCGGCGCGATGATCGCCTGCACGGGGAAAAAGCAGTCGGCCGCCGTGTACGATTCCGGCAAGGACAAGCCCACTGCAAAAACCGTATCCGAACCGGAGGATTATCCGGGCTTCGCGCTGTCCGATGAGGTGATCATGCAGCGATTCTGGGAGCTGTTCGACAAGGGGAACGCAGCGGCAGCGGTGGGCGACTACGAAAGCTTCCGCTCGCTGTTCATCGACACAGACGAATCGGTAATCCGAGACTGGTTCAGCACATGGCAGCAGAACATCGGCGACTATAAAAAGCGCGACGGCTTTATTGCCGATCAGAAGGACGGGTATTATTGGATCGTTTTCAGCACCTATACCGTCACGGGCAGCCATCCGAATACGGAATACCGGGATTTCAACGGTACGATCCTCGTGAGCGAGGCGGGCGGAGAACTGCGCTTCAATGGCAATTCTGAAATAATTGTGCCGATGCAAATAGAAGGATATAAAGCCTTTTTTGCCGATCGTGACGTCAGCTTTGCAAGCGCAGTCGACAGAGCGGGAAGCGGAAGTAATTTACAGCTCTTCCAAAACCCCCTGTTTCTGGACAGTACGTTCGTGTTTGAGGGCCACTTCAATACCGCGTTGACCTTTCTCTGGCAAGATGAGAACGGCGACGTCAAGGCAGCGATCTGGTACGCGAACGGCACCGACGTCGACATTGACGTCACGGAAACACGGCTGGAGGTGACGGACGACGCACTCGGCACGGTGATCAATACCACGTTTAATAACCCGGTATCGATCCGGAGCCATCAATCGGTAACGCGCATCTTTACGATCCCGGCAGATCAGGTCAAAACGGGAACGCAGACATGGACAAGCATGCGTTACGAGTGCGGATCGTCTTACTGACGATACAGGGCGATATGCCGGAGGCGCTGTCCTCCGGCATATTCTGTTTGCATTCACACAGACGTCGGCGTGAATCGACGGTTGATTGTTGCTCCGAAACATGATATACTGACCATATATCGGGTTTGGGGGGAACGAAAATGGATCGTGCAGAGAACGCGGCAAAGAGCATCCGCAAACAGACGACGATGTGTCTTGCAAAGGCCATCGGGCTGTCGATGCGCGCCGCATACGGCGATCAGTGGTTTGAACGGGTCAGGAAGGAGGACGAGCGGGAGGAGAAGCCGATCCTGAAGGGGAAGGAACGCTTCAGCGAATGCGACTTTCAGGCGCTCGTCAAGCTGCTGTGCTTCCGCGAACCGTGCAGGGACGCCGTCCTGTCCTTCTGCCGCACATCGATCCCCGTCAGCGAGCAGAAGGGCAAGCTGGAGGCGCTCTTAAAACGGCTGATCAACTACCGCAACGACCTTGACGCGCACGAGGCGGTCGGGGACGTTGCACGGCAGATCAAGGGAGAAGACCTGAAAAAGCTCTATGGGTACGAGGAAGCCATCAACGATATGGTCAAGCTGACGGAGGTCTTTGCGTGCGTGACCGACGAGCAGGGCGTTTCGTACTACGCGCGGACGCAGAAGATCCGTTCCGACTACCGGGAGCAATCCAAGCTGCGCGCATATCCGATCGCAAAGGTCGCGGCGCAGCAGGGGATGGACGTCGGGGAATTCATCAACATCTGCCGGGCACTGCGCATCGATATCCGGACCGTCAGAAACGAGCTTTGCTTTGTTACGCCCGAATACGAGCGAACCGTCTATCAGATCAAGAGCTTCCGGCAGGCAAGCCAAAGTGCGCAAAGACAGGAGCCCGCGTCGCAGCCCGTCGTGCAGCCGACCGCACCGAAGCGCAGACACACCGCCGCATGGATCGCCGGGATCGCCGCAGCCTGCCTGATCGCCGGACTGATCGTCTTCCTCGTGATGCGCGGAAGAACGCAGCCGGCCGAAGCGCAGACAACGGACAACGCGACAACCGCCGCGCCCGACGTTTTGCATCAGGAGCCGACCGCTGCACAGCAGAAGCCGGTCAGCACACCGGTTCCGACGGATGCGCCGACGCCGGAGCCGGCCGCCACGTCCGCGCCGGCCGTTGCGGAGCCCGAACCGACCGCGGAGCCGAAGACCCCGGATACGCAGCGCATCCGTGCGTCGGCGGAGTTTCAGGGGCTGAAGCTGTTTGTGGATCAGACATATGCGCAGGACGGCAAAATCCGCCTGCGGTATCAGAACGATTCGACCAATACCTTCGCGATGGGCTGGGTCAGCTCGATGGAATTCGACCTCGAAACGACGGAGGATTTCTACCACGCGGAGGTTTATCGGCACATGGGGCGGATTTATCCGGGCGACTCCGATTTCTTCGAACTGTCGTTTGACGGCGCAAAGGGCGATCCGGTGTCGCTGAATGTCAAAAACATCATCCCGCTTGTCAACGGCGGTCCCGCCGACATCTCAAGGACGTACATGATCACGCTGAAGTTCGGCGAAGGAGCTGCTTCAGACGCGGGCACGGAGACGCAGCAGACGGTCAGACTGAAGGGGGAAGCCGCCTATCAGGGATTGACGTTTACGGTCGATCAAACGTACCGGTACGACGGAAAAATCGTTCTGCAAACGGCAAACGGCGATCGGTCTATGAACCTCGGTTGGGTCAATAAGATCGGGATCACACTCGAAACGACGGACGGCAGCTTTACGACACAGCTGCCGGAAAGCCCGTATCGTATTAATCCGCAGCAGGAGGATCTGTTTACGATCTATTTTGACGGCGCAACGGGAACGCCGGTCAAGCTGTATGTCGGCGGGGTCGTCGTCCTGAACGACAGAGGCTTACCTGCAGACATGGGCAGCGGCAAGACCGTTGAAATCCCGCTGACCGTCGAATGAACGGATGAACCGATTGGGACGCGCCGCAGGGCGCGTCTTTTTTTCTTTGAAAATCAGGGCTTTACAAACCGGAAGGTTTCGGATATAATAGTCCGGAAATCGACGATCGGGACGAGTAGCGTTTGTATCGACCCTCAGCGAGCCGCATTTGGTGCAAGGCGGCGGCACGGCAGACGTGAAGATCACCCGGGAGTGAGACGGCGAACCAAGCAGTAGCCGTTTCCGTAGCCCCGCGTTAAGGGGATCGAGCGGGCAGGGGAGAACCCTGTCAACCGAGGTGGTACCGCGGAGATGAACTTCGTCCTCATTTGGGACGGAGTATTTTAGTTTTGGAGGAGAGCATGTACAAGAAAGTATCGACAGACATGGACTTTGTTTCCCGCGAGAAGGAAACGCTGGCATTCTGGAAGGAGAACCGCGTCTTTGAGCAAAGCGTAGCGCTTCGCGAAGGCGCGCCGGCCTTCACGTTTTTCGACGGCCCGCCGACGGCCAACGGCAAGCCGCACATCGGCCATGTGCTGACAAGAAGCATCAAGGACCTGATCCCGCGCTACAAGACGATGAAGGGCTACGACGTCCTCCGCAAGGCGGGCTGGGACACGCACGGTCTTCCGGTCGAGCTGGAGGTCGAAAAGCAGCTCGGTCTCGACGGCAAGGAGCAGATCGAGGCGTACGGCGTCGAGCCGTTCATCTCGGCGTGCAAGCAGTCCGTGTGGAAGTATGAATCCCAGTGGCGCGAGATGTCCGACCGCGTCGGCTTCTGGTGCGACATGGACAACCCGTACGTCACCTATAAGGACGATTATATCGAGTCCGAGTGGTGGGCGCTCAAGACGATCCATGAAAAGGGCCTTCTCTACAAGGGCCACAAGATCGTTCCGTATTGCCCGCGCTGCGGCACGGCGCTGAGCTCGCACGAGGTCGCGCAGGGCTATCACGACGTCAAGGAGGTCTCCGCGATCGCGCGCTTCTACCTGAAGGACGGCAGCGGCACGGCGATCCTTGCATGGACGACCACGCCCTGGACGCTGCCCTCGAACGTCGCGCTGTGCGTCAACGCGCACGAGACCTACTGCAAGGTCGTCAGTGAAGGCAAGACCTACATCATGGCGGAGGCGCTGGTTGCCTCCGTGCTCGGCGAGAACGCCGAGATCGTCGAGACCTTCTCCGGCGAATCGCTGGTCGGCACGGAGTACGAGCCGCTGTTTGAGCTGCCCGTGAACTTCCGCGGCAAGAAGGGCTATCGCGTGGTTGCGGACGATTACGTCACGCTGACCGACGGCACCGGCGTCGTACACATCGCGCCGGCGTTCGGCGAGGACGACAACCGCGTCGGCAAGACGTGGGATCTGCCGTTTCTGCAGCTGGTCAATACGTCCGGCCATATGTGCGGCGGAACGCCGTGGGACGGGCTGTTCGTCAAGGACGCGGACAAGCCGATCCTTGCGGCGCTCGAGGAGAGCGGCAAGCTGTTCTCCGCGATCCCGTTCGAGCATAGCTATCCGTTCTGCTGGCGCTGCGACACGCCGCTGATCTACTACGCCCGCGAGAGCTGGTTCATCAGGATGAGCGCGCTGCGCGACAAGCTGATCGCGTTCAACCGCTCGGTCAACTGGATCCCCGAGACGATCGGCGAGGGCCGCATGGGCAACTTCCTCGAGAACGTCATCGACTGGGGCATCTCGCGCGAGCGCTATTGGGGCACGCCGCTGCCGGTCTGGATGTGCGACTGCGGTCACGTCCACGTCATCGGCAGCCGTGAAGAGCTGAAGCGCATGAGCACCAACTGCCCGGACGACATCGAGCTGCACAAGCCCTATATCGACCGCGTCGACGTCATCTGCCCGGTCTGCGGCAAGGTCATGAAGCGCGAGCCGGTCGTCATCGACTGCTGGTTCGACTCCGGCTCCATGCCGTTTGCACAGTGGCATTATCCCTTTGAGAACAAAGAGGAGTTCGAGCGCCGCTATCCCGCCGCGTTCATCTCCGAAGCGGTCGATCAGACGCGCGGCTGGTTCTATACGCTGATGGCGGTCGCGGCATGCCTGTTCGACAAGGCGCCGTTTGAAAACTGCGTCGTGCTCGGCCTCGTGTGCGACAAGGACGGCAAGAAGATGTCCAAGCACATCGGCAACGTCATCGCGCCGGCGGACGTGCTTGAAAAGCAGGGCGCGGACGCGGTTCGCTGGTACTTCTATACCGGCTCGGCGCCGTGGCTGCCGTCGCGCTTCTCCGGCGAGGCGGTCAGCGAATACCAGCGCAAGTTCATGAGCACGATCTGGAACACCTACGCGTTCTATGTGCTGTACGCCGACATCGACGGCTTCGATCCGACCGGGCACAGCTTAAAGCGCGAGAACCTGTCGCTGATGGACCGCTGGATCCTGTCGAGACTGCAGACGCTGATCCGGCGCGTCGACGGCAACCTGGAGACCTTCCACATCACCGAGGCCGGCAGAGAGCTGATCGACTTTGCGGACGAGCTTTCTAACTGGTACGTGCGCCGCTGCCGCGACCGGTACTGGGGCGCGGAAATGACCGACGACAAGGAAGCGGCCTATATGACGCTGTATACCGTGCTGAAGACCGTTTCGCTGCTGACCGCGCCGTTCTGCCCGTTCATGACCGAAGCGATCTACCAGAACATCGTGCGCAGCGTGGACAAGAACGCGCCGCTGTCCATCCACCTTTGCGACTATCCGACCGCCGACGAATCGTTCATCGACGAGCGGCTTGAGGAGGAGATGGCGAAGGTTCTGAACATCGTCACGGTCGGCAGAAGCGCCAGAAGCAGCGCCGCGCAGAAGACGCGTCAGCCGCTTGCCAGAATGTACGTGCAGGGCGAAGCGCTGTCCGAGCGCGCCGCCGAGATCGCAAAGGACGAGCTGAACGTCAAGGAGATCGTGTTCATCGAGAACGCGGACGAGCTGATGAGCTACAAGGTCAAGCCGCAGCTTCGGACCCTCGGCCCGCGCTACGGAAAGCTGCTCGGCAAGATCTCCGCGCACCTCAACGAGAACGGCGACGCGATCGTCAAGGCGCACCACGCGGGGCAGGATTACACGTTCACGGTCGACGGCACGGAGGTCGTGCTCGGGCCGGACGACGTGCTGGTCTCGACGCAGCAGAAGGAAGGTCTGGTTTCCGAACAGGGCAGCGGCGTGACCGTCGTGCTCGATACGAACCTGACGCCGGCGCTCAAAGAAGAAGGTCTGATGCGCGAGCTCGTCTCCAAGCTGCAGACCATGCGCAAGGAGGCAGGGTTTGAGGTCTCCGACCATATCGCGATCGGCTACCAAAACGGCGGCGAGGCCGCGCGCGTGCTTTTGAAGTACGCGGACAGCGTGAAGGCCGATACGCTTGCGGAGCGCATCGAAGAAGGCGCGTTCGGCTACACCAAGGATTGGGATCTGAACGGCAACGCGATCACGCTGTCGGTACAGAAGCTGTAAACCGAGGTTTTGAACAACGGCAGAATCGGGAGGCCGTGGCCGGCTTCCCCTGCAATCGGGTATACAAAACGAGCAGGCATTTCGCCTGCTCGTTTGCGTATCTTGGGTTATGCCGGCTCCGGTGCGGGGAGGTCTTCCGCCTGCGCCGGTTCCTTCCGCTTTCGCGCGCGCTTTGCCCGGAGCTTGCCGCCGGTCTTGTAGACGGCGATCATCAGCAGCGCGACGTCGAACAGCAGCATGTAGACAATGTGGATGATCGGCTCCGGATAGACGGTGAGGTACACGCCCATCAGAAGGTCCGAGAAGAGGAACAGCCGTGCGGCAAACCGGATGCGCTGCGGCTGACCGCCGACGGTGTAGTTCATCAGAAGCAGCACGGCCGCGTAGGCGACGGCAGCCCATGCAAGCGGTCCGACCGTCTTCAAAAAGCCGAGCAGGATCAGCGCGGCAGACAGCAGCGAGACCGCGATCCACTGGATCCAGATCTTTCGCGGCATCGGCGAGCGGTACAGGAACGCAAAGATGAACAGCCCGTGCGCGAGCAAAAACAGCAGCATGCCGGGCAGGAAGTACCGGCAGATCACGATGTCGGCAACCAGCAGCAGAAGGAAGCCGGGCAGCAGCAAACCTGCGCGCGTCTCCCGGAAGTGCCGGATCAGGAACAGCGCAAGCAGCGCGACGGCAAGAAGCGCCTTCCAGAACATGCGCTGTACCGGCTGATCCGCAAAGAACCAGAACGCCGCCTCCGCTTCGACGACGCAGATGCAGAACACGCAAAGGCACAGCCAGACCCAGAAGCCCGGCTTTCTGCGCCTGCGCTGCAGCAGCAGGCCGAGCCACACGAACACCGTCGCCAGCAGTCCGATGACGACGCACAGCAGCGTCAGCGCGACGCGCCAGTTGATGCCGATCGAGGCGATGCCGATAAACGACGCCAGATCCGATGCGGAAAAGACCGTGCGCGTAAAGCCGTCCGGGATCCGGTCATCGTCCCGCACCGAACGGTAAGCGACGCCTGTTTCGCCCTTCCTGACCGCAAGCGGCGCAGAGGTCGCGCCCTCGTACCGGGAGGATGCGCGCACGCTGCAATCGGCGAGACGGATCTCCAGGGTGCCGTCCCTGACAGCTTCCCAGTCGATCGTGAACCCGTCGTCGTGCGGGACGGCGATGACGCTTGTGTCGCCGATCCGCTCCATATAGTATTGATCGGCGATCTCGCGCAGGTATTCCTGATCCGTAATGCCGGAGGCGATCAGGGCGGGATCCACAATGACCTGCCCCTTGCTGTTCAGCATCGTCCTGTACTGCGGCAGCACGTCGCTGGTCAGGTACACGTTGACCGGTCCGCGGATCAGGACGTAGGTGAATGCGAAGTCCTCCTCAAAGGCGCCGACGCGAATGATATCGACGTTCGCAAGGTAGGCATCCTCGCAGTGCTCGTTGAACAGCCGCCGCACCAGACTGCCGCTGTTCTGGTTGGCGCTGCGGTATTCGGAGCGCGTCAATGCGCTGCCGAACACGCGCAGAATGTAATCGATCAGCGTGTCCACGTTGATGCGGCTCTCGCGTCCGCTGTCCTTGGCGGTCAAAAGCAGACTGCGCAAGGTGGAAAGCAGGTTGGACGCGTTCTTGCGCTGCATGATCGAAAGGATCGCCGGCTGCAGCTCGGCGTTGTACTGCTCCCTGCTTTCCGCGACGTCCTCGATCATGGACAGCAGCAGGCGCATGCGCAGATTCAGCGCGGGGCTGTAATTCGCTTCGATGCCGAACGTGTCCCTTGCGACGTCTGCGCGGGTGGAGGTAAACAGCTCGCCGATCGAGGAGAACTCCGTGACCGGGATGTAGAGGTCCGTTCCGTACCGTGAAAAGCCCCAGTCGGCGGGCATGACCTGCGGAACGATGTCCATCGGGTTTAGGATGTTGAAGATGTTTTCATAGCCGCTTTCCGGCGCGTCGTGCACGGCGGCCGGCGTTGCGAACGTATAGGCGTAGACGTCCTCCTTCGGGAAAACGCCGTCGCGCACCAGCAGCCCCGCCGTCACGTTGGAGACCGCAGCGGCGCGGGAAAAGCCGGAGATCCAGACCTTGATGCGGCCCTGGATGCCGTTCGTCAGAATGTAGCCCGCAAGGCGGTCGATGACCAGATTGGACGCGGACAGAAAGCCCTCGTGCAGCTCGCCCTCGCCGGGCGTCAGGTTGGACTGCCACTCGTTTTTATAGCCGCCGCCGCACACGCCGATCGCGATCAGGGTGAAGGGCTCCTCGCCCTCGGCCGTCATCCGCCGCGCGCCCATCGCCATGGAGATCGTGTACATGCTCGTCTCCTTGGAATAGTCGTCCTTGCGGATGTTTTCAAAGCCCGCGTCGGTCAAAAACTGTTCGAGGTGAAGCGACGGGTCGAACTGCTCCTCCGATTCCTCCGAGGGATTCAGCGCGCGGTTGGCCGACAGCGCCATTGCAAGCGACATGACGGCAAGGTTGCCGTCGTACTGCGTGGCGGGACGGAAGAACGGATAATCGGGGAACCAGATGCTGTAGCGGTACGCTTCGCGGTTCGAGCGGATGTTGATCGCCGCATGCACCTCGCGCACGGGGAAGCCGTTGATGGCGACGGGGGTTCCGCTTGCGTCGCGCTCGACCTCGTTGTACGGACCAAAGTCAACATAGTCCGCGTACGCGGTCGGCTCGTCGGGAGGCGGACCGTCATCCTCTTCCGCAAGCGCGGGGGAGACGGAAAGCGCAGCAAAGAGAAGAGCCAGAATAATGGCGAAAATACGGTTTTTCATAGCGTCCTCCGGATCAGTTGGCCGATGAGTAGATCCAGCCGGCATGGAAGCCGTCCTCGGAATAGTGTAAAAGCTCTGACACGGTCACGAGCTGGTATCCGCGCGATTGCAGCTCCGGCACGATGCGGCGGAACGCATCGACGGTCTTTTGCTGCTTGTCGTGGCAGAGAATGATGGACCATTGGAGGCCCTTGCCCGCGTCGTCCGTTTCCATGACGCCGCGCTGATAGATCTTTTCGGCGTCGTAGTCGTCATAGGTGTCGTGCGTGCTGCGGGTGTGGTTGATGACCGCCATGTCCCATTCCTGCATCAGCGCGATCAGCGCGTTGCGCGTGTCGTCGCCCTTCTTGCCGTACTTGATGTACGGCGGGCGGAACAAACGGATCGTATAGTCGAAGCGGTCGCGGATCGCGTCGTTGACCTTGCCGATCTCCTCACGCATCTGATCCGCGGAAAGCGTCTCCACGTTCGTGTGGTTCCAGGTGTGGTTGCCGATTTCGCAGCCGAGCGACAGCATGCGCATCAGCTCTTCCTCGTGGCTTGCAATGCTGTCGCCCTTGATAAAGAACGTCACGCGGACGCCGTACTCCTCGCAGATATCGAGGATCTGATCGGTGATCCCGGTGCGCGGGCCGTCGTCGAATGTGAACGCGACCAGCTTCTTCTCCGGATCGACCCGCATCGTCGCCATGCGCGCTTCGATCGCAGCCTCGTCCGGGCAGTTGCCGTAATCGCGGACCCGACGCTCGATCTCCGCAAGATGCAGGTCCTCCCACGTCGGCTCCGGCGTCGCGGTCGGAACGGGCGTTTCGGTCGGCGCGGGCGTTTCGGTCGGCGCGGCGGTCGGGACGGCGGTCGCCGAAGGCTTCGCTTCGGATTCGGCCGTTTTGCCGCCGCAGGACAGGCTTGCGACCATGATGACGACGGCGGCAAGGATCAGTGCGATCACAAGGACGCCGACGGCAAAGCGGATCGGATTGACAATTTTTCTCCTGGTTTTCTTCATGGGAGAAATTATACCAAAGCTGACGATCCGTGTCAATTTTTCATCGTTGACAAATGCAGCGAATGTGGTATAATAAGCAAGTCTTTGAGAGGATTTCGGAAGCAGTAGCGTTTATCGGTACCGGAAAGCGAGCGGCGGAGGGTGAAAGCGCCGCACGGTATACAGCGTGAAGACCGCCGGAGGATCAAAGCGGGCTCGCCCGTTACAGCGAACAGAGCACCAAATAGGGTGGAACCACGCAAACACGGCGTCCCTTGTACCGGGACGCTTTTTGTTTTGAAAAACAGGAGGTAGATACTATGATCATTACGTTTCCCGACGGCTCCAAGCGGGAGTTTGAAAACGGCATGAGCGCGCTCGATATTGCGGGCGCGATCTCAAACGGCCTGAAGAAGGCGACCCTTTGCTGCGCGATCGACGGCGAACGCGCGGATGCGTTCCGTCCGATCGAAAAGGACTGCGCGCTGAAGCTTCTGACCTGGGAGGATGAGGACGGCCGCTGGGCATACCGGCATACCGGCTCGCACATCCTTGCGCAGGCGGTCAAGCGCCTTTGGCCCGAGGTGAAGCTCGCCATCGGTCCCGCGATCGCAGACGGCTTCTACTACGATTTCGACGCGCCGGAGCCCTTCACACCCGAGGATCTCAAGAAGATCGAGAAGGAGATGGACCGCATCGTCGCCGAGAACCACAAGCTGGAGCGCTTCGAACTTCCGCGTGAGGAAGCGATCGCGTTCATGCAGGAGAAGGACGAGCCGTACAAGGTCGAGCTCATCGAGGACCTGCCCGAGGGAGAGACGATCAGCTTCTATCGGCAGGGCGAGTTTGTCGACCTGTGCGCGGGCCCGCACGTTGCGTCCACCGGCAAGGTCAAGAATATCAAGATCATGAGCATCGCGGGCGCGTACTGGCGCGGCTCGGAAAAGAACAAGATGCTGCAGCGCATCTATGCGACCGCGTTCGAGAAGAAGGCGGACCTCGAGGCGTACATCACGCGCATCGAGGAGGCAAAGAAGCGCGACCACCGCAAGCTCGGCAAGGATCTCGGCCTCTTCATGCTGCTCGACGAGGGACCGGGCTTCCCGTTCTTCCTGCCGAAGGGCATGCAGCTAAGAAATACGCTGATCGACTACTGGCGCGAGGTGCATAAGCGCTACGGCTACGTCGAGGTGTCCACGCCCGTCATCCTGCGCCGCACGCTCTGGGAGCGCAGCGGACACTGGGAGCACTATAAGGAGAACATGTACACCACGGTCATCGACGACGAGGACTTTGCGATCAAGCCGATGAACTGCCCCGGCGGCATGCTGGTGTACGCGAGCGAGCCGCATTCCTACCGCGATCTGCCGCTGCGCTGCGGCGAGCTGGGCCTGGTGCACCGTCACGAGCTGTCCGGCGCGCTGCGCGGACTGTTCCGCGTGCGCTGCTTCACGCAGGACGACGCGCACATCTTCATGACGCCCGAGCAGATGAAGGACGAGATCAAGAACGTCGTCCGCCTGTTCGACGAGGTGTATTCGACCTTCGGCTTAAACTACACGGTCGAGCTGTCCACCATGCCGGAGAGCCACATCGGCACCGTCGAGGAGTGGGAGCGCAACCAGGACGTCCTGAAGGAAGCGATCACCGAGATGGGCAAGGACTTCGTCATCAACGAGGGCGACGGCGCGTTCTACGGCCCGAAGCTCGACTTCCACATCGAGGACTGCCTCGGCCGTACCTGGCAGTGCGGCACGATCCAGCTGGACAGCCAGCTTCCCGAGCGGTTTGAGCTGGAATACGTCGGCGCGGACGGCGAACGCCACCGCCCGATCATGATCCACCGCGTCGTGTTCGGCTCGATCGAGCGCTTCATCGGCGTCATCACCGAGCATTTTGCGGGCGCGTTCCCGACCTGGCTCGCGCCGGTGCAGGCGAAGATCCTGACGATCACCGACCGCGCCAACGACGCCGCGAAGGCGCTGAAGGAGAAGCTGGATGCGCTGAACGTCCGTGCGGAGATCGACCTCAGAAACGAGAAGATCGGCTTCAAGATCCGCGAGGCGCAGATGATGAAGATCCCGTACATGCTCGTCATCGGCGACAAGGAAGCGGAAAACGGCACGGTTGCCGTGCGTTCGCGCAAGGACGGCGATCTCGGCGCCATGCCCGCCGACGCGTTCATCGAAAAGCTGCTCGATGAGATCAAGACAAGAGCGGAATAACCCCCAAAGCAAATGCAGTCCCGATCAGACGATCGGGACTGTTTGTATACTGCCTTATCTGCCGCCGCGGCCGCCGAAGCCCGGTCCGCCGAAGCCGCTCTGGTACGAGCCCTCGATTTGTGACGTCTGCGTCCAGGTGAGGAGCGCGGTGCCGTCCCGCTCGATCGTGTAGCTGCCGTTCTGCGCGAACACGTCGGATGCGACCCAAAGCCCCGAATAGCTTTCCGAGAGCGTGAAGGACAGGATCGCGTCGCCGTTTGCGTCGACGAGCCGGTAGGAGCCTGCGGAAAGGCTTGCGTTGCCCGAAACATAGGTGTTGACGGAGCTGCCGGAGGGGACCTGACAGACGCCGCCGAGCGCAAGGATCGTACCGCCGGTGACCGTAACGGTCCCGTCCACGTCGACCGAGCCGGCCATGTTGCCCATCGCCGCGCCGCCGAGCACGAGCACCGTGCCGCCGGTCATCAGGAAGCTGCCGTTCGAGTCGATCGCGTCGGTGTCGCCCGAAGCGGTTTTGATCTCGGCGGTGCCGCCGTTGATCGTGACCATCGGCGTTGCGTCGCCCTTGCAGGCGTTGAGCCCGTCGTCGTCCGCATAGACGAAGATGCTGCCGCCGTTCTGTGTGAGCAGGTTCGCCTCGAGCCCTTCGTGGGACTTGACGATGCGGACCGTGCCGCCGTTGATCACAAGCGAGCCGTCCGCGTGGATGCCGTCGTCCGCGCAGGTGACGGAGAGCGTGCCGCCGTTCACGGTGACGTTGCCCAGGCCGATCGAGCCGTCCTCAAGCGTGTCGCCGCCGTTCGCGTGGAGACCGTCGTCCATCGCGCAGACCGTGATCGTGCCGCCGTCGATGACGATCTCATTGGCCGCCTTGACGCCCTTGGACGAGTAGGTCGTCTTGTCCGAGCCGCCGCGGCTGTCGGTCAGCTGCACCCAGTCGCCGCTGATGCGCGAGCCGGACACGGATGCGATCAGGTATCCGTTCATGTCGGCGTTGCGCGTATCGCCGTCCGTCGCCGCCGTGTAATTGCCGCCGTCCGGGGTCGTGCCGCCCGGCACGATCTCAAACAGGATGTTTCGGTACCCGTCCGGCGCGCAGAAGGCAAGCCCGTAATACGATGCGCTGCGGCCGCTGTACACCATCGTTTCATAGGTGCATTCGACCCAGACGCCCGCCGTATCGTCGTCGTTGTACAGATAGGCGTAATAGCGGTCGGTATCGGAATACAGCGCGGTCGGAACGATCAGGTACTGCACCTGCGCGGCGGCAGACTCCGCATCGGTCGCATACGAGGCCGTAAAGATGTTCACGATGCACGTATCCTTCTCGGAGATCTCGACGTTGTACGCGGCGCTGATGCCGTCGCAGGCGGCGTAGATGTCCACCTGTCCGCCCAGGATCGACACGGTCCCGCGGCGGTTGCCCTTTTCGGAGACGTCCGAGTTTTCGGTCTTGACGCCGTCGGACGCGGTCGAGACGAGGATCAGCGCGCCGGATTTGATCTCGACGGAATCGTTGCCCTTCAGCGCGTTGCCCTTTGCGGTGACCTTCAGCGTCAGCGCCTTGATCTTCAGGTCATCCTTCGTCTTGATCCCGTTGTCAAAGTCGGACGTGACGATCAGCGTGCCCGCGCCGGAAAGGCTGAGGTCGCACGCCGCCCAGATCGCGGCGTCGTCCTCGACGGCGTCCGTGCTGCCGGTGCGCAGGTCGGTCACGGTGTTGTAGGAATCCTTTTCCGCCTTGATCGTCACCTTGCCCGCGCTTCTGATCAGGATCGGCGCGCCGGTCGAGCAGGAGACGGAGGCGTTCGCAAGCGTCAGCTTGACCTCGCCTTCACCCGCGTCGATCACGAGCTGACCGTCCGAAAGCGCGCCGGTCACGGTGTATTCGCCTTCCCCGGTGATCGTATAGACCGCGCCGACCGGCTCGATCGCGCCCGCTTCGGACGTGATCGCAAAGCTGTCCGTCGCCGCCTTCGATGCGTCGGTCGGGTCGTCAAGCGACTGCGCGCCTGCGGCGGCCGCGGTGGGAAGGACCGCCGAGGTCGCTTCCGCCTGCTGCGCGACGGCAGATGCGGCCGTTTCGGCGCCCGATGCGGAGGGATTCGTTTGCCCGCCGCATGCGGTACAGAGCAGCGCGAGCAGGATCACAATAGCTGATAAACGTTTCATGGATGGTATTCCTTTCATTGCAAGTGTACAGGAAACTGCGGGCTTATGCAAGCCGGTTTCAAAGCTGCGTCTGCTGCTCGCAGTAGGGGAGGACGGCGATCTCCAGATTGCCGTTCTTGATCCGAAGCGCGTCAAGGAACGCCTTTTCCTCGTTCGGATCCTTCATCCGGATCAGGTAGGAGAGCCGGTACATGGAGCCCATGCCGGTCGTCTTGACGCCGATCCGCTCGGCTTTTTTCAGGTAGCGGGCAAAGATGTCGTCAAAGACCTCGCTGTATTCGAGCGTTTCCGGGATCGTGACCTTCAGGAGCTTTTCCTCGGCATGCGCGCGATTCTCAAACAGCGGCAGCGACGAGAACAGAAGGTACAGAAGTCCGAGCGTGAGCAGAATGATCACGCCGTAGGCAAGGTAGCCCATGCCGTACGCGATGCCCGCGCCCATGGCGATCAGGATCGCGGCGATCTCGTCGGACGAGCCCTGCGCGGAGCGGAAGCGGATCAGGCTGAACGCGCCGCCGATCGCGACGCCCGCGCCGATGTTGCCGTTGACGAACGCGATGACCGCGCCGACGACGAACGGGATCAGCGAAACGACGATGAAAAAGCGCTTTGCGGAGCGCACGCGGCGCGACATGAGCCATGCGAACAGCATACCGGTGACCACGGCGACGCCCGCCATCAGAAAGAATTGCGGCGCCGTAACGGCGGAAGAAAAAACGGAATCAAACATAACGGTGTTCCTTTCGTGTTCTGGATCAAACGGCATGCAGGCCGGACTGTCTGCGGTATGCTTCGCCGTACTTTGAAAAGCTGCCGAGCCGGATGCCGCCCTCTGCAAGGATGCGCACAAGCCACAGCGGGATCGCGTCCTGCACCTTCACCTCGAGGATCGTTTCGCCGGGCGCGAGCAGCGGCGTGCCGCGCTGCAGATCGGCAAAGCGCAGATCGTCGGTCCTAAACCGCGGATTGCGGTCGATCGTGAGCCGCAGGTCGCCGTCCGGTTCGCAGTATGCCGTCCGGTCGTACAGGATCATGCAGGTCGGCACGAGGCTTCGGTAGTAATCGCGGAAATAGATCAGCTCGCGGCCGATCTGTCCGTCCGTTTCCGGGACGGGCTCGCCGGACAAAAATCCGATCGCCTGCCGCAGCGTGGAGCGGACGCGCCGCTTGTACACGACGCCGTACGCCTTGCGCTTCAGCTCCAGAAAGACCGGTGAATCGGCCGTCGCGGGACCGTAGGAGCGCAGCCGCAGCTTTTCCTTGAATTCCGGCTTTTCGAGCGAAGCGCGGATCAGCCGCCGGTCCGGCGTGTCGCAGTAGAGCGACGCGATCGTCGTCAGCCCGTAGGCGTCCGGCTCCATGTGTCCCTTCAGCCGATCGAGCAGAAAACCGGTCTGCTGTTCGGTCAGGATGTATTTCATTTCATAACGCTGCATCACGGTGACGGGTGCCGCTTCCATGTGATTCACCTCGTTTCGGATGTTCCCCTTTTCTGAGTCCCAGTGTACCCGTCGTTCTTAAAACGAACATTAAACGCCAAAAAGTTTTTGCAAAAAAAGAAGACCGGCGCAATGCCGGCCTTCTGAAGGATGCGGGTCATTTCGTTTTTGCGTTCTTCACGTTCGACCACTGCCCGTAGTACATCGTGCCGTCGAAGATGTGATACGAGCGCACGCGGACGTAATAGGTCGTCTTGGCCTTCAGATCCTTGAACGTGTACTGCGCCTTCGTGTAGTCGGAGATCGTAACCGTCTTGCGGTTCTGGGTGAAGCCCGCGTCGGTCGCGATCTGCACCTGATAGCCGGTGAAGTTCTTGGACGCGCCCCACTTGGCCGTGATCTGCTTCGTCCCGCCGGTGACAGTGTTCAGCGTTCTGGTCGTGATGCGCACGGTGGTCTTGAGCGGACCGACCTCGCCGAGGTTGTAATTGTCGCCGACGTTGCCGCCGATCGTTGCACCCGAGATCGGATCGACACGCTGCGTAAAGTACGCCTTGACGCCGTACTGATAGCGTGTGCCCGCATAGGTCTGCGTGTCGGTCCAATGGAGCTCGGTCGTGTTGTTCCACCGCACGAACGACGTCCAGCCGGTGGCGGAGGCGTTCCATGCGCGGCGATAGATGACGTAGCCCGCTGCGCCGGGAACCGCGTGCCATGCAATGTAGATGCCGTCTTTGCGGTTCTCGACCTTGGTATAGTCCGTCGCCGGCAGATAGATCTTGAACCAGAGCCGCGGCAGAACCTTTCCGCTCGCCTTGATGATCACGTCGGCATAGCCGGTACCGGCCTGCATGTTCTCATAATACGTCACCGCGTACAGCGACGGATCGACGACGCCGTGCTCATCCTTCACGATCACGCGCGGCATCATGGGCGGATCCTGCAGCACAACGTACGGCGTCGTGCCGCGGAACTGCACGTCCGCGGGATCCCATTCCACCGTGTACGGCCCGCTGACTGTAAATTCGGGACTCCATACATAGAGATAGCAGAAGTCAAAGCCCTTGACGGTGCTGTTGTCGCGATTCCAGTATACGTCGTTGACGATGACCGTCGGCGCGTCGGGGATGACGTACTCCTCGCCGCCCTCGTCGATGCGCAGCTGACAGGAGAACTTATACACGCCCTCGGTGAACGTCTCGCCGTTGTTGACGTACTGCCAGGTGTCGCCGTTCTTCCTGTACCAGCCGCCCATCGGCGGATGGAAGTACGCGGGCGCGCCCTCAGTGACGGTGAACGTCGGCATCTGAACCGTATTGCCCGCAACCGCCATGTCGGCAAAGTCCGACGTTGCGACGATCTTACTGATCTTCGTCTTGTCCTCGATCGTCTTTGCGGTCTTGCCGACCTGGATCGTGATCTCGGCATACTCGCCGTTCTGGTCCGTCACGCGCACGATCAGGTTTTCGTTCGAGCCGGTTTTCGTCGGCGTGCCGCTGATCTGCCCTGCGGGGGAGACGGAAACCCAGGCGGGGCCGGAGGTCTTCGAGAAGACGTACGGCGCGGTGCCGCCCTCGACCGTTCCCGCGACAGAATAGGAGGGGATCGCCTGGTTGATATAGTTCGGGCCGATGTCATAGGTCGACAGCTTGTTGAAGATCAGCTCGCTGCCGGGTGCGACCGTAAAGGTCGGGCTGCCTGCGTAGTTGTAGCAGTATGTTGGCATAACGACCGTGTACGGCGTGCATTTCCACTGCGCGCCGTCGACATAAACGTCGGGGTCGTACGCCATCGTGTAGGTGCTGCCGGCGTCGCCGTCGATGCGGATCTGGCAGGAGAAGCGCCATTCGCCCGCGCCGAATCTACCGCTCGAAATCCGCTCCCATTCGTCGCCGATCCGCTTGCTCCAGCCGCCCATATGCACCTCGAAATGTACCGGGAGGCCGGTCGTGACCGTAAAGGTCGGGGATTGGATGTTGCCGCCGTAGACCAGCAGCTCGGAGATGTTCGAGGTTGCGCGGATCTCGTTCACGACCTCGTGCGGGGAATCCGCGGGGAAGATATAGAAATATCCGGACGCATTGTCGCAGTAATCGCCGATGCCGACGATCTCGATATCCGCATAGCCGGGCTCGACGTTGTTGGAATAGTTGGCCGTATAGTCCGTGTTCTTCGTGAGCTTCCTGCCGTGGCACCAGACCTCAAGCCTCTCCTGCGTCTGCGGCGCGCCGGTGTAGTTTTTCGGCTCGAGCTTCAAAAGCGAGGCGGAGTCGTACAGGCTCGTCTTGCATTTCATCTGACGGGCGACCAGCCAGCGCTCGTTGCCGGATGTGCCGTATTTCGAGGTATGCACGCCCGCGGCGCTGCCGTTGATCGTGAACTCCTGGTCGGCGTTCCATTCACAGACTGCGTTGTCGATCGCGACGTTGAAGCAGATCCAGTACGTTTCGCCGCCGACCAACAGATCGGTGCCTTCGCCGGTGGTCGTGGGATCGCCGTAATCCTCGCAGAACGCGGTAAAGCCTTCGTCCGTGGCGACGTACCAGCCGTCGGACGCGTTCCACGGGACGCTGTCACCCTTCGGCGAGGTGATCGCGCTCCTGAAATAATAGCTTGCCTCTCCGAACGTCATCCGATCGCTCGCATAGGGGAACGACGCTTCGTTGTAGGTCAGGTCGATGGTATCGGGCGTGACGCCGATGTAGAACTCTGTACTGTACCCAATATAGGAGGGACAGAGCGAACTTGATCGGAAGGACCTTCCGCCGAGCTCGATCGTTTCCAGATCGCCGTTGTTGTCAAAGCGTCCGTTGTCGTAGTCGATGACGTAATCGGAGCTTGTCACCTCGACAAAGAGATACATCGTCCATTTGCCGGGCGTGAAATGCACGCCCGTGTCGGTCGGCGTATAGTTGGTGTGACTTGTGTGGTCATACCAGTAGATGAAGAACTCCAGCTTCGAGGCAAGTCCGGCGGGCTCCGTACTCGTTACGGAAAACTGATCGGTCGAAAAGCTCAGCTCGTCGCCGACGGAGGGCTTTGAAAGTTCACCGGAATACGCCAGCGTAAAGCCGGAGATGACGGTTTCCGCCTTTGCCGCGTTGACGGCAGGCAGCAGCAGAAGCAGCATCAGAAGCGCGAGCAGCGTGCTGAGGATCCGTTTTTTCAACATAAATACCTCCTGTTCCGAAAGCAATATATTTCCATATACAGTATACCGTTTTGATCGTACGAATGCAAGCCGAAATGCCGAAAACACGGCAATCGTCCGGCCCGCCGTTCTTCCTCTCATTCAACAGACAATGCAAACCGGAAAAGTGATACATGATTTTTCGTATTGTATGGAAATCCGGGACAACGTTCGGCAATGACGAACAATCGTTATTCTTCTTGCAGGATAGCCGTTCAGCGTGGTATACTGTATCCATACAAATCCGTAAAGAGGGGACATGCTTGTGAAGCTTGTAAGAACACAGGACGCGGTCGGCATGGAGCTGTGCCACGACATCACGCAGATCATCAAAGGCGTCACGAAGGACGCGGTCTTCCGCAAGGGCCACATCGTGCGCGAGGAGGACATTCCGGTACTGCTGTCGGTCGGCAAGGAACACCTGTACGTGTGGGAACTCGGCGACGACATGCTCCACGAAAACGACGCGGCGGCGATCCTTAAGGATCTGTGCATCAACGAACACATGCACGCCACCGAGCCGAAGGAGGGCAAGATCGAACTGATCGCGGACGCGGACGGACTGTTTTTGGTCGATCGCGACCGGCTGAATGCCGTAAACGCTTTGGGCCGCATGATGATCGCGACGCGGTTTTCGGGCTTCCTTGTGAAGAAGGGCGACAAGCTGTGCGGCACGCGCATCATTCCGCTTGCGATCGAGCGCGAGGCGATGGACCGCGCGCGGGCCGTCACGGGGGACAGGCCGCTTTTGCGTCTGCTGCCGCTGAAGGAAAAGCGATTCGGCGTCGTCACGACCGGCAGCGAGATCAAAAACGGGCTGATCGCGGACACGTTTACGCCGGTCATCGAGGAAAAGCTCAACGAATTCGGCTGCAGGATGGAATGGCACGAATGTCCCGGCGACGACGCGGACGCGATCGCCGGCGCGATCCGCCGCATGCATGAAAACGGCGCGGAGCTTGTGTTCTGCACCGGCGGGATGAGCGTCGATCCGGACGATCGCACGCCGCTTGCGATCCGGCGTTCCGGCGCCGAGGTCGTGTCCTACGGCGCGCCCGTGCTGCCCGGTGCGATGTTTCTGGTTTCCTATCTGCCGGACGGCACGCCGGTGTGCGGCCTGCCCGGCTGCGTGATGTACGCGCGGCGCACCGTGTTCGATCTGGTGCTGCCGTATCTTTTGGCGGGCGAGCGCATCGACGCGGCCCGCATGGCGCGGCTCGGCGACGGCGGGCTGTGCTTAAACTGCAGGGAATGCCGCTACCCGAACTGCGGCTTCGGAAAGGGGATCTGATATGCCGTTTTCGCATCTGGATGAACAGGGCCGCGTGCGCATGGTCGACGTCGGCGAAAAGGCGGTCACGCACCGCGAGGCAAAGGCGCAGGGCACGATCCGCATGAGCGCGGCGTGCTTTGCCGCGATCACGGAAAACCGCGTGGCGAAGGGCAACGTGCTGACGACCGCCGAGATCGCGGGGATCATGGCGGCGAAGCGCACCGGCGAGACGATCCCGCTGTGCCATACGCTGGCGCTGAACGTCTGTAAAATCACGTTCACGCCCGACGAGAACAACCATGCGATCACCGCCGTCTGCACCGTTGCGTGCGACGGCAAAACCGGCGCGGAGATGGAGGCGCTGCACGGCGCGTCCGTCGCGCTTCTGACGATCTATGACATGTGCAAGGCGATCGACCGGGGCATGGTGATCGACGGCCTGCGTCTGCTCGAAAAGAGCGGCGGCAAGAGCGGCACGTACCGCTGCGAGGTATGAAGGACGGCCTCGGACGGACAATCGAATACCTGCGCATCTCGGTGACGGACCGGTGCAACCTGCGCTGCGTGTACTGCATGCCGGAGGGCGGGCTGAAGCCGATGCGGCATGCGGACATTCTGCGCTATGAAGAGATCGCGCGGCTCGTTCGCATCTTTGCGTCGCTCGGCGTGAAAAAGCTCCGGCTGACCGGCGGCGAACCGCTGGTGCGCAGGAACCTCGACACGCTCGTGTCCATGCTGAAACGCATCGACGGCATCGAGCGGGTCGCGCTGACGACCAACGGGCTGTTGCTTTCGGAGCAGCTGCCGGGGCTCATCAAGGCGGGGCTCGACGCGGTCAACATCAGCCTTGACACGATCGACGCGGCAACGTTTTGCGCAATCACGCGCGGGGAGGGGCTGGAGCGCGTCACGGCGGCGATCGAAGCGTGCGCACGCGTGCCGAATCTTGCCGTCAAGCTCAACTGCGTGCCGACAATACAGAACGCGGAGGAGCTTTGCGACCTTGTTTCCTACGCAAACGGCCTCGGCGTGCTGCTGCGCTTCATCGAGCTGATGCCGATCGGTCCGGGCCGGGCGATGAAAGGGCTTCCGGAAGCGGAGGTGCTGGAACGCCTGACGGCGCGCTTCGGCGCATGGACGCCCGAGCCCGATACGGCGGGGGAGAAATGCCGCGTGTTCTGCTGCGGGGATTTGCGCGTGGGGTTCATCAGCCCGATGACGCACCGCTTCTGCAGCCGCTGCGACCGGATCCGCCTGACCTCGGACGGCAAGCTCAAGACGTGTCTTGAGTATCCGCCCGTGCTCGATCTTCGGGCAATGCTTTCGGAGCCGGACGAAGCGATCCGCGCGGCGATGATGCAAGCGATTCTGAACAAGCCCGCGGCGCACCGGTTTTCGGAGCGCGCTGCGGACACGGACCCGCGGGAAATGGTGCAAATCGGAGGGTAATATGGCAAAGATCCTGGCAATCTGTACAAGCGAACACAAGGGAACGGTGAAGCGTCCGGTGCCGGAGGCGACGCTCGTCGCGCAGCACGGCATCGAGGGCGACGCGCACGCAGGTGCATGGCACCGGCAGGTGAGCCTGCTGAACGCCGACAAAATCGAGGAGTTTCGCAAAAAGGGCGCAAACGTCGCATACGGCACGTTCGGCGAAAACATCGTCGCGGCGCTCGATTTCCGCGCCCTGCCGGTCGGCACGCTTATAAGAGCGGGCGACGCCGTTTTGGAGATCACGCAGATCGGCAAGGCGTGTCACACCGCATGCGAGATCCGCAAGCGCACCGGCGACTGCATTATGCCGCGCGAGGGCGTGTTTGCCCGCGTGCTGCAGGGAGGTCGGATTGCTGTCGGCGACGAGATCGAACCGATCGGGCGCGAGGGCAAGCGTCCCTACACCGCCGCGGTCATTACGCTGTCGGACAAGGGCGCGCGGGGCGAGCGCGAGGACGCAAGCGGCCCCTTGATCGCAAAGCGGCTTGCGGAGGCGGGCTATGTCGTTGAGGAACAGCTTTTGCTGCCGGACGGGACGGACCCGCTGAAGGGCGAGCTGATGCGCCTTGCGGATCAGCGGCAGATCGACCTGATCGTAACGACCGGCGGTACGGGCTTTACGCCGCGCGACTGCACGCCCGAGGCGACGAAGGCGGTCGCCGAGCGCGAGGTGCCGGGCATTGCGGAGTACATCCGCGCGTATTCGATGCGCATCACAAAGCGCGCCATGTTCTCGCGCGGGGTGTCCGTGATCCGGAACAAGAGCCTGATCGTCAATCTGCCGGGCAGCCCGAAGGCAGTTTCGGAATGCCTTGACGCCGTGCTCGACACGCTGCCGCACGGGCTGGATATGCTGCGAAACAGCGCGGGAGACTGCGCACGGAAATAGGGAGGAAAACAACCATGAAACGAATCATTGCAATGCTGCTCGTTCTGCTGCTTGCGGCATCGATGACGCTTGCCTGCGGTCCGAAGAAGGACGAAGAGATCACGCTGACCGTCTTTGCGGCGGCCTCGATGACGGAGACGCTCAATGAGATCAAGACAATGTACGAAGCGGCGCATCCGAACGTGAAGATCGTGTACAATTTCGACTCGTCCGGCACGCTGAAGGACCAGATCGAAAAGGGCGCGGAGTGCGACCTGTTCATCTCCGCGGGACAGAAGCAGATGAATCAGCTCGATATCACGGCGTCGAAGGAGGTCAACGCCGACGGGCTTGACTTCGTGCTGGACGGCACGCGCGTGAACCTGCTCGAAAACCGCGTGACGCTGTGCGTGGCCGAGGGCAACGACGCAGGGGTAGACAGCTTCGATACGCTTGCAAAAAAGCTCCGGGAGGGCGGCGTCCTGATGGCGATGGGGAACAGCGACGTTCCGGTCGGCCAGTACACGCAAAAGATTTTCAAGTATTACGGCCTTGACGAGGATGCGCTTCAAAAGAGCGGCGTTCTGACCTACGGCTCGAACGTCAAGGAGGTCACCACGCAGATCAAGGAGGGCGTCGTCAACTGCGGCGTCATCTACTGCACGGACGCGTATTCCGCGGGGCTTACGGTCATCGACTGCGCGACCGGGGAGATGTGCGGGCAGGTCATCTATCCCGCCGCGGTCATGAAGGAGAGCAAACACCCGGACGAGGCAAAGGCCTTTCTCGACTACCTGTTCACCGACGAGGCGATGGCGGTCTTTATGAAGGTCGGCTTTGCGCCGGTGCAATAACGAAAGGACACGGACAGCGGCATGGACTGGTTTCCGCTCTGGAATTCATTGCGCATCGCGGCGATCGGCAGTGTGATCGTATTCTTCCTCGGCATCCTTGCCGCGTACTACATCGCGCGGCTGCCGCGGGTGCTGAAGGGCGTCCTTGACGCGGTCCTGACGCTGCCGCTGGTGCTGCCGCCGACGGTCGTCGGGTACGTTCTGCTTTTGATCTTCGGCCCGAAGCATCCGATCGGCGCGTTCCTGTCGACGATCGGGATCCGGTTCGTCATGACCTGGTACGGCGGCGTGCTCACGGCGACGGTCGTAGCGTTTCCGCTGATGTACCGTACGGCGCGCGGCGCGTTCGAGAGCTTTGACGAAACGCTTGCGTATTCGGCAAAGACGCTGGGTCTAAGCAACACGTTCATTTTCTGGCGCATCCGCATGCCGTACTGCCGGCAGGGGATCCTTGCCGGGATCGTGCTCGCGTTTGCGCGCGCGCTCGGCGAGTACGGCGCGACGTCCATGCTGATCGGCTACACGCCGGGCAGGACCGCAACCATCTCGACGACCGTGTATCAGCTCTGGCGCACGGACGACGACGCAGGCGCGTTTTTCTGGGTGCTGATCAACCTCGCGATCTCCGTGATCGTGCTGCTTGCGGTGAACCTTTTGGAGCGCAGAAACGGACGGAGGAAACGCGTATGAACCTGACGGTCGATATCGAAAAAACGTACGGCGCGTTTCATCTGCATGCGGCATTCACGATCAAGGACGGCGTGACCGGCATTTTAGGCGCGTCCGGCAGCGGCAAGAGCGTCACGCTCAAATGCATCGCGGGCATCGAACGGCCGGACCGCGGCAGGATCGTGCTCGACGGCGTGACGCTGTTCGATTCCGAAAAACGCATCGATCTGCCGCCGCAAAAACGGCGCGTCGGCTACCTGTTCCAAAGCTATGCGCTGTTTCCGAACATGACGGTCAAGCGGAACATCCTGTGCGGTCTGCACGCGGTGAAGGACAGGGCGGAGCGAGAGCGCATCTATCGGGACACGGTGCGCATGCTCGGGCTCAAGCGGCTGGAAGCGCACATGCCGCAGCAGCTGTCCGGCGGCGAGCAGCAGCGCGTCGCGCTGGCGCGCATCCTCGTCAACCGGCCGAAGCTGCTGTTGCTCGACGAGCCGTTTTCCGCGCTCGATCCGTCGCTTCGCGTGCGGCTGTGCGTAGAGATGCGGGAGATCCTGAAGGATTACGGCGGGCCGTCGATTCTGGTCACGCACGACCGCGGCGAGGCGTACATGCTGTGCAGCGAAATCGCGACGGCGGACACCGGACGGATCGCTGCCCCGCGCAAAACGGAAGCGCTGTTTGCGCGGCCGAAGACGGCGGCACAGGCCGCGCTGGTCGGGATCAAAACCGTTCTGCCGGCCATGTATGAGGACAAAACGCACGTCAATGTGGCGGCGCTGTTCTCTTCGCTTGAGATGGAACCGTTTGTGCGTCCGGACGTTCTGGCCGTTGCGATTCGCGAGGACGGCTTCGGCGGCGACGTCAACCGCACGGATATGCAGATCGCGGACATTCTTCCGACGCCGGACGGACAGCTTGTACTGCTGCGGCCGTGCTATGGGAAAGATCTGCTGTACTGGCGCGCACCCGCGTCCGAGACGCTCTCGGTCGGCGATACGCTCACGCTCGGCATCCGGCCGTCGGCAATCCTGCCGCTGTACGCAAACGATTGAATGCAAAAAAAGAATCCCGGAAGTGAACTTCCGGGATTTTGTGCGTTTTGGAATTACGGGGTGTACGGCTTGATCTTGCGGACCACGTCGAGGATCGTGCCGTCGCGCGCTTCGAGCACGGCGACGACCTTGTCCTCCCACTGAAGGTCGTCGGGACGGCCGACGAGGCTGTACGCCTTTTCCTTCAGGGATTCGATCGAGACGTGCGGAATGCCCGCGTTGTCGAGGCATTCGATGAGGTCGGGCCGCAGAGGATTGACCGCGATGCCATAGTCGGTGACGAGCACGTCCACGCAGTCGCCCGGCGTGGTGACGGTCACGACGTGTTCGCACACGGTCGCCATTCTGCCGCGGATCAGCGGCGTTACGATGACGCAGCACTTGGAACCCGCCGCGGTGTCCGGATGGCCGCCGGGCGCGCCGCGCAGCACGCCGTCCGAGCCGGTCAGCACGTTCACGTTGAAGCCGGTGTCGATCTCCAGCGCCGCGAGCACGACGAAGTCGAGCTTGTTGACGAACGCGCCCTTGTTCGCGGGGTTCGCGTACTGGCTTGCGCTCATCTCAAAGTGGTTCGGCGTCTGGTTGATGGAGTTGACCGCGTCGAGGTCGAAGTCCTGCACGTCGATGACCTTGCCGACCTTGCCCTTTTTCAGCATTTCGACCATCGGGCCGCAGATGCCGCCGATCGCCCAGCCCATCTTGATGCCGCGCTCGTCCATGTATTTTTCGAGGAACAGGTTTGCGGCGAGCGACGGACCGCCGACGCCGGTCTGGAACGAGAAGCCGTCCTTGAAGTACGGCGTCGCCGCAATGACCTTCGCGACGTTTTCCGCCATCATCAGGTCGCGCGGGTTCTGCGAAATGCGCGCCGCAGCCGACGCGATCTTCTTCGGGTTGCCGATCGAATCGACGACGACGACCGCGTCCACGTCGATCGCCTCCACGGAGGCGGGCATGTTCGGGAAGTCCACGAGGCAGTCGGTCACGACGACCACGTGATCCGCGTACTTCGCGTCGGTCATGGCATAGCCCATCGAGCCGCAGTTCGACTTGCCGCCGATGCCGCGGCAGTTGCCGACGCAGTCAGAGGTCGGCGCCGCGACGAACGCGATGTCGATATGCACCTCGCCGCCTTCGATGGCGCGGGGACGTCCGCCGTGGCTTCTGACGATCGCGGGGGTCTTTAAGAGACCCTTGGAAACGACCTCGCCGATACGACCGCGGATGCCGCTGGTCTGAATGCCGACGACCTTGCCCTCTGCGATGTATTCCGCGACCGGATCGTGCGCCGCGCCGAGGCTCGTCGCCGCAATGGTGAGCTCGTCGAGCCCCAGCTCTTCAATCGCGGCCTTCATGACCATGTTGACGACGAAGTCTCCGTCGCGCAGATGGTGGTGGAAGGAGAACGTCATGCCGCTCTTTGCGCCGCACTGACGGAGCGCGTCCGCGATCGTTGCGACGATCTTGCTCTCCTGGGGCTTTTCATACCGGCGCGTACGGGGCGAAGCCTTCTGAATGTACTTGCCGTCCATGTAATTCTTGCCCTGATAGACCTCCTTGCCGTTGACAAGCAGGTAATCGGGAATCTCTCTGCCGACTGCGTTTTTCATACCAAATCCCCCTCGTATAAGCCGCAGGCACGGGCAAGCTTCAGCGTGCGCTCCGCGCCGGGAATGAATGCGATGTCGATCATCTTGCCGTCCACGGTAAAGACGCCGACGCCCGCCGCGCTCTGTTCGCGGTATGCCCGCAGGATCTTTTCGGCCTGCAGGATCTCCTTCTCGGTCGGCGCGAACAGCTCATGCACGAGGCGGATCTGCTTCGGGTTGATGAGACTCTTGCCGTCGAAGCCCATCGCCTTGTTCTGGCGCACCTCGGCCTCGTAGCCCGCCATGTCGTCGAGATTCGTATAGACCGTGTCAAAGCACTGCACGCCCGCCGCGCGCGCCGCGATCAGCATCTGACCGCGCGCAACGACCATGTCGATGCCGTCGGGGGTGGGCTTGGTCTGCATGCACTTGCGGAAATCGCCGCCGGAGATCGCCACGCCGAACATGCGGTCCGACGCCGCGCAGATCTCGTACGCGTTCAGGATGCCCTTCGGGCTTTCGAGCGCCGCCATCAGGAGCGTCCTGCCGACCTCGACGCCGAACTCGCGCTCGGCCGCCTCGGTCGCCGCTTCGACGGTTTTGACGTCCTGCGCGCTTTCGCACTTGGCGATGCGGATGCCGTCCGCGCCGCCCGCGACGCACACGCGGATATCCTCCTGCCAGTGCGGGGCGTCGAGTCCGTTGATGCGGACGATGAC
>JAEEGK010003691.1_pt1 | contig 37926 bp, 25 predicted proteins | sample 8958771 | NCBI WGS metagenome assembly JAEEGK01 (sample SAMN16246547, study PRJNA631951) | gut metagenome | biome: gut microbiome; feature: rumen; material: SC-attached | host: Bos | place: Iran: Karaj | collected 2018-10
GTCTTATCAAATATATCATTACTCAGATAATAAGCAAGTTGCTCTATCAACAACGGCAAGCGGAAAAGGAACGTGAACAATTGAGAGAAATGATTATTTAGTTCCTTTCGGTAATAATCGTGCCGACACCTATCCAAATATTTGAAAAAAATATCCCTTAAAACGTTATCGTCAACGTCGGTTACATTCAATGGCTCATACAGCGTAACATCAGGACACATCTTGACACGCGAAACCACAAGAATCTTCCACGAAGAAAGACGACTTCTGAAAATTGCTAATTCTTGTCTAATCGGCTCGTAATCGGCAGTTTCATTGACATCAATAATGATAAGATTTTGTTTACAATCGCTGCTTTTGTATTGGTCAGATTCCAATTGTTCGATAATGGCATCGTATGTCTTTTTGTAGTTTTGGGTCTTGACAACGTCTTTTTTGAAATCAACGTCGAATTTGTACGGCACGCCCACCGCCTCTCGAAACCTTTCTACAAAATCTTTGTAATAATCAATGCTTATCACAACGGATGTAACGATATAGTAATATTGACTGTATTTTTCGCAAAAATATTCCGAAATGGTACTCTTGCCGCATCCACCCAAACCAATCATATTGACAAGGCGGTTTTCGTCGAGCAACTTTTTCAAATCATTAACCTCCTTGTCACGCGGCACAATTCCATCGCGAAAGGTCATTTTTGGGAGGGACGGCGTGGGAGCGGTGGCAACGATGTTGTTGTTTTTGGGTTCAACAGAATTTGATGGTGATTTAAGCAATTCTACAAGAGTTTCCCAATTGTCTTTGGTATAATATTTTTTGTCTCGAAAGAATTTTTCTAATAAAAAAATACTATAATCATTCGCTTTGTTTACATAAAATGAATGGTCATAAGCTGCCCTTACAACTTCTGTCATACTATGTACATCTTGATCTTCATACACTAATTGTTCCCCTCCCCAAAAACGCTTTAAATCCACTAAATATGATTGGAAATCAATGGATTCACATTTTACAAGATAAATACTTTTGTCTTGTTCGTTTTCTCTAATCAAAGCATATTCATTCATACAATGATATGACTTAAAATAATCAGGGCTATAAAAAATAACAACAATTTTGCCCTGTCCAATTTCCTTCTCGAAATCGGATATAAAATCAATACCATCCTTCGTACAGGATACCTCACAAGGGATGCCATTGTCCTTCAACAACTTCTCAAACTCCATTACGGTCTGTACGTTCTTACCAGTAAAAGAAATGTACACTGTATTTGGGTCTATATTCTTGTTTTCTTCTTCCATAATATCCAATGATTATTTTTCGCCGTCAAAGATAAGCAATCATTCTCAAAATCGCAAATCAATTCTACCTCCATATCTTCAAATCCTGGAACGCTTTTCTGCGTCGCCGTGCGCTCTTGGACTCGTCCGTGCCACGGCTGATGACTTTCTTCTCGCGGCGGCGCTTGCGTTCCTCAACGAACTCGCCGACACGGTTAAGGACTTTCTTCAAGACGCGGCAATACAGGCACAGGTACAACAGCAAACTCTGACCCCAAACCACAGCCAAATTGAGCCAGTATGTCTCCACATACCAATTGGCGAAACGCTTGCGCGGGGCGTAGAAGTGCGCACGGAGCAGTTTGTGGTGAGGGTCGAGGAAAATGGGAATCGCCTTTTGGTAAATGCGGTTGTTGTACTCCATAATGCGCTCGGTCTCGCGGTTGTTGGTCACAAAATCGGAGAGCGATTCGTTGTGATAATCGCGCTTCAAATCGAGGTACGCCTTGCGCTGCTCCGGGGTCTGCTGACGCTCGGAGATATAATTGTCGCGCTCCTTGCTCGCATTCTTAAACTGACGGATGTAATAACTCCTCAGCGCGTCAAAATATTCCTGAACCTTGGCAATGAGCGCAGGGGTGCAAAGCTCGTAAGTCAAGCTGTCGGGATTGAAATCGGGACGCACATTGGGATTCTCCTCCATCTCCTGCCTTACCTCGTTGCGGATGGTGAGGAGGTCGCTCTCGATGGTGGCGCGGCTCGCGGTGTCCGACACAGAACGGTTGTAGTTGGAAAGCTTGTTTTCGAGGTGTTTGAGCCAAAAATCACGCTTCATTATCGCGCTCTGCATCTGCTTCTCGTACTGATAGATGGGACGCTCGTAATCATTGTCAACAAACTGCTCCACCGCCAATCCTTCGTATGCCCACCTTGCCACAAAGATGTCGCCGTACATTGGCACTACGCCCGGACGCGAAATTGTTGGGTTCAATTTGTCAAAACTTACCAAAACGCCCGTCAGCATTATCTGCGGGATAATCAAGAAAGGTATTAATATATAGATAGTTACTGTGGTCTTGAAAGCATCGGAGATATTGAGACCCATAATGTTGGCATTGACCCATACGGCAAATAGCATCAGCCAATACTTGAAATACATTCCGTGTATCTCCAATATCGAATTGCCAATTGCTACAAACGTAAACGCCTGATATGCAGACATAAAGAGCAATATCACCACCTTCGACAACATATACGCGCCATCGCTGAGGTTGAGGAATTGTTCACGTTTGCGCACAGCACGGTCTTTGATGATTTCCTGCGCACTCACAGTCAAGCCCACAAATATCGCAATTATCACTGCCATAAAGATATACACGGGCAGGTTGCTGTTGTTGAGGAACACGTATTCGCCGCCCGAATCGCGGGAGATGTTGCGGTATTTGATTATATATGTCAATAGCAACGCAATGAGCGGCGTCTCCAACAGGTTGATGAGCACATACTGCATATTGCTGAATTTGGCGAGGACGTCACGCTTCATAAATATCATAAACTGCCCCCACCTGTCGGGTATCTTGAAGCCAACTTTCGGCAGGTGCTTGACGTATCCAGACTTCTTCTTCTCGACGCTCGACACCTTCTCAAAATACTCGTTCCACTCTTTGGGCTGCACTTTGCGCTGCTGCGTGACGTTGCCATATTCGTCGATGACGTGACCCTCCACGATGTTGAAAATCTGCTCGGGATTCACGTTGCCACAGGTCTGACACTCCGAATCGTTCCAGTTTGCCTGACGGATTCGCGACTTGAAATACGTGATGCCCTCCACCGGGTCGCCCTTATATATAAGGTAGCCGCCGGTGTCGAGGATTATCAGCGAATCAAACATCTTGAATATTTCGCTCGACGGCTGATGGATGACAAGGAACACGAGTTTGCCCTTGTTGGTGAGTTCGCGCAAGAGGTCGAGGATGTTTTCGGAATCCCTTGACGACAATCCCGACGTCGGCTCGTCCAAGAAGAGGATGGAAGGCTCGCGGATAAGCTCCATCGCTATATTGAGCCTCTTGCGCTGACCGCCCGAAATACGCTTGTTCAAAGGGTTGCCCACCTGCATATTGCGGATTTCGTAAAGGCCGAGAGATTTCAAGAGTTTCAGGACTTTGCGGTAAAGCTGAGGCCGCGTATAATTGTCAAAACATTGTTTTGCACTGTAATATAGGTTTTGGAATACCGTCAATTCCTCAATCAAGAGGTCGTCCTGCGACACGTAGCCAATCAAGCCGTCGAGTTCGCCGTTGTTGTGGTGGATGTCGATGCCGTTGATCCATACGTGACCCGACGAAGGCTCGCAGATGCCGTTGAGGACGTTCAAGAGCGTGGTCTTGCCCGCGCCCGACGAACCCATAATGCCGACGAGTTTGCCGCTCTTCTCCATAAAACTCATCGAGTGCAGGCCATACGCGCCGTTGGGGAATTTGTATTCTATCTTATCAACTTCAAAGACAATGCGTCCCTTGGTAGTATCTATATTATAAGCACTTACGATGTCGCTGTAATAAATTGGACGCTTGAACCTCGGGCCCCTTATCGACGAGCCGAGCGACATCACGTGCACGCGGTCGGGATTGAGCATTGTGCCGTTCATCGACACTTCCTGACCGTTGACGAAGGTGAACAGGTACATATTGACCGACGCCACCTTATAAAAAATAATCTGCCCGCTGAGGTTTTCGCTGTAAATATGCTTGACGGTGTCGCTGTGGAATCCATAATCGCTATCCACCACCAAAAGACGGTCGCTCTCAGGTATTTGCATCAACGACGAGAAAAGCACAAAATCCCTCACGCCGTTAAATTCGTCCTCCGAAACGTTGAATGCGCGGGCGATGCTCTGCACAAAATTGAGCTGCTCGGTATTGTCGGCGTCGGTGCTGCCTATCCTCACAAATTCGAGCATACGGACGAGCAAGAAAACCTTCTGACGCTGAACGAGTTCCTTATTGATGGCGTCGCAGATGACGAGTACCTTGGTGCTGCTCGACGACAATACCTTCATCCTCTTGCCACCCGAGGTGCGTGTCCTAAGCTGCTCGTATATAGACATATACGACTTCATATAGCCGCCCACAAGGTCGTGGCGCAACTCGTGGTTCAGGAAACCCTCTACAATGGTATGTGTGGCGGTCTGGTCGCCCTCTTTTGAAGCCGCAATTATTGCAAACAACTGCATCAATGCCTTCAAGATACTCTCGCTCATATATCGTGCTGATGGGGTCTGTGAGTGTTTTTGTTGATAGAATTACTTTTTTCGGAGTGTTAATACTTAAAACCAATCAAAAGAATGGCGAATCCACTTTCGGGAGCCTTGTCGCCGAGCCGCGCCTCGATGACGCAATCCACCGTGGAGCCAAACTTGAAGTCCCAATACGGCGCGTCTTTGTGGTCGGCGTTGCAGAAAAGCTCGTTGCGCTCCGAATCATAGACCGTAAAGACGAGGTCGCCGTCCTTCAATCCGCTACACGCCGCAAGCCTATAAGTGCTTCCGCCATAGAAAGTAACGTGAAATTCCGCAGTCTCGTCCGACGAGATTGGGGTCTGATACACCTGTCCGTCGCTTATGTATGACGACGGGATGTGCCGTGCGCAAAAATTGAGCAACGTGTCGGCCTGCGCACTCGCATTGCGCGGCATCAACAGCGCAATGAGCATTGCCAATATGGATATTGCGGTAATTTTTTTCATCTCTGGTTACACTTTAAAAAAGTTTTGTTTATCGTGTGATGCTTTCACGGATGCGCGCCACCTTGTCGGCTATCGCCACTACGTGCTGCTTCTCTATCATCACCTGCGATTCGCTGTTGATGACGGTAATCTTGCCCTCCTCGTCGGTCTCCGCAGGCTTGTACGTATATTTAACGTTGATTGCGTCGTATATGTTGGCGATTTCCGAGAGTTTTTCGAGAAAAGCGTCGTACTCCTTGCCCACCGTGCCGTAATACGGGCGCAGGAGTTCGATGAGGTTGTTGAGCGGGTGCTTCTGCTGACCGATTATCTGCATCTGGCTCTCGCTCATATTGTCCACGGGGCAGATGTGCGTCAGGAGGTAGAGCCCCTCCACCCAGCCGCCAGCTATTATCAACGCGCTCACCTCGTTGCGCTCGCTGTTCATCAGGTAGGCGTCCGACTCGCGATAGACCATCGAGGCTATGTACATCAGCGAATCCTTGTCGCCGCTATTGCGCTCGATGCGCTCCATAGTCTGCTCGTTGAAGGTATTGAGCACGCCCAGCTCCGATGTAAGCGACCTCACCGCGCCAAAATAAGCCGTGGCATCGGGCAGCTGGTCGAAGGCGTTGATGTAGCCCAAATCAGCACCATAAACTCCAACATTGAGAGCCTGCTTGAATGTAGTAGTGTAATTGTCGCGCTTGCTTACGTCGCTGAGGATTTCGCGGTGGTATGGCTGCCCAAAGCCTTTGAGCATCGTAGCGAGCTGCACAGGCGAAGGCACGTTGAAAAGCCTGTTGTTGACTTTCAGCAATGCCGAGCGGCTCGGGTCGAGGCCCGCCGGTTGCGACTGCGCCGCGCTGCTCGAATCGCCGTTGCCGCCAGTGTTGCCATTGTTGACAGTACCAGCGCACCCCACGACTACCGCCGCCACAGCCGACAGCAACAGGTATTTCCTTAGTTTCGATAATAGTTTCATTTTGTTGTAACTATTTAATTTATGTTGTTATTACAATTGCCGTTGCAAAGGTGGCAAAAATTTTTGAGAATTTCGCTTTTACCCAATAAAAAATCCCCCAATTGACCTGCGGAATTATTTTACATACACCAATGTCGCGCCGCCGCCGTACTCCTCGAACGAAGCGTCCTGATACTGACAGCGTTTGTAATTGCGGTCGAGGCACTTGCGGAGTTCGAGTTTGAGGCTGCCGTTGCCCTTGCCGTGGATGAAGACCACCTTCTTGACGTGAGCGTCGGCGATGCACTCGTCCAACTTCTCGCGGAATACCTTCATCTGATAATCGAGCATCTCCTTTGGCGACATACCCGACTCATCGTCAATGATTTCGGTGAGGTGGAGGTCAACGACCACCTTTTCGGGCATACGCTGCGGTTTTTGGGATTTTGACGGCTTGTCCTGCGCGTCCTTGTGCTGCACCTTGCCATCTTTGAGCGAGCGTAGAGCCTCGTCCATCTCCTTGTTTTCGAGGACGTTGACTATGTAAGCCTTGCCGTCAAAAAAGTCGTTGTCCTTATAATAACTCTCCTGATAGAATTTTGGCGCGTGCATCTTGACCTCAGCCTCCAACGGCTTGCGCGGCGTGGTGTCGCCCTCGCGGTAGGTCAGGAGTTGCAGCTTGATGCCGCCAATCTCGCCAATGTCGCTACGGCGGAAAGTCTCGATGTACTCCTTGGTGTCGGGCTCCAAAACGCCCATCGCCGAGAGGTAGCCCGGTCGTCCAACAATCGGGCGGAGATAATTGTAACACATATTGTACTCGCTGTCATTAACGAGATAAAACTCCAAGTCGCACTTGTCCAACGGCTTGCCGTCCGCCGGGACAAACGCCGCCAAAAGTTCCACGCCGTCCTTTTTGGGAGTCTTTGGAGTGGAATTGTGGAGCACAATGCGCCTCGGCTCCGACGTCCGGGGCTCGGGCTGAGGTTCGGGCGCAGATTTTTTAACAGTTTTTTCCACCGGCAATGCGTCCGGGTCCAAAATCAGTTCACGCGCCATCACCGGCACCTCAAAGTCATCACTATTAAGCACATACACCATTCCGTCGCCCGTCACACGGGTCACTGTGCCGTGGTCGTCCTCGTTGAGGAACTTCACTTTGTCGCCTTTCTTAAAATTCATTTTGCTTTTTACTTTTTTATTGCGTCAAAGTTAGTTATTTTTGCACAAATTTAGCACAATTATTATGCAAAAAAACAAAATAAATATGTCATCACCCAAAAACATTGAAATAGCGGACTTCAATTACGACCTCCCGGACGAGAGGATAGCCAAGTTCCCGTTGAAGGACAGGGACAAGTGCAAACTATTGATATACAAGGACAAGCAAATCTCAGAAGGCGTATTTTCGGACGTGGAGGAGCTGCTCGCGCCCGACACTTTGATGGTGGTCAACGACACCAAAGTAATCCCCGCAAGGCTCGAATTTTTTACGGAAAACGGAGCGCGGATAGAGATTTTTTGCCTCGAACCGCACCTTCCCGCCGACTACGACAGCAATTTTGCGTCGCGTTCGGAGTGCCAATGGAAGTGCCTCGCCGGGAATCTCAAACGTTGGAAGAATTTCAATCTCCGCCGCGCCCTACCCTGCGGCGATTCCACCATCAACCTCGAAGTTGAAAAGATGGAAGTATCTGGCGGCGAGGTGATTGCAAAGTTCAAGTGGGACGGCGGCAAATCGTTCTCCGAAGTAATTGACGCTGCCGGCAGCATCCCTATCCCACCCTACCTCAACCGCAAGGCTCAGGAATCGGACAACACTGATTATCAGACTGTTTATTCGCTTTACAAAGGCTCTGTTGCCGCACCCACGGCGGGTCTGCATTTTAGTCCCGAACTGATGCAGAGACTCCGCTGCAAGGTCGGACGGCTGACGCTGCACGTCGGCGCGGGAACTTTCAAGCCCGTAAAGACGCAGACCATCGGCGAACACGAGATGCACAGGGAATTTTTCAGCGTTACGATGTCGTTCCTTGAAGACCTCCTCGCCCACCTTGGACACATCACGGCAGTTGGCACCACGTCCGTCCGCACGTTGGAATCGCTGTATTGGCTTGGCTGCAAAATCCTCCGCAACCAACCCGCCGAACATCTTTCGCAATGGGAATGTTATGACGACAATGCGCCCGACACCGCCCCCGCCGACGCCATCCGCGCCATCATCAATCATCTTAAAGCTAACAACTTGGACACCTTCAAAGCATCTACTGGCATAATGATTTGCCCCGGCTACCGCTACCGCATCGTCGGCAACATCATCACCAACTTCCACCAACCGCAAAGTACGTTGCTGCTACTCGTCTCGGCTGCCGTCGGCGACAAGTGGAAGGAGATTTACGAGTATGCGCTGGGAAATGGGTTCAGGTTTTTGAGCTATGGGGATAGTTGCTACTTGTCAATTGATAATGCATAATTGCCATCCGGAATCAATACCCCCGCACATTGCGTTGAATAATGTGCGGGGGTAATGTTTTAGTTTTCAGGCTGATTGATGACTTCCCAATGACCACCATTCACCGCTCCAACACGGCGAATAATGCCTGACTTTTTAAGTTTCTTAATGTTCTTGTCAATACCATCTATTGACATTCCAAGTTTTTCGGCAAATTCTTGACGAGTAACATACGGATTTTCTTCTATCATTTTTATAACCGTATTTTTTACCGTATTTTTTACCGTATTTTTTACCGTACTTTTTACCGTACTTATATCAATATTCGTTTCAGTATGGCTCTGTATATCTTCCTGTAATGGTTTTACCGTACTCTTTTGTGAACTTTTCTGTGAACCTTTTTGTGAACTTTTCTGTGAACTTTTTTGTGAACTTTCTGCATTTTCCACTACGTTTGAACCATCTACAACGCCATTTTTGCCATTTTGAGGGACATTTTGAGGGACATTTTGAGGGACATTTTTGGGGACAACTTCCGCAGCCCTAAAAAGAACCATAATATCCTTATGATGCACAGTGTATTCGGGCGTGGGGATTCCGTAATCAGTACAGAGACGGCAAATTTTCTCGATGCCACGTCCCCAACTCTCGATAAAGCCCGCACGGAAAAACGTACCGGCAATGTCAGGGTTGCGAGGGTTGGAACGATGCTTCTCAAAAAGAGTCTGCGCCGTCCAATTTTCAGGAAATTCGCAGTCGTTGCTGATATAGAGTTTGTCGGCATACACACAAATCTGAATGGGTACGCCAACCGCAAAGTCCTGATGGATAAGGGCATTGAACAATGCCTCACGTACAGCATCTTTTGGAAACGGATAATGCTCTATGCGCGTAACATTGTCGTATGAAATCTCAGCGATCATATACTTCGTATAAAGAAGGTCTATCACCCTTTCCGACTGCATCATCAGAGAGCCGTGTATTTCGTCTTGATAACGGATGTCGGCATCGTTGATGAAATACGCAATTTTTACCCAAGCACCAACAAACCATTTTTCAGGATTGCGGTGAAAAAGGATTATGGCGGCACGTTTGAGTTTGCCGTCTTCGTAAAGGTTAAGTTTTTCAAGCAGTTCGACACGCGAAAGATTCAGGTCTTCTTTTGACATACGCCCGCTGCGCAATGCCTCTCGCTTAAAAATATCAAAACTCTCCTTGTCGAGGTCGTCGGCGGTAACATTTTCCATCGGTACCGAGTCCCAAAACTTACCCGTCTTCTTCAAAAGAAAATTGGTAAGCGCAACCCCCTGCAACAATTGTTTGGTCGCGCCGCTGCGGTAATGAAATTCGCCCTTGTAGTTGACAGGATAGTCGTGTACAGGCACAGAAATCCTCACGACATCCGCGCCGTCCTCTATAAACGAATCCACGTCAACGAGAATACCCATCGTGTCGCGCACCTTGTTTGGAATGTCTTCCAAAAGTTTTTTGGCATCCTTAACGCCGCAGACGCTTCCATCGTCACGCTTGCCGATATACAAGACGCCACCCTGCGCATTTGCAAAGCCGCAAATCCACTTCAAATATTCGTCGCGCCACGACTCCTTGAACTCTATATTTTGGTTTTCTGATTTCATACTCTACAATATTATTCTGTCTCGCCGCAAAGATAATGTTTTTTTCTCTGTTGTGGTACGAAATATGTACTATATGTCATAAAAACTGAAAAATGAAAAAAAACTTTCTATTCGTATTAGTATTGATGGCGATAGCATTGCAATGCTGCGCCGTCACCGAGCAACAGAGCGAGCCAACGCCTCCTATATCCGACATCGACAGGCTCGTCGATTCTGTCTATAACGCAATGTCCGACGACGAGCGGCTGATGCAACTATACCTCTACGCACCCACCACAAGCGACAATTTCATCATACAGTCGGGTCCAGTGCCGGGCGGAGTGTTGCTGCCGGTATCTACATTCGCAACAATGAAAAACCAAATCGACGCACTCGGCAGCTGGGGCGAAGTGCCGGGATTAGTTGCCCTCAACTTCAACCGCCCAATCCCCGCCGCGCCCAACTATATGAACCCTTACAACGTAGCCGCAAGCCGCCACGACTCGCTCGTAACGCATATTGTGACCACAACTCTTGCCGACACGCTGAGCGCAATTGGTTTTGAGGCGACATCGGGTTTTATTGCCAATGAGTTTGGACTGCGCGAAAAAATCCAGCACTCGCGCCGCATCGCCATCCTCAATAGCAACGACACCACCACAATCGCCGCCTTCATCCTGACCGCCAACGCAAGCGTCAAGACAGCCATCGAATCCGACAACCTTTTCATTAGCGGCTCCACAAGTCCCGAGATGTATCTCATCCGAGCGCAGACCGCTGCAAGGGAACACCCCGAAATCGACAGCACCATCGGGCAAAAAGTGCGTCAAATTCTCAAAATCAAATACTCGCTGCCGTCCATACAACACAGGACGCCGTGCGACATCCCCGCCACCGAGGCTTCCGCTATTTGCGCATTGAAGGCTGTCACCTGCATCAACAACGACGCCAAAATGCTCCCGCTCCCGTCGGGTTCCAACATCGAAATCATCCAAATCGGCGGCATCAAAATCCCAGCCTTCGGCACTCAGGCGGGCATCTACGGCGATTATAGTTACCGGTACACCGATACATCCACGGCGTCGGTAACAGCCGCACTCAACAAGCGCAACAAAAACCGCCGCAGCGTCATCCTGCTCAACTGCCTCATCACCAACCCCGCCACAGCCGCCGCAATCAAGAAGGCGACCGCCGACGGCAAGAGCTGCGTCATCAATTTTGACAATTCCAAAAACCTCGCCTTCATCGACGGCAAATGCATCGTCCAGCAGGTAGGCAACAACGCCACCGCCGCACAGATGGCTGCAAGGGCTGTTTTTGGAGAGATTGACATCAATGGCGCATTCCCATACAAGGACATAGAGGGCAAGGCGAAACGCGGCGAAGGCGTCAAGATTGCAGCCAACAAACTGAAATATTGCATTTTGCGCGAGACGGACTTCAATGTCGCATACAAAGACACATTGGATTCGATAATCAACTCGGCAATCCGCGACGGGGCGTTTCCGGGCTGTCAGGTGTTTGCGGCCAAGGACGGCAAGATACTCATCAACAAGGCTTACGGCAATCTCTCCTACGACGACAAGCAACGCCACGTCAATACCGCCGACCTCTACGACATCGCCTCGCTCACCAAGGTAAGCGCGACGACGCTCCTGACGATGTACCTCTACGACCAAAAGCTAATGGACACCGAAAAACCGCTCGGCAATTACCTGCACTACGACGACACGCTCCCAAAACCGATTATGAACGTGAAATTGAAATCTATACTCGAACACAAGAGCGGCATCTACGCCTATCCGCCAATCATCCGCTACGTCAACAACTCCATCGGCTGGAAGCGTCTTGGCTCCACCATAGGACTCGACACCGACACTCTGCCGCTCCAAACCCTCGCCGAAGCCGCCTACAACGAGATTTACCGCCCAAAATACGACAAGGACAGCGCGACTACCCGCGTAGCCGACAGCCTCTGGATGAGGGACAATTACAGGGACTCTCTGCGCAAATTTTATATGCACCTGAGCGTCAAGAAACGTCAAAAATACCAATACTCGGACGTCAATATGATTTTGCTCCAATGGGCTAACGAAGAAGTGGCAAAATGCCGTGCCGACAGTATGCTGCAACGCACTTTCTATCAGCCACTTGGAATGACACGCACATTCTACACGCCGCTCTCCCACGGCATCCCCGCCGACCAAATAGCACCCACGGAGGCCAATTCGTGGACAGGCAAGATGCTCCAAGGCGACGTACACGACCCGGCGGCGGCGTTGCTCGGCGGCATTTCGGGCAATGCGGGACTATTTTCGACGGCATACAACATCGGAATCCTCTTCCAAATGATGCTCAATGGCGGCACGTATGGCGGTCACCGTTACCTGAGCAAAAAGACAATTGACAAATTCACCGCCAAGCAGCCCAACACCTCACGTGGACTTGGTTTTGATATGGCACCCAACAATTTTGTGGCTCCCTCGGCGAGCAAGCGCACATACGGACACACAGGATTCACCGGCACTTGCGCCTGGGCAGACCCCGACAACAAAATCATCGTAGTCTTTATGTGCAACCGCGTCCACCCCGACGCCGAAAACAAGAAACTCAGCGCATTACGCGTGCGTCAGAAGATAAGCAAGGCAATATACGACGGCTGCGGAATCGTGGAGGAGGAAGAAAAGAAGTAATTGAAATAATTGAAGTGATTGAAGTGATTGAAATGACTGAAATAATCGAAATAATTGAGGTTAATTACCCCTTACAATAACAAAAACAACGCCTACGGGCAACGGTTTGACCATTGCCGTAGGCGTATCCTATAAAATACTCCATATACCTTTATCCCCGAAGGGTAGCCATTTATTCTTTGGTGAACGCACCAGTCTTCCCTCCTACCTTTACGGTATAAAGGCCGGGGATGAGAGTCTCGATGTTGACACCCTGTCCCTTTTCAACCCTCTGCGTCTTCACGAGGCGACCCATTGCATTGTAAATCTGCACGGTGTCTGCCTTCTCTACATCCACCATAATCTTGATGGACGACACTTCCGGCCATACGTGAACGCGGGATGCACTGGCATCGCTCTCCGTAACGGTGCTCTCTGCTGCCGAGGCATCAGCCATAGCAACAGTCTCTGCGCCAGATGTTTGCGCGTTGGCAACAACGCTGCAACCCAACACAATACCCAATGTTACAAACACTGTTTTAAGATAATTCATAATACGATTGTAGTTATACAAATTAATAATCCTTTTCACGCTGCAAAATTGATGATTTTTTTTGAATTATCCGAATAATTACTCAAAAAAATATCAATTTTTTTTATCAGTACCAATAGAGCCTATCTGGAAGCCCATTCCCCACTCTATATAGTACGCTTTCATCAGGAATGTCCTCAGTCCGACGTGGGCAATCAGCCTCTTGCCTACCTGATAATTGACACTCACCCTGTCGTACATATCAAATGTGTCCTTGACCTTGCTAAACAGGTAGCCCCCTATCTCAAACGCTGCATAAACCTTGCCAAACTCCAATCCCGCCGAGCAATGAATGCCGCCGGAAATCAATTCCGCAAAGCCGCAGTCGCCGTCAAGGTCGTTGGCCTCGCTGCCGTCGCGCATCAGGTCGAAGCCGACGCCCGCCACAAACTTCCTTGTTATTGGCTTCAAACAATTGAAAGCCATCGTGGTGACAAGGTATTTGTCGCCGAGCGGCGTGCCCTGCTCCCTGCATCCAAACGACCAGAAAGCCTGATACCGCCATCTGCGGTCGAGGTTTTCCGCCAAAGTAGCGTCTATCTCTCGCACCTGCGCCAAATCCTTGTTGACGCGGAAACGCGCCCCGACATTGAGCTGACAGAGATTCAGACCGAGGTTTGGCAACTTCATCGCGCCGTTGGAGTAATGGACGAAATTCAATCCCGCCACATACGACACACGGCTCTCCGGCATCGCCACAAGCTCAAATCCAAACCTGAAAAACGCCGCCGCCTTCGCGCCGATGTAGAGGTTGAGGTTGTTGGTCTGCGCATCAAAACTTTTGGTCAGATACGCCGCACCCGCCTGAATATTAAGGTCAAAATCAAAGAGCCTCCTATCGACGATGTGGAAGTCGGATACCAACGCCGCCGACACTGCCTTGCCCAGCACCTCTGGATAGTGGAAATCCTCGTAATACGCCGCCAATCCAAGTTTCGGACGGCGGTAGTAATGATGCCACGGCTCGCTGCCGTCCACGCGCCTGAGGTACGAGACCCCTACGCCCTGCGTTGTCCCAAGCTGCAATGCAGCCGCCAGATTCCTGTGGTCGTAAACCGGTCCACGGAGATAATCGACGCTCCAATAAGTGTCGCGCCCGCCCTGCTGCGCCAATGCCGCCGAAAGGGTCATCATCCATAACGTCGCAAATATTAACAATGCCTTCATAACATTCAATCCATTTTGCGCAAACAGCCCTTTCCTTTTTTAACAACCAGCACCGGCACCGCCCCGGACTTATAACAAACATCGCCAGTGTGATGAATCTCGGCGTAAACGGTGTCCTTCGCATTGACGGTGACATTGCCGGTGGAATGACTCTCCACCTTTGCCACCCTCGCCGCAAGTCTTCCGGCGTCCACTATCGAGGTGTACCGCGCATCCACGTCCAAGCAATCGGCTCTGCCCGAAATCTTGTAAGTGCCTGTGCCGTCCGCCACTTCGAGCCTCAGCTGAGGAGCATTGCTCACCACATCAAGGCCGCCGATGAAGCCGTCAAACACATACTGCTGCACGTCCACGCTGTCATCACTACTGATAATAACGCTTGCGTGGGCAAAAATGTTGCATAGAAGTGAAAAACTGCACTTTATTATAGGGACAGATTGATTGTTGCGCACCATTCCAAATTTGGTATCGTCTGATACAGAGACACTTGACGACGCCTCATCAAAATCGATGCTTACATTTTTTATAAGATTTTCGCCATATTCTACGACGATGTAGTCGCGGGAGCTCTTTATAAGCTCGATGTGGCAGTTGTTGTTGATAATCAGGTTTTTATAGGGGTTAATTGTAATTGTGTCGCTCACCAATGCGCCCTCAGATTTCATAAAGTCGGGCAAATGTTCGTTGTCGCAGGATTGCAATGCAACAATCATTGCCGCCAATACGTATGTCAATAGATGCCTCATCGCCAATATCAGAGTTTTGGAATGTCGCGTTCAAGGTTAGTGAGGAGCATAATGTCGTTGTCGGAAAGTTGCAGGTCGCCGCTTATCTCGCCGCGAATCAGGGAGAGCCACGCCTTGTTTTTTTCCTGCTTATTGAAGAGATCCACCTTTGTGGTCTCTATCTGCGAAATACAATTGCGGTAAAAAGCCTTCTTGTCCTCGTCCAACGTGCTGTCGTCGAGATATTTGCGGTACTCCCTCTCGCCAGCCTCCATAGTCTCCATAAAAGCGGAATCTGCCGTGCCGAGACCCGGATAACGCTCCTCGTCGGGATGCGCAGCTATTGCGTTGACCACGGGATGCAGCTTGCCGTGCACATACATAAAATACTCCACATCAAGAAAACCATTCCTGCCAAGCAGGTACATCAACGATGGATAATCTTTTATCTCGTTGGTATCCACCACATTATGAGTATCGATGTAGAGCAAAAATTCCTTGTAACTATCTGCAATGACGGTATATGTCTGCACATAACCCTCCACGTCTTCCGAGTCGATATGCATCCCGGAATACTTGTTGCGCTGGCAGGATGGCAGCATTATTATCGCCAATAATATGATTATGAGCAACTTACGTTTCATTTTGAGTAGCAATTTTTATTTTGCAAATATAAACATTAAAACTAACAAATACAAACACATATTGACAGAAATTATTTGTAACTTTGCGCCAAATTTAGATAATAATCATTAAAAACACGCAAAAATGAAAAAATCCTTACTCGTAATCGGCATTTTGGCTATCGCAGCCGCTATGTCGTCCTGCGGCGGCAATGCTAACAACAGCACCACACCCACCGACACCAAACCCGCCACGGAGCAATCCGCCGCACCCGCATCCGACGCCCCCAAGGCTGACGACGCCGCCGCCAAGCCCGCCACGACCACTCAGTCAGTGGACCTCAACAAAAAATACGTCTGCCCCAACCGCGACGGCTCCTCCGACCAGCCCGGCGAATGTCCCGCCTGCGGAATGGACTTAATTGAAAACTAAAAACAAAAAAATTCATAATTCATAATTCACAATTCACAGTTACCATCCGGCGGATGCCCAATTATGAATTTTGAATTATGAATTATGAATTGCTCATTGCGAGTGGCAGTGCTCCGCTATTTCTTGTGCTTTTCTTCTTCGGTTGGCATTGCGGCAGCCGCATCCTTTTGCTCGTAGGCGGCTACGTGTTTGTGGTGTTTCTCAGTGTGTTGTTTAGGTTTAAGCACTTTTCCGATCTTTCCCATAATAGAAATCTCCTATAATTTAAATTGTTAAACATTTATTTTACGGAGTAGGGTTCGGTAAGATTTGTTGCCGGACTGCTCGTTCACTGTGGAGATAAGCAAAGTGCGTGCCAAGAGGGATTTTTGTGTCAAGATGGCGGGGTTTAAGACAAGTTGACAAGAATGATGACAGAATGGCGGAGGGTGGCAGTTGTTTTCTTCCTTTTCAGCTTAAAAAAACGGAGTGTCAATGTTTTTTAACTATTAGACAACAAGGCAAGACGGAATCCGCAGTGTCTTTTACCGCTTTTGAAATAGTCGTACTCAATCGGATACGCGGCAACTAGGGTGGTCAACCTGCCACCACGGAGAACACGCATAGAACCCGACGACGGAGTTTGCGAGTCTTTGATTTCACCATACCAATCTTGACACCACTCTAAAATATTGCCGAACATACCGTAAATGCCAAGCTCATTTGGCTTCTTATAATCAGGAGCATATTCCTCCAATTTCACAGGATGAGTGGTGCCTTGTGAGTTTTCATAAGGAGAAGCTACCTCTTCAATTTTATTATATTCATTGCTGGATTTGCCACCTCGTGCCGCAAAATTCCACTGTCCCACAGTCGGGAATCGGAATTTAAGACCTGTCGTTTCGTTCAACTTCATCAAAAACTCCAAACAATCAAACCACGAAACACGTTCTACTGGATAGTTGTCGGTGTTTGTTTTCAAACGTTCTTCATTGAAGTAACTTGGATTACGTTTCGTAATAATACGATACAATTCCTGTGTAACCTGCGTTTCTCCGATATAATAACTGCCATCCGCTCTGCCATCCACTTTTATCATCTTAAATTTGCAATTCGTTCCCTTAATCTTGACAATGCCATCATCAGGCAAAGCAGCATCATAGCCATCCTGAGCATCGAGCCAATCATAATAGACGTGATATGACGACTTTTCTTTGTACTCGCCCAAAAGTTTTTGACTAAGCTCCGTATCATCATAATCGTAGAAACGACGCAATAGTTCAGCCTTATATGCGAAATCATAAACCCAACCGTCGTCGCGCACCTGTGCAATTTTATTCAAAAAAGGCAACAAGCCACCATATTGATTGTACAATGTCAGATATTTCTCCTCGGCAAAAAGTTCTATTGGCGTAGAGCGCAAACAGGACTTGATTCCATCATCGACCTTGACTCCGTCCAATATGCCACATATTGTGCTGATGTAGTTGGTGTAGTCGAATATCTGTGATTTGTCTTTCAACGTGTCTCCCAACAATCCGTGCATACGATAGCCTTTTTCTGACTGTGAAAATACAACTTTGTCTGTTAAATCATCTAATGCCCCTTCCACATCCGACTTAGGCTTAGATTTCAACAAAGACAATATCGTTTCTTTTGGGATATAGTCATAAGGCCACAAGATGAAATGTTGCAATATATATTGTTCATCCTCATTATATTGTTCCCAAACGAACAATTGACTCAAATACACGCACACATCTTTTGTACACTCTTTATCCACAAAACAAGTGCTGTATTTACTGTATCGCTTGTTTATAGTGGCGTTTTTAATACGACTTTCAGAAACGACATCACACAAATCATCATAAGACTTTCCATCTCTGCCGTATGCAGCCAAATGCTCTATCAAAAGAGGATGGTAATAGACCAACTTAAATAGAGTCTTCAATTGGGCATCGTTCCATTCATTCGCATAAATGCTGTTGAATAGTCCTTTTGCTCCAACCAAATCACCTTCAAAATTAGGCAACTTAAAAACGTCATTTGACGTTCCATCTATTTTTTTTCGAGAAAGGTACAAGATATGCCATTTTTTCTTTGCACGATTAAGTTTCAAGGCATCCAAACCCTCCTCATCAATATTGACATCAACCACAAGCAAACACTTGCCCGTGGCTTTTGACATTATTAGGTCGATTTGTTCAGTAATACCACTGTCTTGCTGCGCCTTCAATAGTGAATCATAAGAAGGGACAATATTGGTAATACGCTTTCTAAATTCTGTATTAAAATCGTTGCTAATATTTTCGTTGGAAGTTACAAACTGAATCTTTTGATATTCGCTTCCAAAGGTATCAATATATATATGAGCAACGGATGTTTTTCCCATTCCGCCTGTTGCAACAACATTAAGACAGTTTTTCCCATTTTCAAAGCATTTATGCAGATTGCTTACAAACTCCTCGCGTCCAAAATATTTTTTGTTGTCGGGTTTTGTATAGCAAAAGTCTATTTTTTCAAAATCAATGTCGTCGATAGAGGTTGGTATGCGTGTCTCAGACTTTTGTCTCGGCGTTTCTAATTTCGCCACATCATTAGAAGAAACGAGCGGCTTATAATGACGTTTTGGGGAATCTTCAATATCCTGATAATCACTCCTTTTACAAAAATCTATCCTCTCACGAAATACGTCGAAATTGTTTTCAAAATTTTCATCAAAATGAATATAAAAATCCTTATCGGACAATGTATCAGTGTGAGAGGTTAGAACGCTATTCAAAAAATTCTTGAACTGCGCCTTATATGTATCAAATACTGATTTATTGTCATATTTATGCGCATCGCCGTAAAACAACTGCGAATCCTTGATAATGCCATCTATTTTATTACCTTTTTCCTCTTTTCTCTCCGATATAATGAAGATATGGGATGCATCATCATTCCATTGTTCCTTCATCAGAATTCCCTTCATCATAAAAGCACCATACTCAGCGTGCACCCAACCACTACTTATTGTCTTGTCTGTTATCAAAAAAATCGCAAAATCACACTGCTGCATCTGATTTTTGAGATAATCACGCCATTCGCCCTGGGTATCTACGCCTGAAAAGAAAGCCTTTATGTTATTGTCAAATAAGAATTCAATAAACTTTTTATACTCCTGACCCACAACACGACTATATGGCTTTGTCTCGTTCTTATCGTCGTGCCAACTGATGAATATATCGTATGTCTTGTTTATGTTTTTCATAATACTCAATGACTATTTTTCGCCGTCAAAGATAACAAATTTTCCAACAACGAAACACTTTTTTCAGCACAATTTTTGCATATCATACTACAAAAAACGTCTAACGAAAACCTCAAAACTATGAAAAAAATCTCCGTGATATTAGCATTGATGCTTGCCGCAAGCGTCTGTGCATCGGCGCAGGATGCGGATTGGATTGACGTTACGGCTCTGCACGCCACTGCAACCGGCAACACCAACACCGAACGCGCCCTCAAACAGTACCTCCTCATTTCGGATGATGCAGTGGATAGCAACCGGGAAACGTTGGATCAATTTCAGACTTTCTTGGAGGAATACAATCAGATGGAAATCAATACCAAACTCCCTGAGGTACAGAAGGAAATGATGGACGCCATCGCGCAAATGGAACAGACCATCAAGGAGCATCCCGAACTCGCAGCCGCTGTGAAAGACCAACTCGAAGAAGCCAAAAAAGAGGTGAAAGCTCAGAGCGCACTCACCGACCCGTCGGTAAAGTCGTTCTCGTGCAACACCGCCGAACTTCTCAAAAAACTCAAAGCCATTGCCATAAACCGCAAAGCATACACCGGCTATGAGGACATTGGCAACGATCTCTACGCCGTCACAGAGGCACCGCGTTACGGTCAAGTACAGGAACAGGCCTTTACGAAAATAGAGGTCGCCGACAATGACCAATATACTTGGGGCGTCATCAACAAACAGGGCAAGACAATAATACCGCAAAAATACAGCCTTCTAATTTCATATTTTATCCGTCCATCACACGACTTTATTATGTTCGCCGAAAAAGGCAAGGACGGCAAGGATCACTACGGCGCATTTTTCTACGACGGCCGCATCAGAATACCTTTCGTATTCGACGACGTAAAAGTAATCAACACCAACGATAATTGTATAATGGGCATACAGGGCGGCAAATACGGCACTACGGATTTGGATGGCAAGGTCATTGTGCCTTTTGAATACGTCGATATGAAACTATGCGGCATTGCGTGGCCTGTATCGAAAGACGGCAAAAATTACGGCCTCATAAGCACCGACGGCAATAAAACTGTGCCGTTCAAATACAAGGATTTTCTGTTTGCAGAAAACGGTTTAATCTATATGGAACGCTTCGACGGCAAAATCGACGTGTTCGACGAAAACCTCACCCTCGTCCGCACCGAGGAACGGGATTAACGGGATATACATTTTTACTAAACATATTTAATTAACAATCAACCACTTACAAAAATAGGTTGTCTAAATCTGCATTTTTTTTGCAGATTTAGACAACCTATCCGACTTTTAGATGCCTTACAGCATACTACAAGACATACGAGGGACAGAATTTTACACTTATTAACTCTTTTCTAAATATTTGTATTTGCTCTGTCGCTGCTGCCAACGTTCCCTTGCGTATTGCTGCATATCGGCGACGGTGTCTTTTTCGTCGAGAATTTCAAATCCGAGGAGAGTTTCGATGATGTCTTCCATTGTTACAACGCCATCCATACCGCCATATTCGTCAACAACGAGGGCGATTTGCTCCTTTTTCATCAGGAGATCCTCCCACATCGCAAAGACGGGTTTTGTATTGGGGACTATAACAATGTCGCGGCGAAGGTCGCGGAGGCGCAATGTGTCGTGGTCTTCGGCAAGGCTTTCCATCACTTGTTGGCGGAAGACGTAGCCGGTGATGTTTTCGTCGTTGCCCTTGTAAATCGGAATCCGTGAAAATCTCAAATATTCCTTGTTTGCAAGAAACTCGCTCAACGTCATCCCCTCGTCAGCAATCGAAACCACCACGCGGGGCGTCATAATGTCGGAAACACGAAGGTTTTTGAGTTTCATAAGGTTTTGGATGATTGCGTTTTCCTTCTCCTTAAAAATGCCCTCCTCTGTGCCGATGTTGGCGAGGGCAGAAATTTCCTCGCGGGATGTGGTGTGCGCGGTTTCGTTGCGTTTGAGGAGTCGGGTAAGCACCTGAGCCATCATCACGAGCGGGTAGGTCATTATATAGGTACAATTGATAAGATGCCCCACCAATCCGGCGAGACGCTGCCAATTGTTGGAGCCGAGGGTCTTGGGCAGGATCTCTGAAAATATCAAAATCAGGACGGTCAATATCGCCGACACCACGCCCAACGATTCCGAGCCCAACACTTTTGCAGCCTGTGCGCCCACCATTGCGGCGCCGGCGGTGTTGGCGATTGTGTTGAGAGAGAGTATGGCGGCAAGCGGCTTATCAACACTGCCCTTAAAACGCGCCAAAAGACGCACACCCTTTTTGGGGGAGTTTTCGTTGATTTTTACAAATGTTGGCGTCGCGCTCAGCAACACGCTCTCCATCAGCGAACACATAAAAGAAATGAGCAACGCGCCCGCCAAATATGTTATCAATAGTCCCATAAAAGCCTGTTAAACGTGAAAATACACCTTCGGTGTTTTATATTAAACAAAAATTACCGTGAATTTCTCGTCAATTACCATCCATTTTTTTCAGGAAAATTTTCGATAATTGACGGCTAAATTGACGGTAATTTTTGTTAAGAAAAAACCGTGCCGAAAGGCGCGGAAACGTTATTTTACGTTACCGACTTTGATGAGGTATTCGGCGATTTGTACGGCGTTGAGAGCCGCGCCCTTGCGGATTTGGTCGCCGGAGAGCCACAATGTGAGGCCGTTGTCGTCGGAGATGTCCTTGCGAACACGACCTACAAACACGTCGTCCTTGCCGGCTGTTTCGAGCGGCATTGGGTAAACGAGGTTTGCGGGGTCGTCAACGAGGGTACAACCCGGAGCGGCGGCGATTGCCTTCTGTGCCTCCTCTACGGAGATGGGCTTTTCGGTCTCAATCCATACGGACTCCGAATGGCTCCTGAGCGACGAAACCCTCACGCACGTTGCCGAACACTTGGCATCGGTGTGCATAATCTTGCGGGTCTCGTTGTACATCTTCATCTCCTCCTTGGTGTATCCGTTGGGCTGGAACACATCAATCTGGGGAATCACATTGTATGCCAACTGATGCGGAAACTTCTTGACAGTCACTGGGTTGCCGTCAACGATGTCCTTGTATTGTTGTTCCAATTCTGCCATAGCCGCCGCGCCCGCGCCCGACGCACTCTGGTAACTCGACACGTGGATGCGTTTGATGTGGGAGATGTTCTCCAACGGCTGCAATACCACCACCATCATAATAGTGGTGCAGTTGGGGTTGGCAATGATGCCGCGCGGACGGTTGAGGGCGTCCTCGGCGTTACATTCCGGCACTACGAGAGGCACGTCGTCGTCCATACGGAACGCGCTCGAATTGTCAATCATCACCGCGCCGTACTTGGTGATGTCGGCGGCAAACTCCTTGGAAGTGCTTGCGCCCGCCGAAGCGAAGGCAATGTCAACGCCCTTGAAGTCGTCGTTGTGTTGGAGCAATTTCACTTCGTACTCCTTGCCCCTGAATGTATATTTGGTGCCGGCACTGCGCTGAGAGCCAAAAAGCACCAACTCGTCAATAGGAAAATTCCTTTCCGCGAGGATGCGCAGGAACTCCTGTCCTACCGCGCCACTCGCACCTACAATGGCTACTTTCATTTTAATTGTATAGATGTTAATATGTTTCAGGGTGCAAAGATAATTCTTTTTTAGATGATGTGCATTATCGAATTTTAAATTTAGGTAATTTTTTTGTGTCATTTACGAAAAAAAGTGTAATTTTGCCCCTGATGCCTTACATTGGTAAAGATTTTGCAATTACCGTTACAAACACCTAAACAGAAACACGATGAACTGTAAAAAATTACTATACACTACAATAGCGATTGCAGCCTTGATGAGCACCGGTTGCAACACCACACCCGTAGCCAAAAACGACCGTATGGACTTGACTGTCAAGCCCGGCGACAATTTTTACCAATACGCATCAGGCAATTGGATAGCCAACCTGCCCGAAAAGCCCGAATTTTCGCGTTACAACCAATTTGACATCCTCGGCGAAATCAACGACAATCGCATCCTCGACATCATCACACACGCCTCCAACGGCAACCCCGCGCAAGGCTCCATTGAACAGAAAATCAGCGACTATTACGCCCTCTGTATGGACAGCACAAGGCTCAACCAAGAAGGCGCGTCGCCAGTAAAACCGTTACTCGACGAAATCCAAAAGACCGCCACCCGCCCGCTATTAGTGGAGCAATGCGGACGTCTCCAAAAGAAGGGTATCGGCGGACTATTTGTGGGCGCGTGGCTGCAAGGCGACATTATGAACGCCACCGAAAACATCGTCACACTTTATCAGGGCGGCACGCAGCTCAACCGCGACTATTACCTAAACGACGACACCGCAAGCCTCAAAATCCGCGACGCTTACACCAATTACGTCAAAAACCTGTTCCAACTCGCCGGTTTTGCAGATGCAGACGCAAAAGCCCAAGCCGTACTGCGCATTGAGACTCAGATAGCGCAGGGCAACTACGACAAGGTGAAACTCCGCGAGCCGATGGACAATTACCACAAGACCACCATCCAAGAGTTGAAGAAACAATACCCCAAAGTGGACTGGCTGCAATTCTTTGCCGTACAAGGCTATCAAGGCTTCCAATACCTCAATGTGGCGCAGCCCGAGGCAATTGCCAATGTAACCAACATCATTGCCTCCGACCCATTGGACGACCTCAAATCCTACGTGCAGTTCAAGGTGCTCAACACTTCCGCGCCACTGCTCTCCGACGGCTTTGTAAACGAAATTTTTGCATTCAACAAGGTGCTCAAAGGTGTCAAAAACGACAGACCGCGTTGGAAGAAGGCGGTAAGCCGCGTCAACGACGACCTCGGTATGGCTGTCGGCAAACTCTACGTACAGAAATATTTCCCCGAATCGTCCAAAAAGACTGTCCTCGACATTGTTCACAACATCCAAGACGCTCTCCGCTCACGCATCGGACAACTATCGTGGATGAGCGACGAGACCAAGGCTAAGGCCAAGGACAAACTCGACAATTTCTACATCAAAATAGGCTACCCCAACGAATGGCAGGACTATTCCGCCCTCACCATCGACCCAAAGAAAACATTGATTGACAATTATATGGCAATAGCCGAATATTCAACGGAGCACGACATCGCCACCAAACTCAACAAACCCGTTGACCCCAACGAATGGCATATGACGCCGCAGACCGTCAACGCCTATTATAACCCCACCACCAACGAAATCACCTTCCCGGCGGCAATTTTGCAGCCACCCTTTTTCGACCCAGAAGCCGACGCCGCGACCAACTACGGTGGCATAGGATGCGTAATAGGACACGAGATGACACACGGTTTTGACGACCAAGGCCGCAAATACGACAAAAACGGCAACTTCGCAGATTGGTGGACCGCAAGCGACAACCAAGAGTTTGAAAAACGCGCCAAAGTGATGGAAGAATTTTTCAGCAAATTGGAAATACTGCCCGGCGACACTGTCAACGGACGCCTCACCCTCGGCGAAAACATAGCAGACCACGGCGGCATCAGAGTTTCGTTCTTGGCGTTCCAAAACGCCACCAAGGACAATCCGCTGCCCACCAAGGACGGATTCACTCCCGAACAGAGGTTCTTCATCAACTACGGCTACATTTGGGCAGGCAGGATAACTGACGAAGACGCCCGCAACCGCCTCAAAATCGACGTACACTCCCCGATGAAACTACGCGTCAACGGTCAACTCCCACACCAACAATCGTGGTACGACGCATTCGGCATCACGAAGGGCGACAAGCTGTATTTGGAGGTAAGCGACAGGGCAGATATATGGTAAAATTGCGGAATGAAATCCGCAGATTTTAGTCAAAAATGCGGAATGAAATCCGCAATTTTCATCAAAAAATGTGGAATGTAATCCGCAATTTTTGTATATATCAACATAATTTACTGATGAATGTTTTTGAGGTTGATCCTCCGATTTCTTACGGTTTTTTGCGATTTCACCCTCCGATTTTATACGGTTTTTTCTGTTTTCATCCTCCGATTTCGTACAGTTTTTTTGCGATTTCATCCTCCGATTTCTTACGGTTTTTCTTGTTTTTATCCTCCGATATTGTTATATTTGCAACGTGAATCAAAACATAACGCATTATGATAGAACGTACTGCAATATTTTCGGCAAGACTTTCAGGTTGATAAACCTGCCGTTCTACCTTGTTGGATGATTGGTGGATGTGATGAGGAAGTAGTCGTAAATTACCCCCTCTCTATCTTGCACTCGTGTGTCTTGCTCTCTTTATCGTAATTGATGCCGACGAGAAGGACATTTCCTGTGTATTCGAGCAACTTGCCGGCGTAACGTTTTTCGTGGATTTGGCGGATGGCGGAATCGGCGTCCTTGTCGAATTTCAATTCCAAAACAATCGCAGGGCTGTCGATATTTCGGCGCGGAATCAGAACAAGGTCGGCAAAACCTTTGCCCGTGGCAAGTTCGCGGTGAATGATATAATCGTTTTTGGCGGCAATGAAAGCAATAAAAAGCACACACGCCAATGAATTTTCATTATTATAAGAGAGAATGGAAGTGTTGTCGTCGTGGGCTTTGTCGATGGCACGGGCAACGGCGGTTTCGTCGCAGTCAATGACGGCATCCAACAGATTATCAGAGTTTTGGATAACCTCTACAATGTTAGACCAATCGGTATTTTCCACGGCGTTACGCATCTCTTCCCAAACCTCAAAATTGGGTATTCCACAGGTGCGGTCTTCATAATAATAACACAAATATCCCAAATGAATCAACACAGTAAGTGCATCATCCTTGCTGCGGATAATCGACATATCGTTTTGAAACTTAGTGGTGTTTACCTTCACGCGAGAACCCGAAAGCATTTTCAAAATGTCGTCTTTCAAGCCTTCAAAATTCATTTGGATATATGTAGAAACCGAATCGTATGCACCTGTCTTGCCCCAATTGTTGGCGCAACGACGTTTTCTAATAGCGGTCATCACACTGTTGGGGTTAAACATCGATTTTTCGTTGCCAATGATATATCCGTCGTACCACCGCTCAACCTCGGCAAAATCCAAACTGTGTTTTTTGCAGAGCGCGGACACCTCGTCTTTTGTAAACCCAAAATAAGGCGCAAATTCGCCCGGGTCAATCATCGAATATTCAATGAAATTGTTCAAAGCCGATTCGGTTTTGTATTTTTTGATTGGCAAAATTCCCGTCATATAAACGCCTGCAAACACATCGGCGGCGTTGACACTCTTGAACATTCTACGAAGCCAAGTAACGTAACGATCCATTGCCTCGCTGCCCGGCTTAAATTCGCGGCAGATGGCGTCCCATTCGTCAATTATCAGCACAAACCTGTCGCCGGTGGCATCGTGAACACGCACAAGGCAGTTCATAAGATCATCGGAGTCAGAGACCTTGACATCGGGATTCATTGAGAGAAGTTCGTTTTTAACTTCGCTGTCAATATGCCCGATGATATTCGGCTCGTCCTTGAATCTTGGTGTAAAATTGCTCATATCAATGAAAATCACCGAATATTTGTTCAGGTGCGTTTCAAATGTAGGATCGTTGGCAATCTCTAAATCCGCAAACAATGGGCGCGAATCGCACGACTTGTCGTAATACGCGCTAAGCATTTTTGCCGCCATAGATTTTCCAAACCTGCGGCATCGACTTACGCAAGTAAACTTATATTCAGTGTCAAGCGTCCTGTTAACAACGCCAATCAGTCCCGACTTGTCCACGTATTCGCTGTTGCGTGCCGTGCGGAAACCATTGTTGCCTAAATTGATATAGAGTCCCATAATATTCTAATATTATCCATCAATCATACATCAACTGATAATCCTTCTTCCTGCCTCGTGTCCAAAATTCTTGCGGGACGGCCTTCCAATTGCCCAAGGCGTGGGGGGAGACGACGCGCTTTTCCTCGATGTGCTTCATAATGATGTAGCGGAGGTCTTTGACGGAGGAGGCGACGATGCGGTCGAGGAGTTGCTCGTGCGGGATGCCCGCGCCTTCGGTGAGGTGTCCGCCGCCGCCGTTGCCACGGTAGGAGTTGATGGCTACGGTGTAGGTGGAGTCGAGGTTGAAGGGGCGTCCGTCCATAAAGCCGAGGATGGTGATTTTTTCACCGGCGGGCTTTTGGAGGTCCACGGTGTAGCGTATGCCCGACGCGGAGGAATAGTTGTAAAACTTGCCGGCGGTGCGGTTGTTGCCCTTCTCATCAACTTCAAAAAGCACCAAATGATCCTTGCGGTCGCTCATCTCGTTGAACCACGACGAATATGAATATTCGAGGTAGCCAAGGATTTCGCGGCCCGTGAGTCGCATCGTATATAACAGATTTTCAAACTTGTACAACTTGAACATATCGCGTATGCACACCACGCCTTTCGATACTTTGGAATCAAACGTGAGCGGCGCGGCGAAGGAAATGTCGGCGCCCGTCTCCTCCAACTGTATGCTGTGTATCAAATCCACAAAAGCCGAATTGCCAAACATCGCGTCCCTCGAACTTACTGTCCTTGTGAACTTTGCGATGGGTTTGGATACATAATCCTTCACGATATGGATATATTTGCTGTAACGGCGCATCATCTCGCGGTCGGGCTCGCAGGAGTTCATCTCCATAATGAGGCCGGTGATTTTTTTGTCGATAATCTTGTCGCCGTCCTTCTTCACCTGAATGGACGCAACGGCTGCAAGGCGGGCGCAGTTTTTGGGGTCGAGGATTATGACACGCTGACCCTCGCAGTTACGCACCACGGTATTGGCCTCCTGATGGTCGTGTCCGGCAAATATGAGGTCGAAGCCCGGCACCTGTGTCGCCACAAGGCTCGAAGCGTTTTCGTTCATAAAATCTTGGTCGGAGCGGTTGTTGTAGGTGCTGTCAACTCCCGAATGGAACAGCCCGACCACAATGTCGGCGTGTTCTTCTTCACGAACCACCTTCACCCAACGGCGGGCGGTTTCGAGCATATCCTTAAACTCCATTCCCGTCCAAAGGTATTCGGGCAGCCAAGTGGGGATGGAGGGCGTTATAAGTCCAATAATCGCAATCTTGACACCGTGGCGGTCGAGTATCGTATATGGCTGAAAATAAGGCTCGTCGGTGCCCTTGTGGACGGCGTTGGCGGCAAGCCAAGGAAACTTGAAATCCTTTACCAACTTGTCATAGACCTCGTGTCCCGTCTCGATGTCGTGGTTGCCAACGCTCGCCGCGTCGTAACCCATAAAATTCATCACGTCGGCGCAGATGTGAGTGCCGTCGTAATTCTCGTAGTTGGAATAATAAACCACGGGCTGACCTTGGAGGAAGTCGCCGTTGTCGAGGAGAATCACGTCCTGACTCTCCACCGCCCTCTGCTCCTTGATGTATGTATATACCTGCGCCAACGACGTGTTGAGCGGCTCATTCTCGATGAAGTCGTATGGGAAAATCGCCCCGTGTACGTCGCTTGTCGCAATTATCTTGATCCGAACTATTTCCGGCACTGTTGTCTGTTCCATTATCAATGTTTTTTTGAAATTCCAAAGGTACTAATAATTATTGGATATTGTGGCATACCAAGGGCAAATTTTTTTTAAGTATTTTGCGTACACACCACCAACTATGTAATAAACAAAACGTTAACAGACGGGAAAATTAATTTATAAAAGATTAATACAGCGTTAATAATTATGTCAGATACCCGATATAATTTTGCAGCGTGAATCAAGGAAATAATTGTCTTTTCATATATTAGGTTTAGGTTATAGATTTGTAGCAAAAAAGCGGGCCCGATTTTGAGTCCGCTTTTTGTTATTCTAAGGGGTTGTAGAGCCTATTTATCAAAGTTCTGCGCCATTTTGCTGCTTCTCCTTGCGCTCAACGGTATAGACCTTGTTTTCGGCGTACATCGCCACACGGGTGATTTTGCCGTCGGCATTGCGATCCATATCAAAATGAACGTTGGGCACAAAACGCCTTGCAACATACTTCAAAGCCTTGCCACACGCAAACCAAAACTTTTTCCTGTGGCGGTGCTTCTTGTTATTATTGTCATAATCATCAAAATCATCCGTCAAATCGTCAAACGGCAACAACTCCACTTGGAGTTCAGTTTGGGGTGCGGACGGCTCGTCCGCTACGACAGGCAGCGATGTCGTATCTTGGAATGCTTCATCCACATCAACGTCCACTATCTCAAACCCAACAACCTCTTCCTCGGTACCACAAGAAATTATGTCGATGATGTTTGTTGCCTTGTTCGGGACGTTGGTTTTGGTGTCAGCAACATTGTTTTGGTATGGCAGGCGAGCCGCCTGCGTTCCACCAACTTCATCTTCTTGCACTCCACTTGGGCGCAAATTGTCAACTGCAACCGAGGGTGCGGCGGGTGATGTGATTGTAACGGTGGCATTGTTGCCTATCGAAAACCAAACCATCAGACCAACGACTGCCGCTGCGGCTGCATACGTTGCCCACTTGCGCCAAATCGGAAAAACCATCATACGCCTCTTGTCGGGACACTCGATTTGTTCGGCGGGCAGGATGGTCTTGGAATACAACTTTGCAACGCGGTCGCACTCCTCGCTTTCGTATTTCATACGGCTGTATGCCAACTGTTCGGCGGGGGTGGCTACGTGTTCGAGGTTCAGGACGGCGAGACGGTCAAAATATGGCACATCAGGCTCGTCGTAATCGCTCGTATGGCGGAGAGAGTCGGCAAGGTTGGCAGGTACAGCAATGTCGGTATCCTCGTCAAGGACAGGACTGCCCAAAAAATCCTCCAACTCGGCGCGGTACTCGGGATGGGCATTGAGGAAACAATGCACCTCGCGACGCTTTGCCTCGTCGAGATTGCCCTCGCAATAGTCGAGGAAATATTCTTCGTAATTGTCAATCGTTATCATACTGCTTCCTCCATATTTGCTGAATAAATACCCTGAGATTCAAGTTGACGGCGCAGGAACGTCCGCCCCCTGAATATGTAAACTTTCACCTGACTGAGCGAAAGCCCCGTGATTTCGGCGATTTCGTCGTAGGAATAGCCCTCGTAGTCGCGGAGCATAATGACGCTGCGTTGGTCGGGCGGAAGTTTGGCAACAGCCGCGTCGAGCACTTCCTTGATGTCGGTGTATTGGCGGAAGGCGGTCTGCACGGTGTCAAAACCGTCCATCAACGGCCTTTCGTGCATCTTGCGGCTGTGGTCTATAATCAAATGGTATGCCGCCGTGAAGATGTACGACTTTGCCTTGGCGTTGTCGATGTCCTTGTGCCGCTCCCACAGCCTCGCAAACGCCTCCTGCACTATATCCTTACTGCCGTCGGCGTCCCGCAGGTTCTTGAAGACGAACCTGTAAACGCCGTCGGCATAAAGGCTGACGCAGTTGTTGTATTCTGTCGTGTCCATATTATTAATATTTATCCATTACGAACCTTACGCCAATCGAAAACGGGTAGAGTTCGGGGCCTCGGTTTTCCTTGAAGAGTCCTACCATCGAATAGTTGGTGTACAATTCAAAACGGCGGTAGCCAACTCCAAATGTCGTGGCGTAGCGCAGGAAATTGGTCTCAAAATCGCTGCGGTGACGCTCCACCTTGCGTTCGTCGTCGAGTTTATATACTTGCTTTTCACGGCTGGCGATGCGGATGCTGCCTTCCAATCCCGCGCTCAGGATGAGCGGATTGTCGCGTCGTCCAAGTCGGAATTCCATTGTGAACGGTATCGAGATATATTGCTGACGGAGATTGTGCCTCTTGTACTCCTTGACGCCCTCAGGCATCGTATAATCGGCAGTGATTACGCCATTGTCTTTCACAAGACGGAACGAATGTTCAAAGGAATAGTGCCTCAGACGATAGTCAAAGCCCAAATCCATCGCCATAAACCTGTTCAACGTCCATCTGTGGATTGTAGTGTAAAATCCAAGTTCGATGCTGCGGCTACTTTTGAGTTCCATAAACGTCTCCTCCGGATTGTCGATTTCGTCGTCGTCATTGAGGAAATTACAGAAACCAATGTACCAATAATTCATACCCTTGGCGTCGGTGTTTAAACCACGGCGACGGCGGTCACGGCTGAAACTGAAATTGTAATGGGCATTACCCCTGCCATTACCGAATTTTGTGGTGTCGTCCACGTACCAAGCCCTCATACCGTTGCGCGTGTGCTTTACCATATAGTATTTGTGCTGCGTGGAGTCGTACTGCCAATTGGAATTGTCAGGATTGTCGGCGGTAACAGATGTCGAAAACCTAAACTTGTCGCTTTCCCTGACGCTCACCGTGTCGCCCGCCGGCCTATCGCCCCAAACCTTGAACGTGCTGCGCGTCGGCGACGATTCGTAGAGGAACGCGGGGGTGCTTACGCGCTGAGTGGTGGGGGTGGTGCGGATTTCAAGTTCGCCGTCGTGGTACTCGTAAGTGACCGGCGTCGAGAAGAAGGAAAAGTCGCCGTACTTGATGCTCACCGTGGTCGGGGTCTGTGTGCAATAGAAGTCATCGACGGTGATGGTCTTGTGAAGCTTGCTCGACGGCGCAATTTTGCCAAGTTTCTTATTGAGATACTCCTCGATGTCGTCGAAGATGTCCTCGATGTCGTCCACGACATCCTCACGGTCGCCAGCGTCGCCAATATCCACAAGCGAATAGACCTTCTCATTGATTTGGTCGCGGTAATATTCGAGGTCTTCCTTCAACATACCAACCTCATCCTTCACTTGCGCCGAAGCTGCAATGCAAATCGTTGCTGCAATAAGTGTTAATGCTATCTTTTTCATATCTTTATTGTTTTTGTGCGTTAATGTTTCGTTTTGAATTTCACACATAGGACGGATGTTGCGCACAAAAGTTACAGCAAAGGTAAAAATTTTTTTGAAAATAATTGTCCCCTTAAAAAATTTACAAAAAATTAGCATTGGTTTTTGCCGCGAATCCAAAAATTATTTCTACCTTTAACCGCTTAAAAAATACGGCAAAAAAGATTTCATTATAATGAGAATTACATTCAGAATCAACTATCTGACGTGCTACGGACAGCAACTGATGATAGACAGCATCCCCAATCTGGGCATTACGCCTATGACGCCCAAGCAAAACGGCGATTGGGAATTGACGATAGATGGCGAAAGCCTCACGCAAAAGACTTTCAAATACAAGTACCTGATGAAGGACAACAATGTCTCCCAGACATTGTACGAATTTGGAGAAAGGACTTTCACGATGCCGGAACTCGAATCCGACAGCATCCTTGTACGCGACTTTTGGAAGCCTAACGTCTCCCCGACCAACGTGACGTACTCGTCGGCATTCAAGGATGTCATCTTCCGCCGCGACACCCAAAACGACTTCCACAGCACCACCAAACGTGTGGAAAACAAGTGCAACCTGCGCCTCTCTATTCCCCACACCCGTGTGCTGCCCAACCATTACGTGGCGGCAAAATTCTTAGGCTCGCTGCCCGAAAACGACGTTATCATAAGGCTCTCCGACCAAGAATTCCCGATGTGGAAAAACGAGTGCATCGTTGACCGACCCAAACAGTACGCCGAATATAAATATTGCATCTGCGACAAAACAACCAACAAAGTCATACTCGAAGAATACGTCACAAGGTATTTCACGCCCGAGGAAGACAAGGATTTCTACATATTGAACGACGAGGACTTCAAATTCCCGCGTTACCCGTGGAAGGGCGCAGGCGTGGCAATCCCAGTGTTCTCATTGAGGAGCAACGACGATTTTGGCGTAGGCGAATTTATGGACTTGATTCCGCTCATCGACTGGGCTAAGTCTGTTGGGCTCAGTATGATACAGCTCCTGCCCGTCAATGACACCGTACTCACCCACACGTGGAAGGATTCGTATCCATACAATTGCGTTTCGGTATTTGCGCTGCATCCCATCTACCTGCGTATCAGCGAGATGCCAAAACTTTCGAGCAAGGTGACCGAAGACATCCTTCTCGAAATGAAACAAGAACTCAACAAACTCGACAAAATAGACTACGAGGAAGTGATGAGGGCAAAGTCGAGGTTCTACAAGACCATCTACGACGACAACCACCGCCGTTTCCTCCAAGAGCCTGAGTACAAGGCTTTCTATGAGAAAAACAAGGAATGGCTCCGTCCATACGCCGTGTTCAGCTATCTGCGCGACCTCTACAACACCCCCGAATTTGAAAAATGGGGACAGTTTGCGACATATTCGCCGGAGAAGGTGGACGAACTTTGCGACGAAAAGAGCGCAAGTTTCGACGATGTGGCGGTACATTACTTCATACAATACCATCTCCACCTGCAACTCAAAAAGGTGTCAGACCACGCCCGCAAAAACGGCATTATATTAAAAGGCGACATCCCCATCGGCATCTCGCGCAACAGCGTGGACGCCTGGGTAAACCCGCGCCTCTACAACCTCGACTGCCAGGCTGGCGCACCGCCCGACGACTTCTCCGACGACGGTCAGAATTGGGGCTTCCCCACCTACAACTGGGACGAAATGGCAAAGGACGGATACGCCTGGTGGAAGGCTCGCCTGACCAAAATGAGCGAATATTTCGACGCTTACAGGCTCGACCACATCCTTGGATTCTTCCGCATCTGGTCGATACCGAGGTCGCAGACACGCGGACTGATGGGCGTATTCGACCCCGCAATTCCAATCCACAAAGACGAGTTCCAAAACCGTGGACTCCAATTCGACGAAAACAGATTCTGCAAACCTTACATTCGCGAACACATCGTCCGCGAATTGTTCCAGGATTCGGCGGGATACGTCAAGCACACATTCTTGGACGAAATTCCGGGTGTGGAGGGCGCATACCAGTTTAAGCCCGAATACGACTCACAGGCAAAAATCGAAGAGAATTTCCAACGCCTCGGCCTCCCGTCGTCGGAAGAGATGCTCCGTATGCAGAAAATCAAACACGGCCTGATTTACTTGGCGTCGGAAGTATTGTTTTTCAAAGACAAGAAAAACCCCGACTCCTACCATCCGCGCCACTCGCTCTTCAAGACCAATTCGTACAAGGATCTCGACCAACACGCAAAACAGGTCATCGGCGACTTGTACAACGATTATTTCTACCACCGCAACGACAATCTGTGGAAGAATCAGGCGGAGATAAAACTCCCCGGACTCACCAACGCCACCTCGATGCTCGTATGCGGCGAAGACCTCGGTATGATTCCCGCCTGCGTACCCGACGTGATGCGCAAGCTCAATATCCTCAGCCTCGAAATCCAACGTATGCCCAAGGAGTCGTCGGTGGAATTTGGACGTCCGTCGGGCTATCCGTTCTTGGCTGTTGCCACCACGAGTTCGCACGACACGTTGCCGCTGCGCGGATGGTGGGAGGAAGACCACGCAAGGGCTCAGCGATTCTACAACAACGGACTTGCCAAGAGCGGTCAGGCTCCGTTCTACTGCGAGACGTGGGTAGTGAAGGATGTCATCAACCAGCATCTCTATTCACCGGCAATGTGGGCGGTGTTCCCAATCCAGGACATTCTTGGACTCGACGAAAAACTCCGCGCCGAAAAACCCGCCGACGAGCGCATCAACGTCCCCGCCGAGAGAAACCATTATTGGCGTTACCGTTGCCACGTCAGCCTCGAACAGCTCGCCGCTGCCGACGCCCTCAACAACACCCTGCGCGAAATGCTCAACAACTCCGGCCGCAACGTCGCCTACTAAACGACGCCTTACGGCGCCGGGGGAAAACGAAAATTACCGTCAATTACACAAAAATTACCGTCAATTTATTAAAAAATAATTTTCGTTAATTGACGAAAAATTGACGGTAATTTTTGTTTAAAAATAGCCGCCGCACGGCGGCGTCACAACACGAAGTATTATTAATTAACGTTTCATTGACTATGACACCTGAATGGACCAAAGCGTCGAATGTTTACGAAGTGAACATCCGTCAATATACGCCGCAAGGCAATTTTGCGGGATTTAGCCAGCACCTCAAACGCCTCAAAGATATGGGCGTGGACATCCTGTGGCTGATGCCGATATTCCCAATCGGCGAGAAAAACCGCAAAGGCTCTCTCGGCAGCCCTTACAGCATCAAGGATTACAAGGAGGTGAACCCCGACTTCGGCACCAAGAAGGATTTTGCAAAGTTGGTAAAGGAAATCCACAAGCTCGGTATGCACGTCATCCTCGACTGGGTGGCAAACCACACCGCGTGGGACAATCCGTGGATTACCTCCAACCCCGACCGCTACTACCGCGACAACAACGGCAACATCCTCGCCCCAAACGACGACTGGACGGACGTGGCGCACCTCAATTACAACAACCCCGACACCGTGGCGGCAATGATAGACGCATTGCAATATTGGGTCAGGGAGTTTGACATCGACGGCTACCGCTGCGATATGGCAGGACTTGTGCCGACGTGGTTTTGGGAGAAAGCCCACACCGAGGTCAACAAAATCAAGGATTGCTTCTGGCTTGCAGAATGGGAAGACCCGGCAATCCACTCCGCTTTTGACGCCACATACTCGTGGGAGCTTCACAACGTGCTCAAACAGATTGTCAAGAAGGAGAAAAACGTCTATGACCTCGACCACAACCGCAGTTACGAGCTGTACAGATTCCAGCCCGAAAACTACCGCCTCACCTTCACCACCAACCACGACGAATCGGCTTGGAACGGCACTGAATACGACCGTTTTGGCGACGGCGCGGTAACACTTGCCGCCCTCACTTACATCCTGCCGGGCATTCCGCTCATCTACACGGGTCAGGAATCGGCGTTCAAGAACACCCAGCCGCTCTTTGAGAAAATCGACATCGATTGGAAAGACTATCCGCTCGCCGATTTTTACACCAAGCTCAACGCGCTCAAAAAACAGAACCCAGCTCTCTGGAACGGCACATTTGGCGGCACGTTCTCCAAGATAATGACCACCAACAACTGGAAGGCATACGTCGTAGCCCGCGTCAAGGACGGCAACAAGGTATTGGCGTTCTTCAATATCAGCGACGAACAGATAGATTTCTACGCCGAAAACGAACTTCTTGGCGGCACCTACACCGACATTATGGACGGCACGGAGCACACCATCGCCTCACGTCAGCAATTCTTTATGAAGCCGTGGGAGTTCAAGATTTTCGTCGCCAAATAAACTAACAACCACCCACATCAAAAAAGCCCTGCGGACAATTCACGTTCCACAGGGCTTTTCATTTACAATCACTAATCAATCAAAATCTTACCTTAGCACCAATTACAAACCTTCTGCCACTTTGCTCGATGAACGAAAAATCGCGGTAGTCCTTGTCGAAAATGTTGGTTGCATTGACGTAACCGACAAAGCGTCCAAACTCAAACTTTGCGCCCGCGTCCACGAGCGAGTAAGGGTCGTTGCCCTCCCCTACCCTATAATTGTAGCGGTAACTCAAATTGACGCCCAACCAATCCGTAATCCTGAAATCAGCCGTTGCCAAAACCTTGTGCCTCAGATATTCCATAGCGTATTTTGACGACGCTACGGCACGATTGTAACTGATGTCGGCATCATTGTAGGCATATTGGATTTGGAATTTTGTAATCGGATTGACAGCCCAAACCTCACGCGGCAACATTGCGGCGGAAAGTTCGCAGCCACGGTTGTCGAGTTCAAAATTGCCACTCTTATAAACTCCGGCTTCCTTTTCGTCCTCATAAACTACCCAATCAATCATATCAGTCCTGTGCGAACCGTAGAGCCTGATTTCGCCCATAAAGCCATTGTAACGAGCCTTTGCACCCGCACCAAAATCGATAGTGCGCTCGGGATTGAGGTTTGAATTGCCCTCGATATTCGCGCCCGAATAATACAAATCCGTGAACGTGGGCATCCTGAGCGCGGAATTGACATTTGCAAACATTTTCCAATGAACCGTCGGACGGTAAGCCACATCCATTCCCGGGCAGAAACGCCATTTGTGGTCGAGGGCGGTGTTGTTGATGGCGGGCAATGCAAACGCCAATGTCCATTTTGGCAGTATGAAATCGTGCTCAGCCATAATATAAATGTTGGTGCGGTCGGCGGAATGATTGTAATTGACACCATTGTCGCCATCGTGTCCACGTGTTGCAAACCACGCCGCCTCCTCCATCATCTCGCCGAGTTTGGTGGAATAGATGAGTTCGCTGCGCATTTCGGCGGCAAATGAAGTGCGTCCAAGCCTGTTTTCAGCCCAAACTCCCACGCCCGCCGTGCGCACGTCGCAACGATGGAAATTTTCACCCTTTGGGCTGTCCTTGTGCCATTGGTAATGGTCGTAACGGCGATCAGCGGCGAAGGACGGAGTGATATGGATTTTGCCAGCGGAAATCTCGCCATTGGCGGCAATTACAAAATGTTCGTTGCTCTCCCACTGATCCGTCGATGCCGCGCCGTAGAAAGTGTTGGCTTCAAAAGGCTTGTATGAATATCCCGCCTGAAAATTGCCCTTCACG
>JAEEGK010003692.1_pt1 | contig 37923 bp, 35 predicted proteins | sample 8958771 | NCBI WGS metagenome assembly JAEEGK01 (sample SAMN16246547, study PRJNA631951) | gut metagenome | biome: gut microbiome; feature: rumen; material: SC-attached | host: Bos | place: Iran: Karaj | collected 2018-10
CGAGCGCTCCCGCAGCGCCTCGCAGCGCCTCCTTTGAGGACAAGCTCAAGCAGTTCATGCAGGATTCCGATTCCAAGCTCTCCGGCGTCCGGCAGTACAGCGAACGCTCCTCCCGCCGCCGGGGCGGCCGCAGCGGCGGCTACGACGACTACAATTGAAACTCGAAAACGAACGGACGGTCTTTCGTGACCGTCCGTTTTTTTGTCCCGCGGCAGCGCGTCGGGCAAAAAAGATGCGGGCCCGAAGGCCCGCCGATGGGGTTGTGGGGTCGGAAGGGCGCTCGGCCCTTCCGAGAGATATGCGCCTGTGCCGCTTTGGCTGCCCCAGATAAGCTGTGCCCAGAGCATAGCAGGGCGAAAGCGAAAAAAGCGTCGAAAAGTGTCGCCCGCGAAAGATTTTGTTGGAATAGCTCTGCTCAGAATTGCAAATTCAATTACAACGAATTACAATAAATTGGTAAGTTGTTTAATGCATAAAAAGCGGAAGATCACGTTTCACTGTCCGTTTTATCGGACAGTTCGGATTGTATGTTATGATTCGGCAGTAGCGTTAGTTGAAGCGGAATCCCGATTACCGACCATGAACGCAAGCAGTATATAGGCGTCGGAGGAGGTACAAGTGAATTCGGTTTACCTTGCACATATTTCAAGCGATGGCGCCCGAGCACAAAGCGTAGCAGAACATGCTTTCAACACCGCAGGATTATGCGGGAAGCTTGCCCGAGTCTTTCATATGGAAGAACAGGGGCGGCTGATCGGCCTGGCGCATGATACCGGGAAATGCTCCATACCGTTTCAGGAACGCCTGAAGGGCGGCCGAATCGTTGACCATTCCACCGCGGGCGCTTATGAATGCGCGAAGATGGATGCTTTTTGGGCAGCCTGCTGCGTTGCAGGACATCACGGCGGTCTTCCGGACTTTGGGAACATCAGCAACGACTCGGCAGACGACCCTACGCTTTTCGGTCGTCTGAAAAAGGCGAACGAAAAGCAAATCCCACCGTACGAAGTACCGGTCTCACTGCCGGACGCCCCTGCGCCGCCCGGATTCGGTGAAAGCCTCTTGACCGACTCTTTTATCATTCGTATGCTGTATTCCTGTCTGGTAGACGCAGATTTTCTTGACACGGAGGATTTCATGTCCGAGGAGCCTGTCCTGTGTGATTCCGGAGAACCTCTTTCCAAGTTGCTGGACAGACTGGAACGACATATCGCACCCTGGCGGCAGCCTGTCGGCGAGCTCAACAAAAAACGCTGCGAAATCCTGCAGGCCTGTATCGACGGAAGCGCGCAGGCGAAAGGGCTTTACACCCTGACAGTTCCCACCGGCGGAGGAAAAACGATTGCGTCCATGGCATTCGCTCTGCATCATGCGGTACGGCACGGAATGGACCGGGTCATCTATGTTATTCCGTACACATCCATCATTGAACAGACGGCAGCTGTATTTCGGTCAATCTTCGGCGAACGCAATGTCGTCGAACACCATTCCAACGCACTTTTTGAAGTTGCAGAGGGTAGTTCATCCGGGCAATACGGGAATATAAAAGCGACGGAGAATTGGGACGCCCCGATCATCGTAACGACTTCGGTACAGTTCTTTGAATCCTTATATGCGAATCGCCCGTCCAAGTGCCGCAAGCTGCACAGCATTGCCAACAGCGTCATCATATTTGACGAAGCGCAGATGCTCCCCTCCGCCCACCTCCTGCCCTGCGTCGCCGCAATCAGTCTGTTCGTCAAGTCTTTCGGAGCAACGGCAGTGCTGTGTACGGCAACGCAGCCCTCTCTGAATGATCTTTTCTCCAAATATGCGCCGGGAATCGAACCGAAAGAATTGTGTCCGAATACCCCTGCTCTTTACGAATCCTTCCGGAGAGTTGTTTTCGAGGATATCGGCTCTATGGATACAGACACTTTGTCTGCCAGGCTGGCAGCGCTTCCGCAGGTGCTCTGTATCGTCAACAGCCGCAAGTCCGCACAGGAGATCTTCGGGAAGCTTCCGAAGGAGGGCAGCTATCACCTGTCCACGCTGATGTATCCGGCCCACCGCCGCGCGGTGCTCTCGGAAATTCGTTTCCGGCTCCGGGAAGGTCTTCCCTGCCGGGTAGTATCCACATCTCTGATCGAAGCAGGCGTCGACGTGGATTTTCCGGCGGTCTATCGGGAGATGACAGGGCTGGATTCGATCCTGCAGGCGGCAGGCCGTTGCAACCGTGAGGGCAAGCGCAAACCGGAAGAAAGCATTGTTACTGTTTTCGACGGCGTTTCCGCAACGCCACCGCTGCTGCGGGTCAATATCGGCGCTGCAAAGGAGTCTCTGCGGGACGGCGCTGATCCTTCCGCACCTGAAACGATGACCCGGTATTTCAACGCTTATCGTTCTTTGGCCGGGAACCTCGATAAAGCGGAGGTCATCCGCGCATTTGAACACGGCGTACAGGGGCGCATGCTCCCGTTTCGGACCGTGGCGGAGAGATTCCGCCTGATCGACGACGCATCAAAGACCGTTTATATCCCGCTGGGCGAAGGCGCAGCACTGGTACAGCGGCTGCGGAACGGGGAACGTACCCGTGCGTTGTTCCGAAAGCTGGGGCAGTACAGTGTCAACATTTATGACTGGCATTTTCAGGAACTGATGAAGCGGGGTGCGATAGTGCCTCTGGAGGAAGACAGCGCAGTATTGACAGACCTGCACCTTTATATCGCCGATATGGGACTCGTCTCGGCCGGCGACACAGGAACCGGCCTGTTTCTATGAGTATTCAGACAGAAAGGAGTGATTCGGGTTGTCCATTTCTTTGGAAGTATGGGGCGACTACGCCTGCTTTTCCAGACCGGAAATGAAAGTCGAACGTGTAAGCTATGATGTCATCACACCGTCTGCTGCCCGCGGTCTTCTGGAATCCATTGTCTGGCATCCGGGCATGCGCTGGGTAATTGACAGGATTCAGGTGTGTAACCCTATCCGCTTCACCAATATCCGGCGCAATGAGGTCAAAGACGTGATTTCCGCCCGCAACGTAAAAGCGCTGATGGAGCGGGGTTCCGGAGAACTGTATCTTACAACGTCGGACAGTATCCAGCAGCGCGCAGCCATGATTCTGAAAGACGTACGCTATATCCTCGACGCCCATTTTGAGTTGACGGACAAGGTAGCTCCCGGCGACAATGCGGGGAAGTTTCAGGAAATGACCCGACGGCGCATGGAGAAGGGGCAGTTCTACCATCAGCCCTATTTCGGCGCCCGCGAGTTTCCTGCGCATTTCCGCCCGTGCAGGGAACCGCTCCCCTGCCCCGATGAATTAAAGGGAGAGAAGGACTTGGGCTGGATGCTGCTGGACATGGACTACTCTGACCCCTCGAATATCCGCCCATTGTTTTTCCGCGCCGTGATGCGGGACGGCGTCGTCATCCCGCCCGATCCCCGCAGAGAGGGGGTGAGGGGATGATCCTCCAGGCGTTGACGCAATACTACGAGGACCTGGTGAAGCAGGAAAAAATCGCCCGCCCGGGCTGGGCAGTTCAGAAGGTCAGCTATGCGCTGTGCATCAGCGAAACCGGCGAATTGGAGCAGGTCGTCCCGCTGCTGGAAGAAATCGAAGGCAAAAAGCCGCAGCCCCGACGATTCTCTCTCCCCGCTCCGGTCAAACGGACGGTCGGCATCGCCCCGAATTTCCTATGGGATAACAGCAGCTATCTATTGGGAATCGACCGGAAGGGAAAGCCGGAACGAAGCGTGAAATGCTTTGAAGCCTGCCGTGATTATCACCATGAACTCTTGGACGGGATCAGCAGCCCGGCGGCAAAGAGTATTCTATTCTTCCTTGATCGCTGGCAGCCGGCGGAGGCGCAGCACCACCCCGTACTGCAGGCAAGCATGGACGATATCTTGTCGGGGGCGAATCTCCTGTTTCGTGTGAACGGCGCCTTTCTCCATGAGGATGAGAGCATCCAGCAGGTATGGCAAAACGTGTATGAACAGGTCGAGGGTGATTTGCAGCAATGCCTGGTCACCGGACGGGAGGACATCATCGAAGCCGTACATCCGTCTATTAAGGGTGTGGACGGCGCGCAATCCAGCGGCGCGGCCATCGTTTCCTTCAATGCGCCTGCCTTTTGTTCTTACGGTCAAGAACAAAGCTACAATGCGCCCGTGGGAAAATACGCTGCTTTCGCATATACTGCCGCCCTCAACTATCTTCTCGCCGACCGTGAAAACGTGCAGAAGATCGGCGACGCTACCATTGTCTGTTGGGCCGAAGGGGGCGAACCGCAGTATCAGGCTTTGACCTTCGCGGCCTTGTTCGGCAAACAAGAAGCGGACCTCAGCGAGGATGACCTGCGGGACGCCGTGCGCAGGCTGGCAAACGGGCTCCCGGTGCCGGAGCGGAAGCTGGACCCGAAATGCCGCTTCTATATCCTGGGGCTTTCACCCAATGCGGCCCGCCTCTCCGTGCGTTTCTTCTATCGGGATACCTTCGGGAATCTGATGAAGAATGTGAACGCTCACCATGAACGGATGGAGATCGTGCGCCCTGCCTATGACGGCTTTGCGGCGATCCCCCTTTGGACGATGCTGCGGGAAACAGCGCGTCAACCTGCGCCGGGAAAACCCTGGCCAATCAACCCGGTCCTGGCGGGCGCAGTCGCCCGTGCGATTTTCACCGGAAGTCTTTACCCGGCGGCATTGCTGGAGCAGACCATACTGCGCATCCGCGCGGAGCGGAATATCAATCGCGGCAAAGCCGCGATCATCAAAGCGTACTATCTGAGAAATCCCAACGACGGCTGTCCAAAGGAGGTTTTGACAGTGGCTCTGAATGAGGCAAGCACCAATCCCGCATACACTCTCGGCAGACTGTTTTCCGTCTTTGAAGCGGTGCAGGAAGCGGCGAATCCCGGCATCAACGCAACGATCAAAGACAAGTATTTTAACTCGGCGGCGTCTACGCCGGCGACGATCTTCCCGCTGCTTGACAATCTCTGCCAGAAGCATCTTCGCAAGCTGAATACGGGAAACCGCATCTGGTATGAAAAGCAGATCATGGCTCTGACCGGCATCTTGGGTGAGGAATACCCCGCCCGGTTAACGCTGCCACAGCAGGGCTCGTTCAATCTCGGTTACTATCATCAGACGCAGAAGCGCTATGAGAAAAAGGAGGATAAATAAGATGGAGCCTATCAGGAACCGCTATGAATTCGTCGTCCTGTTCGACGTGGAAAACGGCAACCCCAACGGAGACCCCGACGCGGGCAATATGCCCCGCATCGACCCCGAAACCGGCTATGGCCTGGTGACCGACGTCTGCCTCAAACGGAAGATCCGCAACTATGTGGAGACTGTGAAGGAGGACAGCACCGGCTACCGTATTTACATCAAAGACGGCGTTCCCCTGAACCGCAGCGACAAGGAAGCCTGCGTATATGTGGGCGTGGATGCGGACAAGCTCAAAGAGGCCAAGAAAAAGGATGCACAGCTGGATGAAAAGCTCCGGGACTTCATGTGCCGCAATTTCTTCGACGTCCGCACCTTCGGCGCAGTGATGACGACCTTCATGAAAGGCGCGCTGAATTGCGGCCAGGTGCGCGGGCCGGTTCAGCTTGGCTTTGCCCGCAGCATCGATCCCATCCTGCCCCAGGAGGTGACCATCACCCGCACAGCCATCACCACGGAGGCGGACGCGGAGAAAAAGGATACAGAGTTCGGGAACAAGTACATCATTCCTTATGCGCTTTACCGTTGCGAGGGCTTTATTTCTGCCAACCTGGCCCGCAAGACCACCGGCTTTTCGGAGGATGATCTCGCGCTTCTGTGGGAGGCGATCCTGAATATATTTGAAAACGACCGTTCAGCAGGGCGCGGCAAAATGGCCGTGCGGGAGCTGATCGTGTTCAAGCACGATTCCGAGCTGGGCAACGCTCCGGCGCATAAGCTGTTTGAGCTTGTCAACATCAGTAAGAAAGACGGCGTCACCGCGCCCCGCGCATACTCGGATTACACAGTCACTGTGGATGCAAACAGCCTGCCCAAGGGTGTGACCTGCACCCGGATGGCGTAAACCGGTCCCTCCCTTATTCATGGAAGCGTGGGTTGAAATTATAATACGCCAAAGGGCGCCCTGATGATCGGGAAGGTCTCTCCCCGCACGGGGAGAGTGGATTGAAATGTCATAGGCAAAATGGAAAAGATGCCCGTATTCTGTCTCTTCCCGCACGGGGAGAGTGGATTGAAATTGGACTAACGGATGGTGCAATGCCTGGATGTACGAGTCTCTCCCCGCACGGGGAGAGTGGATTGAAATAACCGGATGGCGGCCTATGTCAGCAATACGAGCTACGTCTCTCCCCGCACGGGGAGAGTGGATTGAAATCAGGTGGGTCAGCAGATACTCCAGCTCCTGCGTGACGTCTCTCCCCGCACGGGGAGAGTGGATTGAAATGTGTTCGGGTCGAGAATGTTTTGCAGGACGCGGCCCGTCTCTCCCCGCACGGGGAGAGTGGATTGAAATGACTACGGCAAGGCTCCGGAGTGGACCGGCACGGGTCTCTCCCCGCACGGGGAGAGTGGATTGAAATATCATTCAAAAGCGACACGAAATTGAAAGCAGCAAAGTCTCTCCCCGCTCGGGGAGAGTGGATTGAAATAACCTCACCAAGCGGCAGCTCATATGTTTCGGCAGCCGTCTCTCCACGCGCGGGGCAAGGGTATTCCCTCCGCGCGATTCCTGGCGCACTGCGCCGGAAGAATCATCTTCCCTTTTTCTCCCGGCTGTGTTATACTCAGTTCAGGGGCAGGCTTTCCCTGCCGCACAACCCCAGAAAGGAGAGAATCCTATGAACTTCGTGTTTACCGAAAAGAAGATGTCCTCCTCCGACGACCTGCGCGCCTATGCCGAAAAGAAGATCGGCAAGCTGGACAAGCTGTTCCGCGGCGAATCCACCGCCTACGTCACCTTCCGGGTGGAGCGCAACCGCAACATCGCCGAGGTCACCGTCAACTCCAACGGCATGTTCTATCGGGCCAGCGAGAGCACCAACGACATGTACGTTTCCATCGACGCCGCCGTTGCCGCCTTGACGCGGCAGGTGCGCAAGTACAAGACCCGCCTGGAAAAGCGGATCCATGAAAACGTCCTGGATGTGGATTTCGCCGCGGCGGTGCCCGTGGCGGAGGAAGAGGAGACCGAATTCAAGGTCATCCGCACGAAACGTTTCTCCATCAAGCCCATGAGCGTGGACGAGGCCATTCTCCAGATGAACCTGCTGGAGCACGACTTCTATGTGTTCCGCGACCAGGACGAGGACGATTCCTTTGCCGTCGTTTATCGCCGCCAGGCCGGGGACTACGGCCTCATCGTGGATTCTGACGAAGATTGATTCCCGACCGCAATGATCCGGGCCCGGAGCTTTCAGCTCCGGGCCCGATTTGATGGTTCACCGGCTCCGGGTCCCGGGCGGCACATGGTCCCGCAGGAAACCCAGCACGAAATCGAAATCCTCTTTTTCCGCGTAGACCTGGTTTCTCACCAGGGGCTGGTTCAGCTTCACCGTGTTCCACCGGCGCAGCACCTTCATGCTCCGGACCCTGTCGAAATCCGTGCGCAGACTGCCGGAGCGGGTCGCCTGAGCAAAGCCGGCGCCGGCCAGGGCGGGATCATGGAGGGCCGCGCCCGCCATGGCCGCCAGCCAGTGGAGCCCCTGGGCTCTGGTGAACTGCTTCGGCTCCTGGGTGTGGGTGACCCCCTTCTCATCCATCTCGAAAAGGACGATATACCGGCCGCCGTTGACGGCGGAAACGATCAGATAAGAGGGCACGGTCAGCACCGCAAAGCCGGCGAAGATCAGAAGTATGACCTTGCCGGGGCCCCACAGCGCCGCAAGGAAGGGGTCCCCGTCCACGAGGGAGAGGATCGCCAGCAGCACCCAGAGGCCCGCGCACACCAGGCCGAACACCTTCAGGATGGTCAGCAGGATCACCGGATTCTTCTTCATGTCGAATTCATAGATCCAGCGATAGACCCCGTCGGGGCAAAGCTCCACATTGGGAGAGGGCCGGGGAGCGGCCGCCGGCTGACCGGCAGAGGGAAGCGCCGCGCCGCAATCCGGGCAGCGGACGCTGCCGTCCGGCACGCGGACGCCGCATTCAGGACAGAACATTTTCCTTCACCCTCAGGCGTCGGTCTTCTGCCCGCACTTCATGCAGAATTTGTCTCCGGGCTGGAGCGGATTGCCGCAGTTCATGCAGAAGGCCCGCTGAGCTGCCGCCGGGGCGGGCGCAGGAGGCGCTTCCTCCGGGATCGTCGCGCCGCAGTTCATGCAGAAGCGGCTGCCCTCCTTCACCGGCTCGCCGCACACCGGGCAGCGCTTCTCCGCCTGGACCGGTTCCGGCGCGGGCGCGGGGGCTGCTTCCTCCGGGATCGTCGCGCCGCACTTCATGCAGAAGCGATCGCCCTCCTTCACCGGCTCGCCGCACACCGGGCAGCGCTTCTCCCCCTGGGCAGGTTCCGGCGCAGGGGCGGAAACGAGAACGGGTTCCGGCGCGGGCTCGCTTACCACGACCGGCTCGGGTTCGTTCACAACGACGGGCGCGGATTCCGGTTCCGGCTGCCAGACGGGCACAGGCTCCGCGGCGGGGGCTTCCGGTTCGGGGATGGGTTCGGGTTCTGCGCTTGCTTCCGTTTTCGCTTCCGGGATCGGTTCGCAGACCGCTTCGGGGGCCGGCGCGGCTTCCTCCGCTGTCAGCTCCAGCACGGCTTCCCGCAGCTCCTGCAGGGCCAGGGTCATCTTGTCGATGGCTTCCAGTAATCTTTCAGTGCCTGCCATTTTGCAACCTCCGTTTCCATGATAGCCGCCCGGGGCGGCGGATTTCTTTACTATATATAAATATAGCAATTGCTGGGCGGATTTGCAAGGCGGCAGCGCAGATTTCGCCGAAATTCGGACGGACAAAAGGGCCGCCCGGCAACCGGGCGGCCCTCAGACTGTAGACAAACCTATCGGCAGAGGTTCGACATGCATGGGGGAACCGTGAGGGGGGACGGGAATCCCCCCCCTCACGTAATATCCTTGCAAAATCAGAATGCATTTCTGATTTTGCGCTCAAGCTGTCGACACTTTGTCGACAGCTTGAGGGCCGCCCGGCAACCGGGCGGCCCTTGCGCGCGGACTTATCTTTTTTTGTAAAGGACCAGCTCCGGGTCGGCCCCATTCTCTCCGTAGGTGCAGACGAGGATAAAATCCATGTTCGCCAGAACGCCGAAGCAGCGCTCTCCCCCGAATTCCGACTCCAGCTGGTTTCCCAGATAGGTCGTGCCGTCGTCCAGGAATTTCGCTTTCATCCCGCCGGGAAGCCGGTATTCCAGATTGACGTAGCTTCCCACCAGGGCGTTGAGCCTGTCGACCCTGGGCAGCCCCTCGATGTGAAGCTCGTTGATCTCATTGATCAGCTGCTGCTTGAAAGCCTCGAACTGACCGCCGTCGCTCAATTCCTCATACCGCTTCCAGTAATCCAGCTTCGGCAGCGTCTGTTTCAGATAGGCGCGGGCCTGTTCTTCGGTGAAGTTCTCGCCCACCATATTGCCCACGCAGACGTCGATCAGCGTATCCATGTCGCTGTAGGTGTAGGTCCCGTCCGCGTAGCACCACTGGCAGTAGTCCTCGTTGGGCGTGCCGTCCCTGTCCCTGCCGAGGATGGAATCCTCAAGGGGCATCCCGCAGCACTGGCAGATCAGCTCGTGGGGCGAACCCAGCAGCGTGTTGATGGAAACGCGAAACAGCCTGGAAAGCAGCTTCAGGGTCTCCGTGTTGGGCACCGTCTCCCCGTTTTCCCAACGGGAGACCGCCTGCCGGGTGACCAGGACCTTTTCGGCCAGATCGTCCTGGGTCAGTCCGTTCTTCGTCCTGAGCTCATAGATCACGTCTTTCGTATCCATTATCATACCTCCCGCCATCAAGCTTGCAGTTATTATAATACAGCGGACGTACTTCCCGCAAGCAACCCGCTGTTGCTTCAAAAAGCGTCAGCGCTTCAAGTTGCTGACAGCGACGCCTCAAGAGCAGTTGATTTCTCGCCCGGCTGCATGTATAATGATAAAATAAGAAAAAAACAGGAAGGGAGAGACCCATGGACCTGCAGGCGCTGTTTGACCGCATCGGCTATACCGAGGGGGGCACGGACACGGAACGGCTCATCCGCCTCCACCGCTGCTATGCCACCCACGTCCCCTTTGAGAATCTGGACGTTTACAACGGCAAGGACATATCCCTCAAGACCGAGGACCTTTTCGACAAGATCGTGACGCGCCGCCGGGGCGGCTACTGCTTTGAGATGAACGGCTTTTTCTGTGCCATCCTGCGGGACATGGGCTTCCCCGCCTACGGGGTGCTGACGCGCCTGAGCCGGGACGGGAAGACCTTCGGCGGCTACCTGCACCGCATGAACCTGACGGAGGCGGACGGGGTCCGCTATATCTGCGACGTGGGCTTCGGGGGCGACTGCTTCTGCCGTCCCCTGCGCCTTGAATACGACGTGCCCCAGACCGTGCACGGCATGGTGTATCGGGTGGTGCCGGGAACGGTGCCCGAGGTGGAATACACGGTGCAGATCCGGCGGGGCGGGGAATTCCAGGACCTGATGGGCTTTATCGACAAGCCCGCTATGGACGAGGATTTCCAGGTCAGCAATTATTATGTCAACCACAGTCCCTGGTCCGTCTTCCGCATGATGCTCATGATCAACCGCTTCACCGACGACGGGAAGATCAGCATGTCCAACCTGAGCCTGAACATCACCACCGCCGCGGGGACCGAGCACCGGGACGTGACCTGGGAGGAGCTGCCGGAGGTGCTGGAAACCCACTTCGGCCTCACCGTGACGCCGGACCGCCCGCCCAAGCCCATGCCCTGGGGCTGATGGAATACGAGCGCTGGATGCGGGCGGCCCTGGCCCTGGCGGACGAGGCGGCTGCCGCAGGGGAAGTGCCCGTGGGCTGCGTGATCGTCCGGGACGGGGTGATCGTCGGCAGGGGCCGCAACCGGCGGGAGGAGAAAAAATCCGCCCTGGCCCACGCGGAGATCGCGGCCATCGACGAAGCCTGCAGGGCGCTGGGAGACTGGCGGCTCAGCGATTGCAGCCTGTATGTGACCCTGGAGCCCTGCCCCATGTGCGCCGGGGCCATCCTCAACGCCAGGCTGAAGCGGGTCTGCTTCGGGGCCAGGGACGAGAAGACCGGCTCCTGCGGCAGCGTGCTGAACCTGTTTGAAGAAAACTACGGCTACCGCCCCGCCGTCTACGGCGGCATCCTGGAGGCGGAATGCCTGCGGCGGATGCAGTCCTTTTTCCAAGGCCTGCGGAGCGCCGATTGAGGAGCGCCATGGAAAACGCTTTTTTCGCCCTGGCCGCCCGGATGCGCAACATCCGCCGCTGGGGCCTCATGCGCAACAGCTTTGAGGAAAACCTGCTGGAGCACAGCCAGATGACGGCGGTGCTGGCCCATGCCCTGGCGGTGATCCGCAGGGACGTATTCGGCCGGGCCGCCGACCCGGAGGAGGCCGCTGCAGCAGCCCTTTTCCACGATATGAGCGAGATCATCACCGGAGACCTGCCCACGCCGGTGAAATACCTCAACGAGGATATCCGCCGCTCCTACAAGGCGGTGGAAAGCCAGGCGGAGGCGCAGCTGCTTTCCCTGCTGCCGGAGGACATGCGCCCCGCTTACGGAGAGCTGCTGCACGGCGGCAGCGGCGAGACCAGGGAGCTGGTGAAGGCGGCGGACAAGCTGAGCGCCTACATCAAGTGCATCGAGGAGCTGCGGGCGGGCAACGAGGAATTCCGAAGCGCGGAGAAGCAGATACGGGAGACCCTGGAGGCTTCCCGGCTGCCGGAGATCGCCTACTTCATGGAACGCTTCCTCCCCAGCTTCGGCATGACCCTGGACGAGCTGACCCAAGGCTGATGGCGAAGGGCATCCTGGTCGTCACCGGCCCCACCGCCACGGGCAAGACCGCCCTGGGGGTCAGGCTCGCCAAGGCGCTGGACGGAGAGGTCATCTCCGCCGACGCCATGCAGCTCTACCGGGGCATGGTCATCGGCACCGCCGCCCCCACGCCGGAGGAAACGGAGGGCGTCCCCCACCACCTGGTGGGAACCGTGGACCCCCGCGAAAGCTACAGCGTGGGCCGCTATGTGCTGGAGGCCTCCGCCTGCGCCGACGACATCCTGGCGCGGGGCAGGCTGCCCATCCTGGTGGGGGGCACCAACCTGTATATCGAAGCGCTGCTGCGGGGCACGGGCTTCGCCGCCGGGGACGGCGACCTGCGAAAAGCGCTGGAGGCGGAATACGACGCCCTGGGCGGCGAGAACATGCTGGAAAAGCTCCGCGCGGCGGACCCGGAACGGGCGGCAAAGCTCCACCCCAACGACCGGAAGCGCATCGTCCGTGCCCTGGAGATCTTCCGGCTCACGGGAAAGACCATTAGCGCCTTCGACGAGGAGAGCCGCGCCGCTGCGCCGCGCTACGCCGCCTGCACCGTGGCCCTGAGCTTCCGGGACCGGGCGCAGCTCTACGACCGCATCAACGCCCGGGTGGACCGTATGTTCGCCCAGGGGCTCGCGGAGGAGGTGCGCGCCCTGCTGGCCCTGGGCGTCACGGAAAAGGACACGGCCATGCAGGCCATCGGCTACAAGGAGACCGCCGCTGCCCTGCGGGGAGAATGCACTCTTGCGGAGGCTGCGGAGCAGATCAAGCTTGCCTCCCGGCGCTATGCCAAGCGGCAGCTCAGCTGGCTGCGGGGCAAGGAGGATGTCCACTGGTTTCTTTGGGAAAAAGAAACGAATTATCAGGAAGCCTCCCTGTTTTCGACAAGAATCCTGGAAATTTCTGGTATAATTTGACCTGTCAAAAACAGGTCGGGAGGCGGCATACGTCCCCTGCCGGAAACAGAAAGGATGCGGAAAACATGCAGAAAACCATCAACATACAGGACAGCTTCCTGGCGGGCGCCAGGAAAGAAAAGCTGCCCCTGACCCTGTTCCTCATGAACGGATTCCAGATGCGGGGCTGCGTCACCGCTTACGACAGCTTCACCGTGGTGCTGGACTGCGAGGGGAAGCAGGAACTGATCTACAAGCACGCCATTTCCACCATCATCCCGGCGCGGCCCCTGCCGCTGCCGGCGGCGGCGGAATGACCCCATACCCCCTGACGGGACCTCCGGGAGAGCCTAGAAATGAGAAACTCGAACCTGACCCTGAAGCTGGCCTGCTACCTCATCGTCGCCGCACTGCTGGTGTGGCTGGGCATCTATGCCTATCAGGCCCTGAACGATCCCTATCGGACGGCGCCGGTCACCGGTCTCAGCATCCGGGACAGCGTGGACGTCCGCGGCATCGTCGCCAGAGAGGAGCAGGTACTCTACAGCGTCTACAGCTCCGTGCGCGTCAAGCTGTCGGAGGGCACCAGGGTTTCCGCGGGGGGCGTCGTGGCGGAGGCATATGATTCCGAGGAAGCGCTGCTGCGGGCGGTCCGTCTGGCGGAGCTGCGCGCGGAGGCGGAGGAGCTGACAGCCCTTCTGGGCGCCGCCGGCACGGAGACCTCCCAGCAGGCGGACAGCGAGATACAGTCCGGCATCCGCCGCCTGCGGCAGAGCGTGTTCGAGGGGGATTTCGGCGCGGCGGAAACCATCAGCCAGACCCTGCAGACCCAGGTCTTCGCCGCTTTCAGCAAGCCCGCGGAGGTCCAGATCCGGCTGCGGGAGATCAGCGAGGAGGTCCACCGCCTGGAGCAGGGGCCCGCCGCCCGCTCCGACGACATCTACGCCCCCGTTTCCGGCCTTTACAGCGCCAGCGTGGACGGCTGGGAGGAGCTGGGCTACAGCCGCCTGAAGGAAATTTCTCCTTCGGAGCTCCGTTCTCTGCTCAGCGAGGAACACGGCGTGCCCGACTGGTCTCTGGGCAAGCTGGTCAGCGGCAGCAAATGGTATTTCGCCGCCCTGCTGGACGACGCGGACGCCGTGCGGCTGGACGGCGCGGAGAGAGTGGACGTGCGCTTCGGTCGGTATTACGGCGAACAGCTCACCATGAAGGTGGAATGGCTGAGCCCGGAGGAGGACGGCCGGCGCGCCGTGCTCCTCAGCAGCGGCGAGCATCTGGGCGACGTGATGACCATGCGCTTTCAGGATGCGGAGCTGGTGCTGGCGGAGGCCAGCGGCCTGCGCATCCCACGCCAGGGGCTCCATGTGGACGATCAGGGCCGCGCCTGCGTCTATGTGCAGACCGCCCTGCTGGTGGAAAAGAAGCTGGTGAAGGTCGAGCGGGACTTCGGGGATTATTACATGGTCACGAGCGACACGCTCCGCCCCGGGGACCAGGTCATCGTCAGCGCGAAAAACCTTTATGAAGGAAAGGTCGTGGGCTGAATGAGCTCCATTGCAGAAAACGTCAGGCGCGTCCGGGAGGAGATCGCCGAGGCCGCCCTCCGCGCCGGAAGAAAGCCGGAGGATATTTTCCTGGTGGCCGCCAGCAAGACCAAGGACGCCGAGGCCGTGCGCCAGGCCGTGGCCGCCGGGGTGGACGCCTGCGGGGAAAATCGGGTGAACGAGCTGCTGGAAAAGGACGCCCAGGGGGCCTATGACGGCGCGCCCAAGCACTTCATCGGCCGCCTGCAGCACAACAAGGTGAAGCTCGTCACCGGCAGGGCGGACCTGATCCAGTCCGTGGACAGCACGGAGCTGCTGGAGCTCCTGGAAAAGCGCGCCGGCATGCTGGACATCGTGCAGCCCATCCTCCTGCAGGTGAACATCGGCCGGGAGGAAACCAAAGGCGGCTTCCTGCCGGAGGCGGCGGACGAGGCCGCCGCCATGGCCGCTTCCCTGCCCCATCTGCGTCTGGAGGGGCTAATGGCCATCCCTCCTGCGTGGGAAAATTCCGGGCTTCCCTGGCCCGGCGCAAAAAATTATCCTTATTTTGACGAAATGTATCAGCTTTATATTGACATACGGGAGAAAAAATACGATAATACCCATATATGGTGTTTGTCCATGGGAATGAGCGGAGATTTTGCGCAAGCGATAGTGTCCGGCGCCAATATGGTCCGGGTAGGAAGCGCCATCTTCGGAGCGCGGACGGCATCGCAGCCTTGAGAAACGGAGAAGGGTAATATGGGAATTCTGGATAATCTGAAGCGGATCGCACGGCCCTATGACGACGAGACCTTTGAGGACTATGAGGAGAAGCCGAAGCCGGCTGCCGCCTCCTCCTCTTGGATCGAGGGCGAGGATTTGAACGTACCGGAAAAGCGGACCGGCAACAAGGTCGTGAACATTCACGCCACGGCCCGTCTCCAGGTGGTGCTGGTGATGCCGGAGCAGTATGAGGCTGCCCGGGAGATCGCCGACCATCTGCGGGACAAGCGCACCGTGGTCCTGAATCTGGAGAACACCAGCAAGGAGGTCTCCCGCCGCATCCTGGACTTCGTCAGCGGCGTCGCCTATGCGCAGGACGGGAAGATCAAGAAGGTCGCCGTCAGCACCTTCATCGTCACGCCCTACAACGTGGATATCCTCGGCGACCTGATCGACGAGCTGGAGAACAACGGCGTCTACTTCTGATCGCGCTTCTGCCGCTCCGGGAAAGGATGAATCACATTGCTGACACCCCAGGAAGTTTCGAGCAGCGAATTTGAAAAAGCCGTTTTCGGCGGCTACGATACCGCCTCGGTGGACAAATTCCTGGCCCAGGTGACCCAGGATTATTCCGCCCTCTACAAGGAAAACGGCATCCTGAAAAACAAAATGAAGGTGCTGGTGGACAAGGTGGAGGAATACCGCTCCACGGAGGACGCCATGCGCATGGCCCTGCTCCAGGCGGAGCGGACGGCCAAGGAGATCACCGCCGCCGCGGAGGCGGAGCGGGATTCCATCCAGGAGGATGTGGACCGCAGGCGCGGCGAGCTGCTGCGCCAGGCGGAGGAGGAAGCGGAAGCGCGCCGGGCCGAGCTCCGGGCGTCCCTTGCCGCCGAGGAAGCCGCCCTGATGAACGCCAAGCGCGCCACCGCCGGCTATATGGACAAGCTGAAGGCCGCCATGGCCGCCTATGCGGAGAGCCTGAGCCGGATCTACGATTTCGTGGAGCCCGTGCCCCCGCAGCCGGAGCCCCAGCCCCAGCCGGAGGACGCGCCGGAGGAGACGCCCCCGCCCGAAGCGGAAGCGCCAAAGGAGGGCGGCGTCAGCCAGGATACGGTGGAGAACATCGCCGAGATCATCAACCGCGCCTTTTCCTCCATGGAGGAAAAGGAAAAGACCGCAGAGGAAGCGGTGGACCCGGAATCCACCATCTCCAAGCTGCCCAAAATCGACTACGACAATCTTCTTTTCGGAGAAAACTACGATCCCAAGAACAAGAAATGATCCCATGCCCGTTTTCGCCGCGCAGCCATCCGCTGCGCGGCTTTTTTTCGGCGGTGAAGGCGAAAATGACCGTTTTTCTTGAAATCATCCGGAAATCCCCTGTTTTTTTGTTACGTTTCCGTTCGCTTGCCATGATATACTGCAACAAAAATATAAGGATTTCCAGGGCCGGCCGCAGCATGACCGCGCAGTCGCCGGCCCGTTTCGAACAAAGGAGGAAGACGGATGCCCCTGACTTATGAAGAATTCCGCACAAAACGAGACAACATCCTTTACCGGAACGAATTCACGATGACCGTCGTGCCGGTGCTGACCTATCTGTCCGCCGGGATGCAGGCCGTCGCGGACAAGCTGGTCGCCTATCCCGGCGAGCATCCGGAGCAGGACCTGTTCCGGGAGGAGGTCTTCGAGCCGGCCCTGCGCGACCGGAGCAAATGGCTGGCGCTGGGCAAGGCCCTGGGGCTTCCCAAGGAGTTTGCTTCCGGGTTTATCCACGATATGGAGGTCCTGACGAAGATCGCGCGCATGACCGTCAAGAAAGAAGCGGTGGAAAAGGACCTCTTTGACGAACTGGCGAAGATGCATCCCGAGGAAGCGCTGGAGGATCAGGCGGAGGCAGCGGCGGAAAAATCCCTCTACGCCTCCCTGCACCCGGAGGACCCCGCGATCAACGAGAGCGAGCTGGTCTACGAATGGGTCCGGGACCGGGAACTGGAGCGTTCCCTGGGGGACAGGCAGGACCAGCTGAAGCTGCTGCGCAGGCTGGATGAGGATGCGCAGGCGCTGAAACAGGAGTGCCTGGCCGCAGCGAAGGAGGGCAAAAGCCCCGCCGGCAGGGACCATCTGGAAAAGGCATCCCGTCAGATGAAAGCCGCGATGGCCGACCTCATCTTCCTGAACGGGAAGGACGAAGCGCTGTATCAGGAGCTGGCCGGCGACCTGGACGAGGAATGGGTGAAGATGGACCTCCAGGGAAGCAAAAAGATACGGGAGGAGCAGGGTATCCCGGAGCAGTATCTTTGGAATCCCGAAGCGAAGGACGCCTCCGCCTGGCCCTTCCCGTCCAAGGGGGCGGGCGCGAAGCCGGCGGAGCCGGTTTTCCGGGAATACCGGTATCACGCCTTTGACGGCGAGCTGCCAAGAGAGAAGTGGACCGACGAGGAGGTCAGCGAGGAGGAGCTCCTTCTCCAGGTCTGAAGAACATCGAAGCGTTTTCGGGGCGCTGCATTTTGCAGCGCCCCCGATGATATGCCCGCTTTTGCGGTAGTGATATTCCCTTCGGGGATGATCGAAATGGGGGACTGCTGCGGTCTTATTTCCGCAGCAGTCCCTTTCTTTTTCCTTGCAATGGCGGCGCGGATACGGTAGAATAAGCTAGATTATTGTGCCGGATTGTGCCCCCATGGGACGATCCCTACAGGGAGGGAAGCAAATGGCAGGCACCACCACCGTCCGCACGACGGGCGTCCGCGGCATCCGCGGCTACGGCGTGACCGTGGAGTGTTTTGCCGCCCACGGGGTGCAAAGCGTCTTTGATATCGTCGGCCTGCCGGACGCGGCGGTGAAGGAAGCCAGGGAACGGGTCCGCGCCGCGGTGCGGAGCCGGGGCTTCCGCTTTCCGCCGGGGCGGATCACGGTGAACCTGGCCCCTGCGGACATGCGCAAGGGCGGCACCGCCTACGACCTGCCCATCTTTCTGGGGGTGCTCACGGCCACACAGCAGTTGCCGCCCCTGCCCGAGGACTGCGCCTTTTTCGGCGAGCTGAGCCTGGACGGGCTGCTGCGAAGCGTTCCCGGCGCGCTGAGCATGGCTCTCGCCGCCCGGCGGGAGGGCGTCAGGACCCTCTTTGTCCCCGCCGGCAACGCCGCCGAGGCCGCCTTTGCCGAGGGGCTGGAGGTTTTCGGCGCGGCGGACGTGGGCGCGCTGCTGGCCCACCTGCGGGGGGAAGCGCCCCTGGAAAAGGCGGAAGCGCCCGCTCTGTCCTCCCTCATGGGGAGCGAGGCCGACTTTGCCGACGTGAAGGGGCAGGAGGATGTGAAGCGCGCTCTGGAGGTAGCGGTGGCCGGGGGCCACAACGTGCTGCTTTCCGGCCCGCCGGGCGCGGGCAAGAGCATGCTGGCCTCCCGTCTCCCCTCCATCCTCCCGGCCATGACCCTGGAGGAGATGCTGGAAACCACGGAGATCCACTCCGTTGCCGGGCTCACGGGTCCCGCCAGCCCCATCGTCACCCGGCGGCCCTTCCGGGCCCCGCACCACACCATTTCCTCCGCCGGCCTGGCGGGCGGCACCGCCAACCCCCGGCCCGGAGAGATCAGCCTGGCGCACAACGGCGTCCTCTTTCTGGACGAGCTGCCGGAATTCAGCCGCCAGACCCTGGAGGTCCTGCGGCAGCCCCTGGAGACCGGAGAGGTCACCATCTCCCGCGCCGCGGGGGCGGAGACCTTCCCCAGCCGCTTCATGCTGGTCTGCGCCATGAACCCCTGCCGCTGCGGCTGGTACGGGCATCCCTCCGGCCGCTGCACCTGCTCGGAAAGCGCCGTGCGGTCCTATCGGCAGCGCATCTCCGGCCCTCTGCTGGACCGGATGGACATCATGCTCTCCGTCCGCTCCCTGGAATACGACGAGCTGCGGGAGGAAAGCGCCGGGGAACCCTCCGCGGCCATCCGGGCGCGGGTGGAGAAAGCCCGGGAGATCCAGCGAAAACGCCTTCCCGGCGCTGCGGATACCTTGAACGCCCACCTGAGCGGCGAAGCGCTGCGCACCTTCTGCCGGCTGGACGCGGCGGGGGAAAGCATGCTCCGCGCCGCCTATGACCGCCTGGGCCTCACCGCCCGGAGCTATGACAAGGTGCTGCGGGTAGCGCGGACCGTGGCGGACCTGGCGGGCAGCGAAAACATCGAAGCGCCGCACCTGGCGGAGGCGCTGCAATACCGCGCCAGGCTTTGAATGCGCCTGCGGGCATACGACTTTCGACCATAGACAAGGAGTGGTTCCCATGAAAAAGAAGATTTTCCTCCTGCTGGCCCTGCTGGCGGTCCTTCTGCTGACCGGCTGCAGCGGCTTCCTGAAGCCGGCCTCCCCCACGCCGGAGCCCGCTCCCACGGCTGCCCCGACGCCCACGCCCCCCGCCGAGATCACCATGCTCCTGTCCTCCGAGGAATTCCAGAGCTATTCCTGCATGGACGCGGAGAAAAAGCTGCGGCTCATGGGCTTCGATTCCATCCGCCTCAGTGAATACGCCGACCTGAGCTCCACCGACGCCGACAGGGTGGACAAGATCCATTCCATCTCTATCGGCGGGAAGGACCGGTTCAGCATGGGCGAACGCTTCCGGGCGGATTCCGAGGTGGTGCTGGAGTACCACGTCGTGCGGAAGCTGGCCCTGCCCGCTTCCCCGGAGGAGATCAAGGTCCAGGAGGCCACCGAGGCCGCGCGGCTCTTTACGGAAGCCGGATTTACCAACGTGTCCACCGAGGTGATCGAGGACCTGGACGCCGAGGCCGATCCCGTGGTGGAGGCCCTGGTGGACGGGAAAAGCGACTTCGCGAGGAGCGACAAGGTCCCCTTCGATGCGGAGATCCGCATCCTGACCCACGTTTACGCCGGGCCCTACGCTCACCTCACGGAGCTGACGCCGGAGCAGATCTATGCCCGCTGCGCCCCCGCCGTTTTCTATGTGGAGATCTACGACGCCGGCGGCTGGTGCATCAAGACCGGCAGCGGCTTCTTCCTGAGCTCCGACGGTCTGGCCATCACCAACTACCATGTGATCTCCGGCGCGGACAGCGCTTACATCACCGTGTCCGACACCGGGGAAGTCTACCCCGTGGCGGGGGTCTACGACTACAGCGCCGCAGAGGACTGGGCCGTGCTCCAGATCGACGGCAGCGGTTTCCAGACCCTGGAGATCGGGGACCCCGGCTATGACGTGGGCGGTGCCACGGTCTACGCCATCGGCAGCCCCCTGGGCCTGCAGAACACCATTTCCGCCGGCATCATTTCCAACCCCGCCCGCGTCGACGGCGGCATGACCTATATCCAGATGAGCGCGGCCATCAGCCCCGGCAGCAGCGGCGGCGCGCTCCTGAACAAATACGGACAGGTCATCGGCATCACCTCCGCCACCTACACCGACGGCCAGAACCTGAACCTCTCCATCCCCCTGACCTATCTGGAGGGAATGGACACGGACAGCTATGTGCCCCTCCACGCCGCCCAGGATTCCCCCAGCGGCACCCTCACGCTCTCCGACACCCGCCTGATCCTGGGCCTGGGCGAGACCGGCAGCGTCACCATCACGGCCATCGAGCAGAACTGCGACGAGACCGTCTCCGTCCGCTATGTCATCGGCGACGAGGAAGTGGTGTCCTGCTCCTGGGCCGGCTGGGTCGGCGATGACAACACCCTGAACGTGACGCCGAAGAAGATCGGCAACACGGACGTGACCGTGTATTTCCTCATCAGCGGCACCGATACGGTGCTGGACGCCAAGACCTTCTCCGTCACCGTCACGGCGGACGGCAGCGACCAGATCAGCGACGATTCCACGGTCTTCAGCGTCGACCGGCATGTGGTGAACCTGAGTCTCTTCGGCGACAGCACGGTCATGGTCCACGGCTACACCGACTATATCGGCGACCCCAATCACCAGGTCTTCGTGACCTATTACATCGGCGACAGCTCCATCGTATCCTGCGCCTGGGGCAGCTGGGAGGGAAACGACATCCCCCTGAATATCACGCCTCTGGCCTCCGGCAGCACGGAGATCACCCTGGTCTATCACCTGGAGGATGATACGGTGCTGGCCCAGGAGATCGTGACCGTCAACGTGATCTACGGCGCCATCAGCTTTTCCGAGGACGAGCTGGGCCTGGCCGTGGGAGAGAGCGTGACCCTCACGGTTTCCTGCCGCCTGGAGGGCTGCGAGCGCATCAACTACCGCTGGGAGGTCTACGGGGATCAGATCCTGGGGCTCCAGTGGGGCGACTGGCAGGAGGACGGTCTCACCCGCAGCCTGACCGTCACCGCCGCCGGCAGCGGCGAGGCGGACCTGCAGATCTGGCTGGAGGACAGCGAGACCCTGCTGATCCTGGACTGCGCCTCCATCCCCGTCTCCGCAGAGTAACGGCAATCCGCCGAATCCCGAAAGGGGGGCAAGCTTATGAAAATCGTGATCGCGGGCAGTGGCAAGGTGGGCGGCGAGCTGGTGCAGCAGCTCTGCCAGGAGGGCCACAGCGTCACCGTCATCGACGTCAGCCCCGCCCGTGTGGAGGAAATGAACGGGCAGTATGACGTCATGGGCATCGTGGGCAACTGCGCCACCCTCCAGGTCATGCAGGACGCCCAGGTGAGCAAGGCGGACCTGATGATCGCCACCACCGCCTCCGACGAGCAGAACCTGCTGGCCTGCCTGCTGGCAAAAAAGCTGGGGGCGCAGCACACCATCGCCCGCGTCCGGGACCCGCAGTATGTGGGCCAGATGGAATACCTGACGGAGGACCTGGGTCTGAGCATGTACGTCAACCCGGAATACTCCGCCGCCTCGGAAATTTTCCGCCTGCTGCGCTTCCCCTCCGCTCAGAAGCTGGAGGTCTTTGCCGGCGGCCGGGTGGAGATCGTGGAGGTGACGGTGCCGGAGGGCAGCGGCCTGGCCGGCGTCACCCTGCGGGACCTGCCCAAGGCCTTCGGCGCGCGCATCCTCATCTGCGCCGTGCAGCGGGGCGAGGAGGTCTGCATCCCCAAGGGTGATTTCATCCTGGAGGACGGGGACAAGATCAGCATCACCGCCGAGCCCAACGAGGTGACCCGCGTCTTCAAAAAATGGGGCCTTCTGCGGAAAAAGGTGGACGACGTGATGCTGGTGGGGGGCGGCCTCATCAGCTACTACCTGGGCCGGATGCTCTGCGGCATCGGCACCAGGACCGTCATCGTGGAACGGGACGCCGGCCGCTGCCGGGAGCTCTGCGAGCTTCTGCCGGAAGCCACCATCATCAACGGCGACAGCACGGACCACGAGCTTCTGGGCGAGGTGGGCATCCACAACATGGACGGGGTGGCGGCCCTCACCGGCTCCGACGAGGAAAACATCATCCTGGGCATGTACGCCGACTCTCTGGGCGAAGCCCGGAAGGTGGTGGTGAAGGTCAACAACGGCAATCTGGTGCGCCTGGGAGAGCGGGCCGGGCTGGAAAGCGTCCTCAGCCCCAAGCACATCACCGCCAACACCATCCTGCGCTACGTGCGGGGCATGTCCAATTCCCTTGACTCCAATGTGGAAGCCCTGCACACCTTCTGCTCCGGCCAGGTGGAGGCCCTGGAATTCTCCGTGGGCAAGCAGGCCGAGGGCGTGGCGGGCATCCCCCTGAAGGAGCTGAAGCTGCGGCATGACCTGCTGCTGGCCTGCATCATCCGGGACGGGCGGCCCATCATCCCCGGCGGCGGCGACATCATCCGGCGGGGCGACCACGTGCTGGTGGTCACCACGGCGGAAGGCCTCAACGACATTACGGACATACTGGAATAAACAAAGGGACGACGATATGGACAGGAATTGCATTCATCCCGGTGGGGAAGAACTGACGCTGGAGGCCGCCCGGGCCTGCGGCTGGAAGGAGGGCGACCGTATCCTGGACGTGGGCTGCGGCGGCGGCGAAAGCATGCTGCTGCTGAAAAAAGCCCTGGGGCTGAGGCCCGTGGGCTGCGACAGGGACGAAGGGATGCTGGCCAGGGCCAGGCTCCTGGACCCGGACTTCAAGCTGCGCGTCACCGACGGCATGAGCCTGGACTTTCCCTCCCTCTATTTCGACGGGGCGCTGCTGGAATGCTCCTTCAGCCTCATGAACCGGCACGACGAGATGCTCAACGAGCTTTACTGCGTGCTGAAAAAGGGGGCGAAGGTCGCCATCAGCGACCTCTACTATATCAATCCCGACCCGGACAAGGCCGGGGAGGTCTATTACGAGGCAAAGCGCATCCTCAACACTCCCAAAGAGGAGGGGGACTGCGAAAAGGCGGACGAAACGCCCTCCCCCTATCTGCTGGACGGGATGTTCGTCATCGACAACCTCCTCTACGCCATCCGGGAAACGGGCTTCGAGATCACCTATTTCCGGGACAGGACCAGGCAGCTGCAGGACTGGTACGCCCAGCTGCTCATGGATTACGGCAGCATGGAAGCCTACTGGAAGGCGACGCTGCCCCCCGGCACGACGCCCTTCTGCCGGGCGAAGGTGGACAAGCACACCGGCTATTTCCTGCTGACGGCGGAAAAACTGTGATCGGCGGCGTGATCCTTGCGGCGGGCTATTCCTCCCGCATGGGGGAATTCAAGCCGCTGCTGCCCGTGGCGGGCGTGCCTGCCCTCCGGCGAAGCATCAACGCCCTGGCTGCCGCCGGGGCGGAGGTCGCCGCGGTAACGGGCTACCGGCGCGAAGCGCTGGCCCCTCTGCTCCGAAGCTGGGGCGCGGCGGAGATCGTGAACCCGGATTACGACAAGGGCATGTTCACCTCCGTGCTGGCGGGGGTCCGATACTTCGCGGAAAAGGGAGCGGAAGCGCTGCTCCTGCTCCCCTGCGACTGCGCCGCCGTACCCAAGGAGGCGGTGCGGCAGCTGATCGCCTGTGCCGGGGACAAGGGGGAATATGCCCTGCCCACCTTCGGCGGGAAAAACGGCCATCCCCTGTTCATCCCCCGGCGGTATTTTGAGGAAATCCTGCATTTCAGCGGGCCGGGCGGCCTGAAGGGCGCCCGCAGCCTCCATGAGGAGAGCCTTCTTCGCCTGCCCATGCCCTGGGAGGGCACGGTGCTGGACATGGACACCCCGGAGGATTACGCTTCCCTCTGCGCCTATGCCGGGGACGACGGCCTGGCGGCGCTGGCCGCGGGGCGGACCTTCCGGCTGCTGCGCCACGGGGCCACGGAAAGGCACAGCGGCAAGGTGGTCATGGGCCGTTACGACGCCCGGCTGTCCGAGCTGGGAAAGGCCCAGATGGAGGAAATGGGGGCGCGGCTGGCTTCGGAGAAGCTGCAAGCCGCTGCCCTTTATGTGAGTCCCCTGCGCCGGGCCAGGGACAGCGCCGTCATCGTGAACCGCGCCCTGGGGCTTCCCCTTCGGGAGGTGCCGGATTTTACCGAGATCAGTCTGGGGGCCTGGGACGGTATGCTGATCGAGGATGTAAAGAAAAAATGGCCCGCCGAATACACCCGGCGGGGAGAATACCTCATGAGCTACCGCTTTGACGAGGGAAGCGAGAGCTTTTATATGGTGCAGCATCGGGTGCGAAAGGCGCTGGTGAAGCTGCTGCAGGAGGACGACAGCCCGGATATCCTGATCCTCAGCCACGCGGGGGTCGTCAAGTGCCTCTGGGGCCTGCTCCAGGGCAGGGATATCGACTGGGCCTTCCCCCGCTGCCGCCCGGACAAGGGAGAGCTGACGGTACTGGAGACATAAGAAGGCGCGCTGCTGGAGCAGCGCGCCCGATGACTGCGAAGAAGCTCCTCCCCGCCGAATCGGAGCCCAGCGCAGCGCCTCCGATTCGGAAAGGACGTTTCGCCGGAATCTGCGGGTATTTGCGCTTGCGCGGATACCCGCAGATTCCGGCGAATAAGGACTAGAGCGTGTTCACACTACCGCTCAACGACCGGATTTTGGCCTGTTTTCCGCCATGCTGCGTTGCATTCCCTTGAAATACACAGAGTATTTCTGCGGAAATGCGCCTTGCCTGACGAAAAACAGACGCAAAACCAGATCATCTCCGGTAGTGTGAACACGCTCTAGATGCCCGCTTCCGCTTTGATCTGCTTCAGGGCCTTGGCCAGCTGGTCGGGGCAGGAGGTGGGCTTGGGGCCGCATTGGATGCCGTCCACGATGGCGATCACCTCGTCGATGGGGCGGTTCTCGCTGAGACGGGCCACGCCCTGGGTGTTGCCGGGGCAGCCGCCGATGAATTCCACCTTGCGGATGATGTCGCCCTCCATGTCCACAACGATGCTCCGGGAGCAGACGCCCTTCGTCTTATAAGTATATTGCATGTCGGTCCCTCCTTCGGTCCGGTGAGATTTTTTCCATCATAACATACCCATGCCCGTTCTTGCAAGAGCGGATCGGGCATATATTCCCCCCATAAGGGGGTGGTATGTTGAAACGGCTGATGCGGGACCTGGCGGTGCTGCTGGCGGTGACGCTGCTGGCCCTGGGGCTGGACCGGTTGGGGGCCTTTTCTGCTCTGGCCGCCATGCTGGAGGTGCCGGCGGAGGAAACGCTCTCCCCTGCCCCGCCTCTCTGGCCGGGGGAAAGCGCGGCCTATCTGCCCCCGGCCCCCAGCCCGGAGCCCCGATCGATCGCGGCGGAGCGGGAGGAGGTGGAAGCGGCGGCTGCCCTCTCCGCCGGGGACCTGCGCATCGGCGGCAGCTGGAAGGTGGACGAGCTGACCCTATTGCGGGAGGGCTGGAGCTATGCCGTGCCTGACCGGGGGCCCCAGGTGCTCATTTTCCACACCCACAGCTGCGAGGCCTACACTCCCCAGGGGGAGGACGATTACGAGCCCTCCGGCGACTTCCGCACCCTGGACGGCAGCCGGAGCGTCATCGCCGTGGGGGACTGTCTGGCGGAAGCTCTGGAGGCGCGGGGCTTCACGGTGCTCCACGACCGCAGTCTTTACGACTATCCCGCCTACAACGGGGCCTACGACCGCTCCGGGGCAGCGGTGCGGCAGCTGCTGGAGGACAATCCCACCATCCGGGTGGTCATCGACCTGCATCGGGACGCCCTGGGAGGAAAGCGGACGGAATACCTGCTTCCCGACGGGACGAAAAGCGCGCAGGTCATGCTGCTGCTGACCACCGGGGAAAACGGGCTCTATCACCCCAGCTGGCGGGAAAACCTGAAGCTGGGACTGGAGGTGCAGAACCGGATGGCGCTGGATCATCCGGGCCTGGCAAGGCCCCTCTACCTCTCCCCCGCCCGCTACAACCAGCACCTCTCCCCCGGCGCCCTGCTGGTGGAGGTGGGGACGGAGGCCAACACCCTGGCGGAGGCGAAGCAGGCCGCCATGCTTTTCGCCGACAGTCTGGGCGAAGTTTTGGAGACGCACAAAGAGAAATGAGGCGAGTTGGATATGTCCGCGGAACTGGTTTGCCTGGGCGAGCTGCTCATCGACTTTACCCCCTGCGGTCTCTCGGAGGCGGGGAACCTGCGCTATGAGCGCAATCCCGGCGGCGCGCCGGCCAACGCGGCGGTGGCTGCCGCCCGGCTGGGCCTCTCCGCCGCTTTCATCGGCAAGGTGGGAGACGATCTCCACGGCCGCTTCCTGCGCCGGACCCTGGAAGCGGAGGGGGTGGATACCGCCGGCCTTGTGCTGGACGGGGACACGGCCACCACCCTGGCCTTCGTGGAGCTGACGCCGGACGGGGAGCGGGATTTTGCCTTCGTGCGCCGCGGCTGCGGCGACACCCGCCTGCGGCCGGAGGAGCTGCCGGAGGAGCTCATCCGGAATGCGAAGGTGCTGCACCTGGGTACCCTCTCCCTGACGGACGAGCCCGCCCGCAGCGCGACGCTGCGGGCCCTGGAGATCGCCGAAGAGGCGGGCGTCAGCGTTTCCTGCGACGTAAACTACCGCGCCCCCCTCTGGGAGAGCGAGGAAGCGTTCCGCGCCGCCTGCGGCCTTTTGCTGCCCGGGGTGCGGTTTTTGAAGGTCTCCATGGAGGAAGCGGCGCTGCTGACCGGCTTTTCGGAGCCGGAAAAAGCGGCGGAGGCGATCAAAAGCCGTTGGGGCGTCGAGACCGTCGCAGTGACCATGGGGGCCGCGGGAGCCTGGCTGGAGGGCTTCTGCCCCGCCATGCCCGCACAGGCTGTGGACGCTACCGGGGCCGGGGACTGCTTCTGGGCAGCCTGGCTTTATGCCCGGCTGCGCCGCCGGCCCGACTCGCTGCCCTTCGCCTGCGCCGCCGGCGCTCTCTGCGTGGAAAAGCGGGGCGCTATCCCCGCCATGCCGACCCTGGCGGCGGTGGAAGCGCGGCTGAGAGGGTGAAAAACAGCCTGCGCGGTCAGTCGCGCAGGCTGTTGAGGTAGGTTTCCAATATGAGCGTGGCGGCCACGGCGTCGATGCGTTCCCGGCGCTTTTTCCCCCGTTTTCCCGCCTCCGAGAGGATGCCGTGGGCTTCCACGGTAGTGCGCCGCTCGTCCACGAAGACCACCTCCAGGCCCAGCTCCCGGAGCTCGGAAGCAAAGGCGCGGCTCTTTTCCGCCCGCGGGCCCTCGCTGCCGTCCATATTCCGGGGCAGACCCAGCACGATGCGCTCCACCCCCCGGCTGCGGGCCAGAGCGGCCGCCTCCTCCAGAAGCTTTGCGTGGTTCCAGGAGGGCAGCACCGCCGTCTCCCCCGCCAGGAGTCCCAGACTGTCCGAAATGGCGACGCCGGTGCGGGCGTCCCCGTAATCCAATGCCATGACCTTCATTTCATCACCCGAGCGCATTGTAGCACAGGAGAGCGGCTTTGTCACGTTTTTGTCATGGGAGGCGAACGTATGAAGATTCTGGTGAGCGCCTGTCTGCTGGGGCTCCGCTGCCGGTATGACGGGCAGTCGAAGCCCAACGCCGCGGTGCTGGCCCTGGGAGAAAGGCATCAGCTCATTCCCTGCTGCCCGGAGCAGCTGGGAGGACTGCCCACGCCCCGCAGCCCCTCGGAATGGCGGGGGGATCGGATCGTGAACAGGGAAGGCCGGGACGTGACCGAAGCCTATCGCCGGGGCGGCGGGGAGGCGGTCAGGCTGGCCCGCACCCTGGGCTGCGAGCTGGCGATCCTCAAGGAGCGCAGTCCCGCCTGCGGCAGCCGGGAAATCTATGACGGCAGCTTTTCCGGCGTCCTCATCCCCGGTCAGGGCAGCGCTGCCATTGCCCTCCGGGCAGCGGGCATCCCCGTGATCGGGGAAAGCGAGCTGGACAAGCTCGGATAAGCACGTCCTTTCAGCAAAAAGCGCTTTTGACAACTTCGTCAAAAGCGCTTTTATCTCTGCTGCCGGATCAGGCCGCGTCCCGATCCTCTTCCCGATTGCGGAAGAGCATGGTGATGCACCAGACGCCCGCCAGCCCCACCAGGGTGAAGATCACCCGGCTGAGGGTGGAGGTCTGTCCGCCGCAGAGCCAGGCCACCACGTCGAACTTGAACACGCCGACGCAGCCCCAGTTCAGGGCGCCGATGATGGCCAGCGTCAGCATGATCTTATCCATGACCATGATTTCATCCTCCGATCTTTCGATTCGGCCTCAGTATGCCCGGCTCCGGCGGGGATTATGCGTCTTTTCCTGATTTTTCCGTTTTCTTCCGCAGGGCGAGGAAGGCTTCGTCCTCCCCGAAGAAGGCTTCGTATTTCTTCAGGAGCAGCGCCGCGGGAAATGCGGAAATCCATTCCTCCTCCACTTCATGCAGAGAGGAGAAGAACAGAGGATTCCGCTCTGACAGCAAATGCCTCCCACTTCCGGCATTTTTGCTCTGTTCTGCGAAATCCACAAAACGGCTCAGAGCTTCCAGGCAGCCTTTCCGATCCTCCCTGGCCATACAGAGGGAAGCGCGTTTCTCCGCCGCCCACAGCTTCCGCGCGGAAAAGAAATCCTCACAGCCCGCGTCGAAGAGGGTCAGCAGCCTCTCTCCGGCATCGGCAAAGGCCAGGGCTTTGTCCGGCGCTTCCCCGGCGGCACAGGCGTCACTCAGAGCGCTCAGCAGAAAATATGCGGACTGCCACAGGTCCAGAAGTTCCCGCTCCCCGAATCGTTCCAGCGCGGCATGATCCCCCCGCCGCAGCAGCACATCCGCCTTGCCCACCAGGCGCAGGCCGTAGGCTTCGACGCTGAGCCTGTCCAAGCAGGCCAGCGCGGTCTCGAAATCCCCGCTCTCCCTATAGGCCCGGCTCATGAGGTCCAGGGCGCTGTCCACCAGAGCCCGGTCCCCGCAGCTGCGCTCCACCTCCCGGCAGAGGGCCATACACTTTTCCCTCGCTTCCTCCTTCTCCACGCCGCCCAGGCCCGTCCGCCATGCGGAAAGCCAGGACGTGGCCAGGGCGATCTTCAGCTGGGGACTGTTGGGAAATCTCTCCAGCCCCGATTTCAGCATGGCGATGTTTTCCTTCAGGGTCTCGCACCTGTCAGCCTTGTCCACAAGGGTCCTGACCTCCTCCCCGTCGGAGAGGCGGAAGCCGTAGAGCCGGTCGATGGACACGCCGAACAGCTCCGCCAAAAGGGGGAACTGCCCCACGTCCGGGGCGCACACGTCGTTTTCCCACTTGGATACACTCTGGCCGGAGACGCCCAGCTTTTCCGCCAGCTGCTGCTGGGTCAGGCCCTTAGCCCGCCGCAGCTCGCTGATATTGGTTCCGATGCTCATATGTTTTTCTCCTGATCAGTGGAAACAAAGCTCTGTCCCACGGTGAGTTACAGTAAATCCAGAGTGTAGAGGTCGATGTTCAAAACGGGTAAAAACCCGCAGGCTGCGGCGAGCTTCGCGGCAGCTTCGTTCTCTCCATCATATTCATACGCCACTGTTTGACCGGGATACAGCCCCAATACATGGTTCATCAGCGCTTTGCCGTAGCCCTTTCCCCGGTGATCCGGCCTTGTGAACGGATTGATCAGCATGGTGCGCTGAAAGTTGATCGTAGCGTAGTTCGTCGTTGACACCTGGATAGCAGCAAGCAGACGCCCCTCCGACAGGAACCCGAAAACAGCACATTTCAGTTCCTCGGTGTCCGCCGCCCGCAGGATGGTCTCATAGGCGGAGCTGTATATGTCCCGCTGATACTGCGTAGTGTCAGGATGATCGAACAAACCCTCCAGCAGGGGCAAGTGCCGCTCCTCAAGCCGGACGATCCGCGGATCGTCCGCAGTTACATGGCCGCCTTCTCGCTGAAAGATCGTGCATCTTTCAGCAGTTTCCCGACGGACCTTCTCCTGAGGCAGACCGAAGATAGAAACGCCGTCCAGCATCAGGACCCGCGCCAGGACCTCTGAACCAGCCATTTCCCGCACGAGAGAAGCGTCCAGCGGTTCTGCGCTGGCCCACGAAAACCACGCGCCCATTCCTTCCACCCGACCGGCCATTTCCCGAAACAGCGTCGAATGGGGACCGACATCCATTCTCCGGCAAAGCTCTACATGCAGCCTCTTTGACAGTTCCGCATTGCGGAATAAATTGCAAAAGGCTAAGTAAATATCTTCCTGACTGTACTTCAATTCTCTTCCTCCCATATTTCGTTGCTCCTATGATATCGTGTCTCTATCAGGAAAAGAATATATCATCTTTCGCCTTGATCATCCGTTTCCTCAACCGTAGGTTGGACAAACAATTCCCCGGAGACGTTTTCATCTCCGGGGAACTGCAGCTTTCTGTTATCTGCCGATGTTCATCCCGGCCTGCCAGCCGGTGCGCGTGGCGTTCATGATGTTCTTCACGCCGGTGCAGTCCCCCGCGAAGGCGAAGCCGGGGGCGGCGGCACTCAGGGCCGCGGCTTCCTCGAAATTGGGCTTGCGGCCCGTGGCATAGACCACCGTGTCCGCCGGGAAGAAGCAGCCGTCCTCCGTGCTGACCCCATCGGGGTCGATGCGCTTGGCGGCGGTGCGGAAGTGCACGGGGATGCGCCGCTTTTCCAGCTCCATGCGCACGATGGACCCGTGCATGAAGGCCCCGTCCATGCGCATCGAGGGGGCCAGCTCCAGCACCACGGGCTCCTTCCCCAGGCTGCGGAGATAGATCGCCAGCTCCGTACCCACCAGGCCGGCGCCCAGGATCACCACCTTCTGCCCGCATTTATCCGGGCTGCGGTAGGCTTCCTCCGCGGGCAGCACATTCTTCCCATCGATGCCGGGGATGGGAGGAACAGCGGCTTCACTCCCCAGGGCGGCGATCACCGCGTCATACTTTCCCTTTTCGATGAATTCCGGGGTGACCTCCGTGTTCAGCTTCACCCGGACGCCCTCCTTCAGCAGGTTTTCCTCCTGCAGGGCCAGGTAGGCGGCCAGATTGGCCTTGAAGGGCACCGCCTCCTCGCAGGCGATGGCGCCGCCAAGGCGGTCGGATTTCTCGCAGAGGGTCACATCGTGGCCCTGCTTTGCGGCGGTGATGGCCGCTTCCATGCCCGCGATACCGCCCCCGGCAACCAGCACCTTCTTCATGGTCCCGGCTGCCGGCTTTTCCGCCTCCAGCTCCCGCCCGGTCTCCGGGTTCAGGGCGCAGAGGATGCGCCCTGAGGGGAAAAGGTTACTGAAGCAGCTGAGGCAGCGGACACAGTGGCGGATCTCGTCCTCCCGGCCGCTGCGGGCCTTGTTGGGCAGATCCGGGTCGCAGATGAGGCCGCGGGCGATGGCGACGATATCCGCCTGGCCGGAGGCGATGACCTCCTCCATGTATTCCGGGGTGGACATGCCGCCCACGCAGGCCACCAGGGATTGCTTGATATGCTTTTTGATCTCCGCGGCGAAGCGGACGTTTTTGCCCTCCTGCTCGAACATGTTGGGATAGGATTTGAAAAAGCCGGGGCCGATGCCGGAGCCGTGGACGCCCACGGAGACATGGATGATGTCCGCGTGCCCGTCCAGCGCCTTGGCATACTGGATGCCCTCGTCGATGCCGTAGCCGTCCTCGAATTCCGTGCCGGAGATGCGGAACTCGACGGGGAAATCCCTGCCGCAGCGCTCATGGATGGCGTCGCAGACGGCCACGGCAAAGCGGGTGCGGTTTTCGAGGCTGCCGCCCCAGCGGTCCGTGCGCTGATTCGTCCACTCTGCGAAGAACTGCTCCGGCAGCCAGCCGTGGCCGCCGTGGACGGTGACCATGCCGCAGCCCGCCATTTTGCAGTTGGCGGCGGCGGCAGCGTACTTCTGGATCGTTGCCAGGATCTGCTCCTCCGTCATGGCGTGGCAGGGCTTCCCGTGGTCCTCCCCGTCGGAGGGGCCCAGGGCGGCGACGCCGTAGCGCCCGTGGTGCTGCAGCTCCGGGCTGCAGACCGCGCCGGCGGCGGTGATGGCGCTGGCCAGCCGCCACAGCCCGGCGACGGTGCCGAAGCTCGAAAGGTCCACGCAGAGGCCGGTGCTTTTGCCGCCGCCCTTGGGGTCGATCTCGCATTCCCCGATGGCCACGGCGGCCGCTCCGCCCTGGGCCTTGCGGGCGTAGTAGGCCACGGCGGCATCGGAGAAGGCCCCGTCGAAGCTGTAGTCGCTGAGGCCGGTGGCGGAGGCGAAGATGCGGTTGCGCAGAACGGTGCTGCCCAGCTTCAGAGGTTCAAAAAGGTGGGGATATTTCATCGTATTCTCCTTATCGGCATGCCCCTGCCTCCCGGCAGGGGCATGCGGTTATTTTACTTGGTGGTGACGAACCAGTCGGTCTCGAAGTTTTCCGTCCAGGGCTTGGCCCCCTCGTAGAGGCTGCTGCCGGCGATGACCCGGAGGATGCGGCTGGCGCAGAGGCGCAGGCTCTCGATGCGGAGGGGATGGTCCGTCTTTCCCGCAACGGAAGCCACGATGTCCGCCACGTCGTTTTCATTGCCGGGCTCGATCAGGTCGTTGCCCGCGGCGATGCAGAGGGCGGGAACGCTGTCCTCCCCTGCCTTGGGCATCAGGTTGCCGCCGCCGGTGGTGCCCCAGTCGGTCATCACCAGGCCGCCGAAGCCCCATTCGTTGCGCAGGGCATAGGTGAGGGTATCCCGGTTCATGGCGGCGTGGACGCCGTTGATGAAGTTGTAGGAGGTCATGATAAACATGGGCTGGGCGGAACGGACGCAGATCTCGAAGCCCCGGAGATAGATTTCCCGCAGGGCCTGCTCGGAGACGATGCTGTCGGAATAATTGCGGTTGTCCTCCTGATTGTTGCAGGCAAAGTGCTTGGGAGTGGTGCCCACGCCCGGCGTCTCCTGCACGCCCAGGGTATCCGCAGCGGCCATCATGCCGCTGAGCAGCGGGTCCTCGGAATAGTATTCGAAATTGCGCCCGCAGAGGGGGTTGCGGTGGATGTTCATGCCGGGGGCCAGCCAGCTGTGCACCCCATACTCCGCCATTTCCTTTCCCACGATGCGCCCCAGGCTCCGGGCCAAAGACACATCCCAGCTCTGGGCGATCATGGTGGCGATGGGGATGGCGGTGCAGAACTGGTAGTAATCCAGCGCGTCCGCCGGGACCTCCTCCGCCTCCTCCTTCCCGCCGAACATGGCGAAGAAGCCGCCGGAGGAAAGGATTCTTCCCTCCTTGTCGGTCCGGAAATGCTTCGTCAGGCGCAGGCCCGCCGGACCGTCCGCCAGCACCAGGCTGCCGATGCCCCGCTTTTCCCAAAGGCTGTCGACGGTCTGTCCCGCTGCGCCGGGCACGGCGTCCCCCGCCGCGCCGATGGTGCTCTGGTCCCCGAAGCGGCCCACGCAGAGAGAAGCCAGTTCCTCCACGCTGAGCTGGGCGGCCAGTTCCTCCACCGTATGCTTCCCGGAAAGAACGTCCTGCATGGTGACGAAGTCCGCCGGTGCGGGGGTATCGAAGGTATCCTCATCCGTGTACACATGGGTCTGGGTCTCGACAGAGTCGCAGTCCAGCTTCAGCACGGGGACGCTGTCGGGTTTCGGCCACTTGTCCGCATCCCCCGCTCTGGCGATAACGCCGCCCAGCTTCGTGGGCTTGCGCAGGTTCCGCAGCTGCTCCAGGACCACGGTCTTTTCCACCTCCACGGCGGCGCAGGTCTCATAGTCCCGGGAATTGCGTCCCACCTCGATATGGTATTTCCCCGGCAGCAGCACCCAGGCGGCCAGGGCTTCGGAATAGGAAGCCATGTTCTTCAGGGGAAAGGAGATGTCGATGACCTGGCTCTCTCCCGGCTCCAGCAGCCGCGTCTTGGCGAAGGCCGCCAGCTGATGGCGGGCCGTGGGTACCTTTCCCAGGGGCGGCGCGGCATAGACCTGGACGACCTCCCGCCCGGGACGGGAGCCGGTGTTCGTTACCTTCACCTTGCCGCTGACGCCGTAGGCGTCCGCCTCGTCGAAGCGCTTCTCCATGGAAAAGGTCGTATAACCCAGGCCGTAGCCGAAGGGGTAGTTCACCTCGCAGCCCTGCCCGTCGAACCAGCGGTAGCCCACGAAGATGCCCTCCCCGTAGGGCTCCTCGGCGGTGATGCCGTCGTTTTTCCCGAAGGTGCCGGAGGAGGGGTAATCCTTGTACTGCCTGGCCCAGGTGTCCGTCAGCCTGCCGGAGGGGGGCGTGATGCCCAGGAGGCAGTCGGCCACGGCGTCGCCGGTGACGGCTCCCGCCTGGCTGATGAGCAGCAGGGCTCCCAGGTTCTTCATGGTCTTGAAATAGCCCGCGTCGATGACGCCGCCCACGTTCAGCAGCACCACCAGCTTGGGATAGTGTTCCGCCAGGATCGCCAGGTCCGTCTTCTCTCTGTCGGAGAGCTCATAGTCCCCCGGGCCGGGGTCCCGGTCCTTCCCCTCGCCGGAATTGCGGGAGATCACGTAGATCGCCAGCTCCGCCTTTGCTTCCTCCGGGTGGATGAAGGGCCCCTCCGGTTCCTTGAAGGGGGTAGCGAAATAGACCATGATGGGGTTCTCCCCCGCGTCGATGCGCTCCTTCATCTTCGCCGTGTGGGCCGCCTGCGCTTCCTCCCACCGCTTGTCGTATTCGTCCAGCCAGGCTTCGGTGACGATCTCGAAGCCTGCGTTTTTGAGGCCCTGCTCCACGTTCACCACGCTGCGGGAATTCACGTCCCCGGAGCCGGTGCCGCCCTTGACGGTGCGCCGCGCCCCTGCGCCGAAAAGGGCCGCGGGACAGGGCGACGCCAGGGGCAGGACGCCGTTATTCTCCAGCAGCACCATGCACTGGGGGGCCAGGGAGCGCACCAGGGCCAGGTGCTCCTTTTCGCGGGAAGTGACCGCGTCCGTCCGGGCGGCCTTGTAATTCGCCATCAATTTCCACTCCTTTCAGAAAAAAGAGGCGGACTGACGCCCGCCCCTTTGAGGGTTTACTTCTTGATCATTTTCGCCTTGTCCGTGACGCCCTTATTGCGCCAGTTGCCCCAGATGTAGTAGGGGACGGTGACGAGCAGGCCCGCCACCATGCCGAAGGCAAAGGTCATGAACAGGCCGAAATAGTGTCCGTTGCCAACGCCGGCCTTCTCCGCCAGCTCCCGCGTGGCGTAAAGCCCCTGCTCCACGGCGGCCTGGCAGTCCCGGTTCAGGGGGACGATGGCCAGGAGATAGCCCAGGGGAAGACGGATGGCGGTGTTGATGATGCCCATGAGGGCGGAGGCGGCGGAGGCTCCGGCGCCGCGCAGCGCGCCGCCCAGCACGTTCTGCACCGCCATGAACACATAGAAGAAGCAGAGGAACCTGAGGCCCCGCACGCCCATCTCCAGGGCCTGCTCGTTGACGTTGAAGGCGGCCATGAGGTATTTGCCGCAGAAATAGAGGATGAAGCCCAGGAGGATGGAGAAGCCGATGGACATGAACACGGTGGAGCGGATGCCGTCGTTGGTGCGCTTCACGTCCCCCGCGCCGATGTTCTGGCCCACATAGGTGGTGATGGCCGCCTGGAGGCCCATCATGGGCATCATGGCGAAGCCGTCCACCTTCATGATGATGGCGTTGGCGGCGATGAAGTTCGTACCGAAGCGGTTGGCAAAGCCCTGGGTCACCAGCATGCCGGAGGCGAAGGCGGCGTTCTGCACGGCGGCGGGCAGGCCCAGCCGCACGATCAGGCCGGAGATGCGCTTGTCCGGCTTCAGATTGCGGAAGTTGATCTTCGCGCCGTAGGTGCCCTTGCTCTGCCACCACAGCAGCAGGAGGCCGGAGGCGAAGTGGGAGATGATGGTGGCCCAGGCCACGCCCGCCACGTCCCAGTGGAAGACGATGACGAAGACCATATCCAGGATGATGTTCAGGATGGCGGCGATGATCAGGGCGTACATGGGCTTCTTGGCGTCCCCCAGGCCGCGGATCAGGCCGTTCATGCCGTTGTAGACGATGTTGCCGCAGGTGCCGATGAACACGATGCGCAGATAGGTGGCGCTCATGTCCAGGATCTCGTCCGGCGTGCCCAGCAGTTCCAGGATCGGCCGGGTGAAGAGGAGGCCCAGGAGGGTGATGACGATGCCGGTGAGCATGCTCAGGGTGAAGGTGGTGGTCATGGCCTTTTCCAGGTTCTCATGGTCCTTCGCGCCCTTGTACTGGGAGACGATGATGTTCGCGCCCATGCTCACGCCCATGAAGAGGGAACTGAAGAACATCATCACGGGGAAGCTGGCGTTCACCGCCGCGAGGCAGGCCGTCCCGTTCCGGGCGTAGTTACCCACGATGAGGGAGTCCACCACGTTGTAGAGCTGCTGGAAAAGGTTGCCCGCCACGGTGGGCAGGGCGAAGAGGAGGATCTTTTTGGTAATGGGGCCCCGGGTCAGGTCGTGGTTCTCCTGCTCCCGCAGGACCTTTTCTTCTTTTGTCATCGTATCACGCTTTCCGCTTGGATTTTCATGTACCTTAAAACTATGTTATTATATAGGATGCGACCCCCCGGAGTCAACATCTTATTTCTGTAACATTCTCCGAAAAAGCCGGCGGCAGGGTTCAGCGCTCTGTGAGTTCCAACAGACGGTCGTAGGTCTCAAAGTCCGCGATCCCCTCCTGCAGGGCTGCAGCGGCGGCGGTCTCCAGGTCCGTGAGCCAGTGGAGGCGCACGTCCGCCCGGTCCAGCGCCCGCCGGACGGAGTCCAGGCCGAAGTTGAAGAGGGCCGCCGCGGCCACGTTTTTCCCCTCACCCCGGAGGGAAGCGGCCAGGGCGAAGAGCCCCTCTCCCGCCGCCACGGTCTCCTCCACCGCGAGGAGCCGCTCCGGCAGCTCCCTGGGGTTCAGGGGCAGGACCAGCCGCTCCGCCAGAAGCGAGGCCCACTCCCCGCCCAGGACCGCCTCCGCCGCAGCGTAGTGGTCCCGCGCCAGCTCCTCCAGGGCGTCCAGCAGCAGGGTCTTTACCTCAGCGTTTTCCAGGGCGGCGGCGGAATTCCAGCGCAGGGGGATCTCTCCCTCCGTCAGCTCCAGCACCCCCGCAGTCCAAAGGGCGCGGGCCAGGGTCTCCCGATCGGTCACAGGCCATCCTTCCTTTCTCTTTCCGGCTGCGTTCATTTTAATGCCTGCCCCCGGGAAAAGCAAGGCCGGGGCGGGGCCGGAACAGAAAAGGCCGAATTTCCAAATTCTTCACAGAGGGTTCAGGCATTGTTCAAGGGGGAGTGCTAGTTTTATGCCTGTAAACTGAAGCGCACGAATGACCGGCCCTCTCCCCTGGGGGGCGGACCGTAAAGGAAGGAGTTCCTCAATATGAAGAAAACGATCACGGCGGTAGTCGCCATCTGCCTCGCGGCTGTGCTGCTCTGCGGCGGGATGTGCCTGGGTACCGTCTCCTACATCAATCGTTCCGGCGCCGTTCTTTCCGCCGCCCCGGCGGAGGCTGCCGCGCTTCCCGCTTCGGAGGGCTTCGTCGCCACCGCCTTTGCCCCGGCAAAGGCCGCCGACGAA
>JAEEGK010003693.1_pt1 | contig 37921 bp, 35 predicted proteins | sample 8958771 | NCBI WGS metagenome assembly JAEEGK01 (sample SAMN16246547, study PRJNA631951) | gut metagenome | biome: gut microbiome; feature: rumen; material: SC-attached | host: Bos | place: Iran: Karaj | collected 2018-10
GGCCGGGTTGGAACTGCATATAATCCAACATGGCCTGGAACTGAGGACGCTCAGCCTCAGGGATACTCTCCATAGTAGGAATACACTCGTCAATGGCAATACCGGCACCGGGGTTTGTTCCGTAGGTGATACGGGGCTTGATATCCTCGGCACGGTAGGTTACTTCCTTATCGAAGACAGCATCATCATCGCTCTTCAGTTTCTTCCACTCCTCAACAGCCTTATCCCAAGCCTCACCCTTAGGTGCGTACTCGCGACCCTTCAGGTAAGCAAAGGTGGTCTCGTCGGGAGCAATAAGACCGGCACGTGAGCCCATCTCGATAGAAAGGTTAGAAAGGGTCAGACGACCTTCCATACTCATATTACGGATGGTACTACCTGCATACTCTACAGCATAGCCGGTAGCACCACTGGTGGTCATCTGAGCCATGATATAAAGGGCCACATCCTTGGCAGTAACACCAGGCTGCAGCGTACCTTCTATATTAATACGCATGGTCTTGGGCTTGCTCTGCAGGATACACTGCGAAGCCAGCACCTGAGCCACCTCGCTGGTACCGATACCCATGGCAATAGCGCCTACTGCACCGTGCGTGCTGGTATGAGAGTCACCGCAGACAATAGTCATACCAGGCAAAGAGAGAGCCTTCTCGGGACCAACAACATGGATAATACCATTATCCTTGGTGCCCATGGCAAAGTGGGTAATACCAAACTCGGCGCAGTTCTTGGCCAGCGTCTCCACCTGCTTACGTCCTACAGGATCGTCAATACGCTCCTGCTGGTCGCTAGGTGTGTTATGGTCGGGCATAGCGTATACGTGGTCAGGGCGGAACACCTTGATATTCTTGTCCCTCAATGTATCAAATGCCTGTGGACTGGTTACTTCATGCGCATATAAGCGGTCAATGTAAAGTTGTGTCGGGCCGTCCTCCACGTTCTGCACAACGTGTGCGTCCCAGATCTTGTCAAATAAAGTCTTCATTAGTTACAGAAGGGGTCTTATCTAAACTTATTTATACAATCAATATATGCTTCTACGCTGGCGGTGACGATATCTGTGTTGGCACCGAATCCATAATACAGGTGACCATCATATTCAACCTGCATGTGAACCTTACCCATATCATCAGAACCCTTGCTGATGGCCTGGATGGTAAACTCCTTCAGCGTCATCTTACGCTTGATGATACACTTCAAAGCATTGATGGCAGCATCAACAGGACCGTTACCAGAGGCAGCAGCCTCAAACTTCTCATTGGCAACCAACAGACCAATGCTGGCAACACTCTTCACGCCCTTACCAGTGGTTACCTGCAGGTAATCCAACTTGACATTGTGCGAAGCGCTTCTGTCGGCACCTGCCAATACCAGGATATCGTCGTCAGTAACCTCCTTCTTCTTGTCGGCCAAAACCAGGAACTCCTGATAAACCTTATCCAGACGCTCGCCTTCAATCTCCACACCATTCACACTAAGACGGTGCTTCAAGGCTGCACGTCCGCTACGGGCTGTCAGCACGATAGCGTTATCATCGATACCCACATCTTTGGGGTCCATAATCTCGTAGGTTGAAGCGTTCTTCAGCACACCGTCCTGATGAATACCAGAACTGTGAGCAAAAGCATTCTTACCCACGATGGCCTTGTTGGGCTGAACAGGCATATTCATCAAGCTGCTAACCATACGGCTGGTGGGATATATCTTAGTGGTATTGATATTGGTCTCGATGCCCAAGTCGGGATGTGTCTTGAAGATCATGGCAATCTCCTCCAGAGAGGTATTACCGGCACGCTCACCAATACCGTTGATGGTAACCTCAACCTGACGGGCACCACCCAACACACCGGCTACGGTGTTGGCAGTAGCCATACCCAGGTCGTTATGACAATGAGTTGACAGGATACTCTTGCCAGCAGCAAAGGCATCAACATGCTCGTACAGATACTTAATCTTCTCCTGATATTCGTTGGGAACACGGAAACCTGTAGTATCGGGGATGTTACAAACAGTAGCACCAGCCTTGGTAACAGCATCTATGACACGAGCCAGGTACTCATTGTCAGTACGACCGGCATCCTCGGCATAGAATTCAACATCCTCGACATACTTCTTGGCATACTTAACAGCAGCCACAGCACGCTCAATAATCTCCTCGGGAGTAGAATTGAACTTATAACGGATGTGACTCTCGCTGGTACCAATACCCGTATGGATACGCTTGTGCTTGGCATATTTCAAGGCATCAGCAGCCACGTCAATGTCCTTCTGGACAGCACGTGTCAGCGCACAAATGGTTGGCCATGTTACAGCCTTACTGATTTCTATTACTGAATTGAAATCGCCAGGACTACTAATAGGGAATCCAGCCTCGATAACATCAACGCCAAGAGCCTCCAACTGGCGGGCTACCTGAATTTTCTCCACCGTATTCAACTGACATCCGGGAACTTGCTCGCCGTCACGCAATGTGGTGTCGAAAATAAACAATCTGTCACTCATTTTAGGTCTTTTGTTTAAATCTTTTTACTGAAAGTGGGGACAAAGTTACAAAATAAAACTCTCGCGCGCAAACATATTAAGAATAAAAGCAGGCAAATGAACGGCTTAGACAAGAAAAAAGCGCGATTCGCACACCTAAATGAAATAAAATGTATAACTTTGTTCTTGCGTATGCTGTATATAAACGACCATTTAGAAGACATTCCAGCAGAGTTGCTGGAGAAAGCCATCTCCTCCCTACCCCTCTGGAGGCAGGAGCAGGCGCTGAAATTCAAGTTCCCGGAAGGCAGAAGGGAATGCACCTTGGCATACCTGGAACTATGCCGCGGGCTGCAGTTGGAATACAGCATCACAGAGATGCCTACTTTTAGCTATAACCAGAGCGGGAAACCCTTTCTGCCAGAGTATCCCCACATACATTTCAGCCTGAGCCACTGCAAGAAAGCCATTGGATGCTACATCAGTTCAGCACCCTGCGGACTGGACATCGAAAGCATACACCCGGCCAAGGATTCACTGGTTAACTATTGTATGAACGAGGAGGAATGTTGCCAGATTTTCTCGGCTCCTAACCCTGACGCTGCCTTTATTACCCTATGGACCAAGAAGGAAGCCGTCTTCAAACTGAAAGGGACGGGTATTAACAATGATATCAAGGAGATACTGTCACCACAGAACACAGAAGGCATCAGCATACAGACTGTTCCCGACCTATTCAACGGCTACATACTAAGTGTAGCACAATACTCAGACGCAAAGATTCAATTATGGAAATAGCTCTATACCTTATACCCGTCACCTTGGGCTCTACAGAGATAAACCAAGTGCTACCCTCGTACAACCACGATGTCATCATGGGCATCAGACACTTCATTGTAGAGAACATCCGCTCTGCACGACGCTTCCTGCGTCAGGTGGACCGTGAGTTCCCCATTGATGATTCCCTGTTTTACGAGATGGGTAAGCATGCCGACGAACGCCTGTTCAGCCAATACCTGCAAGCACTTAGGGACGGAAAGCCCATGGGTGTAATCAGCGAGGCGGGCTGTCCAGCCGTTGCCGATCCAGGCGCCGATGTGGTGGCCATTGCCCAGCGTCAGAACCTGAAGGTTATCCCACTGGTAGGTCCCAGCAGCATGATAATGGCAGTAATGGGAAGCGGACTGAACGGACAGAGCTTTGCCTTTAACGGTTACCTGCCCGTTGACCCACAGGATAGGGCTAAGAAGCTGAAAGCCCTAGAGACACGAGCCTGGAACGAGCACCAGACACAACTGTTCATAGAAACGCCCTACCGCAACCTGAAGATGTTTCAGGCGCTGGTACAGAACTTGCGGCCACAAACCCGAATGTGTATAGCTGCAGGCATCACAACAGCTGACGAATACATTCACACCAATACCATTGCAGAGTGGAAGAAGATAGAACTACCCGATCTAAGCAAGGTGCCAGCAATATTTCTGATTAACAAATAGATTTCCCTTTGAATTCTGACAGAAAGTTTTTACTTTTGTGCCCATAATAAAGACTGACAGATGAAATACTCTATAATAATTCCGGTATATAACCGCCCAGACGAAGTGGACGAGTTGCTGCAAAGCCTTACCGCCCAGACATTAAAGGATTTTGAAGTTCTGGTAGTTGAAGACGGTTCCGACATACCCTGCGAAGAGGTAGTCAAGAAATATACCGACCAACTGGATATCAAGTACTACGTCAAGCCCAACAGCGGTCCCGGTCAGACACGTAACTACGGTGTACAGCACAGCCAGGGCGAATACGTTATTGTACTGGATAGCGACGTGGTATTACCCTCAGGCTACCTGCAAGCCATCGAAGATGAATGTTCAATGCTCAATGTTCAATGTTCAATGCAAATCGACGCCTTTGGCGGCCCTGATCGTGCACACGAGAGTTTCACCCCAGTACAAAAGGCCATCAACTACAGCATGACATCCTTCTTCACTACCGGTGGCATACGAGGTGGTAAGAAGCAGATGGACAAGAAGTTCTACCCCCGCTCCTTTAACATGGGCATACGCAAATCGCTCTACGAGAAGCTGGGAGGTTTCTCCGAGATGCGTTTTGGCGAGGACATAGACTTCAGCATCCGCATCTACGAGAGCGGAGCAACATGCCGTCTTTTCCCCGAAGCTTGGGTATGGCACAAGCGCAGAACCGACCTAAAGAAGTTCTTCAAGCAGGTTCACAACAGCGGCATTGCCCGCATCAACCTGACCAAGCGGCACCCTGGCACCCTGAAACTGGTGCATCTGCTGCCAACGGTCTTTACCCTCGGAACTTTCACATGCCTTCTGTTTGCGTTTCTGTTCCTACTTTTGGCTCTGTTAGGACTTTTCGCCTTATGGAGCGCTCCAAAGCCCGGTTGCGTTTCAGGAGAAATGTTTTTAATTATCTTCAGCCTCTCCGGAATGTTATTATGCCTTCTGCCGTTGATATTGTTCTCTCTGATTATCTTCGTGGACAGCAGCGTTCGCAACAGAAGCCTCTGGATTGGTTTCCTCTCTATATGGGCCAGCTTCATCCAACTCATAGGCTACGGCACAGGATTCCTTCGTGCATGGTGGCTAAGGTGTGTATGCGGCAGGAACGAAGAACTGCAGGCTTTCCGCAAAAGCTTTTACAAATAAAAGATGGAGAGCATAAAGAACTGGGCATTAGACGACCGGCCACGTGAGAAGATGGAAGCTCACGGTGCCGGTGTGCTGAGTAAAGCAGAGTTGCTGGCAATTCTGGTAGGCAGCGGCATACCAGGCAAGAGTGCCGTGGAGATGATGCGAGAGATTCTGAACGACTATAACGATAGCCTAAAACTACTGGGCAAGGCCACCATCGAGGATCTAACCCGCTACAAAGGGATGGGAAAGGCTAAGGCCATTACCGTACTGGCAGCCTGCCAACTGGCAAACGAACGACTGAAGGAAGAACTGCAGCCACGGCAGAAGCTCTCAGAAACCAAGGATGCCTTCCTTTACTTCCGTCCCAGATTACAGGATCTGACCGTCGAGGAGTGCCACCTGTTGATGTTGAACAACCATCTGGAAATCATCAACAGCGTTATGCTCAGCCATGGTGGACTAGTAGGCACTGCGGTGGATTTGCGCGAGTTGCTACGTCAAGCCCTGCTGGCACAGGCAACAAGTGTCATACTCTGTCACAATCACCCCAGTGGCAGCCTTAGACCCAGCAAAGAAGACGATGAACTGACCCGAAGAGCAGCAGAGGCATGCAAGATGATGGGCATCAAATTTCTGGACCACCTCATCGTGGCAGACAATAATTATTTCAGCTATACAGAACAAGGAAAAATATGAACGATACATTACAGACACAGGAACGCGTTATAGAAGTCTTACGTACTGTCTATGACCCAGAAATTCCCGTCAACATCTACGACCTGGGCCTCATCTACCGCATAGAACTAAACGATGCAGGCGATGAACTCAGCGTTGATATGACACTTACGGCTCCCAACTGTCCGGCTGCCGACTTCATTCTGGAGGATGTGCGCCAGAAGTTGGAAGGCATCACCGGCCTCAAGAAGGTAGATGTACAGCTTGTCTTCGAACCCGAGTGGGACAAAGACATGATGAGTGAGGAAGCAAAAATGGAATTGGGATTCCTTTAGAACAATTCATAATTCTTAATTCATAATTGAAAAAGACATATTTCATATCTGATGCACATCTGGGGAGCCTGGCAACCCAAGACCCTAAGGAGCAGGAGAAGCAACTGTGCCGGTTCCTGGATGAGATAAAGCCACAGGCTGAAAGCCTGTATATGCTAGGAGACATATTCGACTTCTGGTTCGAGTACCGCAACGCCGTCCCCAAGGGCTTTACCCGTCTGCTGGGCAAATTGTCTGAACTAACCGACAACGGTATTGCCGTTCACTTCTTCACTGGTAATCACGATATCTGGTGCAAAGACTACCTCACCAAAGAGTGTGGCGTTATCATGCACTACGAACCAGAGGTTGTAGAAATTGAGGGAAAGACATTCTTTCTGGCGCATGGTGATGGTTTGGGCGACAGAAGCAAGTCGTTCAAGTTCTTACGCGTTATCTTCCACAATCCCTTCTGTCAGTGGATGTTCCGCTGGTTGCATCCCGACCTAGGTCTGCCCTTTGGTCTAAACTGGGCCAAGAACAGTCGCATCAAGCACATGCAGGGTGGCACAGAGGCCGACCCACCCTATATGGGCGAGAACCATGAGCCGCTGGTACTCTTTGCCAAACATTATATAAAGGAAAAGCCCGAGACTGATTACCTTATCTTCGGTCACCGTCATATAGAACTGGATCTGATGCTCACCCGTCAGAACCGCCTTCTCATCCTTGGAGACTGGATTACACAATTCACCTACGCCGAATTCTCAAACGGCGAACTTACCCTAAAGAATTTCTGATTGTAACAAAAACGCATGCACGCATTTGGGACATCACCCAAACAAATAATGCCATATAAAATCAGAGGGGAAGCAAATAAACTTCCCCTCTGTTCTTTATACCTTATAATTAAATATCTTAGCAAAGTGCCTGAGTATCCAGGGCAATCATCAGCTCCTCGTCTGTAGGAATACAGCAAACAGTAACCTTGCTATCATCGGCACTGAGGATAGCTTCGGTAGCACGGCAAGCACGGTTCTTCTGAGCATCCATCTTGACACCCATGAACTCCAGACCATTGGTAGCACCCTCACGTACCTCCCACTGGTTCTCGCCTGCTCCACCGGTGAAGAGGATGATATCCACACCACCCATAGCGGCAGCATACTGACCAATGTACTTCTTGATGCGATAGGTGTACATCTCCTTTGCAAGACGAGCCTTATCGTTACCGTTGGCAATGCCTGCCAAAATGTCACGGAAGTCACTGCTACCCTCGCTTACACCAGCCAGACCACTCTGCTTGTTCAGCAGGTTGCTGATACCCTTGGTGTCGAGGTTCAACTTATCCATCAGGAAAGTAACAGCACCAGCATCGATATCACCACTACGGGTACCCATGATAAGACCTTCCAAAGGAGTAAGACCCATTGAGGTATCTACACACTTACCATCCTTAACAGCAGCAATGCTGGCACCATTACCAATGTGGCAGGTGATGATCTTCTTACCCTCTGGCTTTACACCCAAGAACTCACAAACACGCTGCGAAACATAACGGTGGCTGGTTCCGTGGAAGCCGTAACGACGAACGCCATACTGCTTGTACAGGTTGTAAGGCAGGGCATACATATAAGCATAGTCAGGCATTGACTGATGGAAGGCTGTATCAAACACACCTACCTGAGGAATGTTGGGCATCAACGCAGAAACAGCATTCACACCCTTGATGTTAGCAGGGTTGTGAAGGGGAGCCAAATCGTTGCAGGCAGCGAAAGCCTCCATAACCTCGGGAGTCAGGCGAACGCTCTTATTGAACTTCTCACCTCCGTGTACCATACGATGACCTACGGCATCCAACTCCTCTAAGCTCTTCAATACGGCATACTCGCCCTTTGTCAGCACCTCGAATATCCACTGTACACCAGCAGTATGCTCAGCAATGGGGCGCTCCATTTTATGCTTCTCGCCATTCAGCTTAACGGTAATAAAACTATCGGGCAGGCCAATCTTCTCGATGCCGCCACTAGTGATGACGCTCTGGTCATCCATATTGTACAATGCGTACTTAATGGAACTGCTCCCGCAGTTCAAAACAAGAATTTTCATCTTTTCTTTTTATCCTTACTTTAATCTTTCTTTTTTCTCAACTACCAACTATCACTTAGCGTCCATTGCCTGGCAAGCAGTGATAGCAACCATCTTATAGATATCATCTACAGAGCAACCACGTGAGAGGTCGTTAACGGGATGAGCAATACCCTGCAGGATGGGACCAATGGCATCAGCACCAGCCAAACGCTGTACCAGCTTGTAGCCAATATTACCAACCTCAAGGCTGGGAGCTACCAGCACATTGGCATGACCGGCAATAGCAGAACCGGGAGCTTTCTTCTCTCCTACAGAGGGAACCAAAGCAGCATCAGCCTGCAACTCGCCATCCAACTTCAAAGAGGGCTCCAGCTCATGAGCCAAACGGGTAGCCTCAATAACCTTATCAACTACCTCGTGCTTAGCACTGCCCTTGGTACTGAAACTCAGCATAGCAACACGTGGATCGGCAAAACCAGCCACGCTACGTGCTGTATGAGCTGTACAAACAGCAATCTGTGCCAGCTGTGAAGCATCGGGAACAGGTGTTACAGCCACATCACCTAATACTACAACACCATCCTCACCATACTCAGGCTTATCTGTAATCAGCAACATAGCACCACTGACACATGTAATGCCAGGGGCACACTTGATAATCTGCAGGGCAGGACGCAGAGTGTCGCCCGTTGTTGAAAGCGCACCGCTAATCTGACCATCGGCATGTCCGCTCTTGATGATAAGACAGCCAAAATAAAGAGGATCTGTCAGCACCTTCTTGTGTGCCTCCTCCAATGTCATACCCTTGCTCTTACGCAAATTGTAAAGCAACTCGGCATATTCATTTGTCAACTCACTGGTTGCAGGGTCAATGATCTCGGCCTTGTCAAGATGGGTAAGTCCTAACTTCTTTCCCAAGGCAAAAATCTCGTCGCTATTACCAATAAGGATAATCTCTGCCAGGTCATCGGCAAGGGATTTATCTGCGGCTGTCAATGTTCGCTCCTCCAAGCTCTCAGGCAGGACAATGCGCTGCTTGTTACTCTTGGCGCGAGCGATGATTTTCTCCATTAAAGTCATACTATTTACTATTTTATGATTTACAATTTACTATTTATTCACTATTCTGCAATTTAGCTATTCCGTCCTCCCCCTCGGGGGAGTTAAAGAGGGGGTATCCTTTCAGAATCTTCCCTTCATCAGCAAGTGTTCCAATTCCTCTGCTGATATATGTGCTCTTAGCACATCGTTATAGGCAGCACTGATGCTACCGGTCTCTTCACTAACCACAATTGCCAGCGCATCCGTCTCCTGGCTGATACCCTTGGCAGCTCTGTGGCGCAAGCCGAACTCCTTGGGAATATCCAAGTCATGACTGATAGGCAGGATGCATGCAGCAGCCGTAATCTTGTTGTTTGAGATTATCATGGCTCCATCATGTAGCGGACTGTTCTTGAAGAAGATATTCTCTATCAGACGCTGACTGATTTTGGCATTCACCAACTCACCTGTTCGAACAAAATCATTCAGTGGAAGATGGTTTTGCAATACTATCAGGGCTCCCACACGCTGCTTACTCATATTCAGGCAGGCCATTACAATGGGAAAGATAGTCTCACGCTCATGCACAAACTCAGAGAGATCCTTCTTCTTGTCGGGACGGAAGAAATTCACAAACCTGTGCACCCTCTGACGTGTTCCTACTCTGAAGAAGAAATGCCTAATCTCTTCCTGAAACAGAATAATGATGGCTATGGCACCCACATTCACCAATTTATCTAGGATGCCTCCCACCAACTTCATCTCCAACACCTTGCTGACAACAATCCAGAAACTGATAAAGAACAACACCCCGTAGAAGATATTCACAGAGCGCGATTGCTTCATTACTTTATAGCAATAGAACAGGCCTATTGCCACAAGCAAGATATCAATCAAGTCCTTAATTCCGAATTCTAACATACCAGCATCTTTTTAACTATCTGAACCACCTCAACGGCTTCCTTCACATCGTGCACCCTTAGGATGCTTGCACCCTTCAGCAATGCCAAGGTGTTCAGCACAGAGGTTCCGTTCAAAGCTTTTTCAGGCGAAGTACCCAGCAGGCGATATATCATAGACTTACGACTAACGCCCACAAGCATTGGCAACTCCAGCACCTGCAGGTCCTGCATACGGTTCATCAGTTCGTAGTTATGCTCCAGTGTCTTGGCAAAACCAAAGCCAGGGTCCAGGATTATATCCTTAACGCCTAACTCATGCAACTGCTGCACCTTAGTACCAAAGTAGCGGAGCATCTCAGCCAGTAGGTCATCGTAGTGCGGTCCGTTCTGCATAGTCTGGGGATCACCCTTCATGTGCATCAGTATATAGGGAACGCCCAACTCAGCAACAGTACTGAACATATGTTCATCCAGTTCGCCACCGCTGATATCGTTGATAATCTGAACGCCATACTCCTCAACACACATCTTAGCCACATCGGCCCTGAATGTATCCACGCTTACTACAGCATCAGGGGCAATGTCACGAAGAATCTTCAATCCACCACGCAAGCGGTTCATCTCTTCCTCTGCCGATACATCATCAGCACCCGGACGGCTGCTGTAAGCCCCGATGTCAATCATAGAGCCACCTTCAGCCAGAATAATCTGCACCCGACCTGCAATCTCCTGATCAGTATTCTTGCGACTTGCAGAATAAAACGAATCAGGGGTTACATTCAGGATTCCCATAACCTGTGGCTCGCTCAAATCCATGAGTTTTCCTCCCACATTTATAGTATAGGGTAACAGACCTTTCATATATTTCTCGGTAACTTTGCGACAAAGTTATACATTATTTACCAATTATCAGAAAAATGATATAACTTTGTGTCGTTAATTGTAAAAAATCAAACAATATGAAGATAGAACAATTATATGAAATCTACTTACAACACCCCATAATAACTACAGACAGTAGAGATTGCCCTGTTAGCTCCATCTTCTTTGCACTAAAAGGAGCCTCGTTCAACGGCAATCTGTATGCTGCTTCTGCCTTGGAAAAAGGATGCGCCTATGCAGTGGTTGAGAAGGAATTTGCACCCGAAGGTGACACACATTATATTGCCGTAGAGAACCCCGAGCAGACACTACAGGAACTGGCTGCCTATCACCGCCAACAACTCAGCATTCCCGTGCTACAGATAACAGGAACAAACGGCAAGACAACTACCAAGGAGCTGATTGCCTGCGTACTGACAGAGAAGTACAACGTCCTATTCACGCAAGGCAATCTGAACAACCACCTGGGGGTACCACGTACCCTGCTCCGCATTACCAAGGAACATAACATAGCAGTCGTTGAGACAGGTGCCAACCACCCTGGCGAGATTGCCTTCCTGTGCAATATGGTAAAGGCCGACTACGGTCTGATTAGCAATGTGGGCCGTGCACACCTGGAAGGTTTCGGCTCATTCCAAGGAGTCAAGAAGACAAAGGGAGAATTGTATGACGACCTACAGCAGCGTGGTGCCAAGATCTTCCTGAATGCCTTAGACGAAGATTTAATTCAGATGGCAGAAGAACGGGGATTTCATCTCTATGACAACGCAATACCTTATGTAGAAGGTAGAATTGACTCCTGCAACCCATTCGTCAAGATGCAGTGGAGGCAAGAAGACGATGCCCCCTGGCAAACCATACAGACACACCTGATTGGTGCATATAACATTTCTAACCTGCGTGCTGCCATTACTATCGGTTTGTATTTTGGCGTTACGCCCGAGCAGATTTGCCATGCCATAGAGAATTACATTCCCAGCAACAGTCGTAGCGAATTCCGTGACACAGGACGTAACCGTCTAATTGTGGACGCCTACAATGCCAATCCCAGCAGCATGGTAGCAGCCCTGACCAACTTCCAGTTCATTGATTCTAAAAACAAGATGGTTATCCTTGGCGACATGCGCGAACTGGGAGCCGACAGCGAACTGGAACACCGTAAGATTATGGATATTCTGGCAGGCATGCCATTAGAGGATATTTGGTTGGTTGGAGACAACTTTGCAGCGCTCAACTATCAGAATAAACGCATAAACGCCAGATACTTCAAGGATGTGGAAGCCGTTAAAGAAGAAATCCACAACAATCCACTTAAAGGCAAAACGATTCTGATAAAAGGCAGCAACGGAACCAAGCTATTCCAGCTACCCGACTATCTATAAGGAAAAACAGAAAAAGTTATGGCGTCAGTCTTCTACCGGACTACGCCATAATTTATTTCCATGCATCTCAATATCCATTTCCGTATCATCACGGTACAACAGGCCTGTACCAAGACCTTGCGCTTCCATACATTTCGGCCCAAAGATTCTTGCAGTCAGTAAAGCTACATTTCGTAGCCCGATGCTACCCTCTTGGGCAGCAGAAACCACAACTCCGATATTCCGCTTCATAGCCTCGCTTGCCCATTCTACGGAACCGGTTATACCACCATGTAGCATTGGCTTAATTACTATGAATTGGGGACGTAAAGTATCCAAAAGCATACGTTTCTCTTCTAGCACATTCACCCCTATCAGTTCTTCATCTAATGCAATGGGCGATGTTCCTTCTTCTCTTGCCATGCTGCATAGCTGAGCCAAATCCTTCCACTGATACTGTCTTATAGGCTGTTCTACCATTCGGATATCGTATGGTTTCAGTTCCCTCAATAGTTCTTTTGCTTCGTCAAGACCATAAGTTCCCAGAGCATCAATACTCAACTTCAAAGTATCTTCCGAGAAACGAGACCTGAGGGTACGGACAACCTTCAACACATCGTCTCCCTCTCCCACTCCAATACGAAGTTTCAGATGTCTGAATCCTTTTAGGATCATACGCTTACAGCGATTCAGCATCTGATCATAGCCTTCTACATCTACAACAGCATAAGAAGGTATGCCCGCCTGACTATGTGCAAAAGGGGTATCGTAAAGCAAAGGATTCTGCTGGTAATCATACAATGCTGATTCCAATGCAAACAGCAGAGCCGGATAAGGACTAAGATGCCTGGCATAATCATCACTCTCCAATGCCTCGTTAATAAGTCGGGCTGCATCAGACATTCTGATATACGCATCCGCATCACAAGAGATACCGGCCAAAGGAGCACACTCACCCAAGCCTATACGCTTTCCCAACTCATCAGTGATACTGATAATAATAGGATGGTATTTTTTTCTACCCCGTTGGAAAGAGACTTCCCCCTCCTTAACATGAAGGGTACGCTCTGATAAGTTTATCTGCACAGCTTCTGTTCTTATTTGTTTATTATATGAACATCCCTCTGTGGGAATGGAATCTCGATATTATTCTCGTTTAGCGTATTGTAGATAATCTCCTTCATGCGTCCCATAAGCGCGATCTTCTCCTCCACCAACATCCAGACACAGACAGCCAAATCCACACTGCTCTCGCCAAAGCTCACAAAGCTGACCTTCAACGGCTGCTCTTCTACGTTGGTGATACACTGGCCGTCGGCATTCTTCTCCAGACACACAGGCATCAGGGCCTCTGTCAGCATCTTACGCACTTCCTCCACATTGGTTCCGTAAGCCACACCAACAGGAATCTTTATCAACTCATAACGATGGTTACGTGTCATATTCTTGAAATTCTTGCTGAACAGGGCACTGTTCAGGAAAGCTATCACACAGCCATCAGCGGTTACAATCTGTGTACTCTGGTAGGTTATACTCTCCACCTTTCCTGCAATACCGTCGCATTCAATATAGTCACCCACATGGATACGTCCCGTCATCAGAGAGATACCATAGAAGAAGTTCTCCAGAATGCTCTGCATGGCAAAACCCAAACCGGTAGCCAGACCTGCACCGACAATGCTGATACCACTTCTTGGCACATTCAGTATTACCAGTACAATAATCAGATAAATACCCCAGCAGAGAATACCAATTATATTACGTGCCAAAGTAAGGTTCAGCATCTCGTTCTCTGCAATTACCTTACGTCTGTAATGGCAATAGAATCCACGAATGCCATAATTCAGATAACGGAACACAAACCACAGAGTTGCCACCAAAGACAAACGATCCAGAGAAATACGGATGAGATTCTCCTGATTAACAATATCCATACGGAACAAAGACTCGCAAAGACTTGTCATCTCAAAGACTCTGGACGCCCAGTAAATGCTAAAGAAGACGGATGCCACACCTATAATAGGAACCAGTGTCCGACTGAACAAATCGTAAATCCATGTTACAGAGATATAATCACCATGCTCCATTTTCTTCTTCAGAGCTTTCACATCTTCTGTTATGTCTATTCCCTGGGCTTTCTTTATCTTCAGTTCAGGATTTAGCTTGACTAAAAGGAAGCGATTCTCATACATCTCCATCAAGTCATAGATGCAGGTCACCGTCATGATAGCAGCCAATTGGAACGTCCACCATATCAATATCTGAACTGCCAGCAAAGAGAAGCCTACCCATGATGCCACGCAAGAAATAAGGATTACCAGGCTAGTGGCATGCATATACATAATGTCCATCAGGGGAAGTTGCTCCCTGTGATGCTTGGACACCCTCCACTGCCAAATGCAGAAGCCTAACAGAATTGGAGGAAATACCAGATTTACCACATGATTGGGAACCAGAACTATTCTGAACAGAATCACCACGAATGCCATTACCATCAAAGGCATGTAGATAATAGCAGCATGACGCATCTGTTCACCCTTGAGACGAATATACAGACTCAGGAAAATCACCTCCAACAGCCATGCCATAGTAATAATATGTCCGGTTCCCATCTGGATGAAATTACGCTGAGTCAACGAACGCACTACCATAACGATGATGGCAAACAGACCTATTCCCACAACATTGTTTAGCATACGACGCTTCAGCTTAAAGTCCTCACCACGCCATCTCTTAGGCAATAGCCATCTTAGGATAACATAGCTGACAAGTAGCGAAAGGGCCAGATAGAATATCAGGAAGACGCTGATAAACAGCACCGTTGCACCACGCCACTCCGAGAAAGTCTGCTCGTGTCCGGCAAATGGTTTGTATTTACTCTTTATAGCATTCTGAGCCCTGAACCATTGCATAGGGAATGTCTTCAGAATCTTAAAGTAGTTATCACCTCCATTCCTGAAGATATTATCCTGCAACAGTTTATACCGTCCCCTTGCAAACTGGTTTAATTCCTCTACCTTACCGATAACACTCTTGTAATAAGTATTCTCTGCCTCCAGTTTCTCCAGGAAAAGCAGCATATTCTCACGTAGGGTTTCAGCATATTTCAAACAGTCATCCCTATCCTTCAACTGCTGACCTGTAAGGAACAACGGCTCATGATTCTCCTCTTCTTCCCCATCCTTACCATGTCCCAGAAAAACCAAGTCCTTTTCCTGCATGCTATCCCTTACCTCAAGCAGTGAATCCTTCTTCTCCTGCAATGAATCAATAGCCTGCATTAGGATGCTGTCATTCTCCGTCAATATACTGTCTGCATCTGCAGCTGTGATGGGAGGCATACTCTTTAACGACTGGATTAGCGCGTCATACCTTTCTATTTCCTGTTTTATACGCAAGATTATCTTATCATATTGATGCATCTTGCTGTCACGGTTACTGAGATCGTGATACAAGTCGGTAGCCTGCTGGCAGGCATACGCCATATCAAAGGTGTTGTCCGTTGTCTGCGAATACAGCATAAGTCCAATCTGTTCGCACTGATGCATGAAACTTACCAATTGCTGATGCTGCTGGGTTCCCTGCTGCTCATACATAGCCATAAAAGACTGCTGCTGCTCATACTTTTCCTGTAGCTCGGCCTTCAGTACACTCAGGGTACGTGCCAAGTCTCTCTCCTTTAGCACTGCATTCGCAGGAATCAGGCAGATTGCCATCAACAAAATAAGAACTAGAAGTTTTCTCATTGCTTTATAATATATATAAGGTATAGGATATGTTAATTACGGAATCAGGCATTCAACTGATCATAGGTCTTCTTCCCCTTTAAATGGTACTGCCACAAAATGCTCTTTGGGAACAGGATCTCGTTTGCCGGCACCACAGTTGCCTGCATGTTCTTATCACGATCAGAACGGAAGTCGGCCTTCATCCTGCAGAAAGCCCAACGTCCCTTCCACACAGCCATGCAGCTACCCCACTGAAGGGTAAGGAAGAAGTACAGAGATGCTAAAGCATCCAACCAGAAACGCCAGCGCATAACGCATGCTAATTGCTCGTCAGGCAGATTCTTATACAGCAGAATCATGTTGTTACGGAAATTCAGGAATGTCTTGCGAGAATTACTCTTAGGCAGCGAGGCACCGCCAACATGATACACGATGCTCTCTGGGATACATACTATCTGATGTCCCCTGCTACGTAAGCGCCAACAAAGGTCTATCTCCTCCTGATGGGCAAAGAAACGGGCATCCAATCCGCCTGCCTCCCAATACTGTTTACTGCGAATCATCAGTGCTGCCCCTGTTGCCCATAAGACAGGAGCTATAGTATCGTATTGTGCCAGGTCCTCCTCGATTGTATTGAACACTCTTCCCCTACAGAAAGGATAACCCAGCCAATCTATGTATCCGCCACAGGCACCAGCGTATTCCAGCATAGGACGGTTCCACTCACACCTCAACTTAGGCTGACAGGCAGCAACTTCCGAGTGTGCATCCATATACGAGAGCAAAGGACGCAGCCATCCTTCCGTCACCTCCACATCACTGTTCAACAACAGATAGTATTCAGCATCCACTTGACGCAAGGCCTGATTGTAGCCGTCGGCAAAACCGTAATTCTTGTCCAGAACGATAGTTCTCACCTCCGGGAATTCACTTTCCATTACCTTCAAAGAATCATCCTTGCTGGCATTATCTGCAACAATCACTTCTGCTTCCTGACTATATTTCAGCACAGAGGGCAGAAACTTACGCAACATATCTGCGCCATTCCAATTCAGTATTACTATTGCAATGCTTTTCATATCAGTTCTGCTGTTAACAGCTCTTCTGTTTCATCCCACGCCCCTAAACGGACGTTCACTATTCTGTTATCCATCTCTTCTGTAGTATGTATTGCTACCTTAATATAGTTATCTGTGAATCCGTGCATGATACCCTTCGTTCTACTATGTTCCAGCAGTACAGGTCTGACCTGACCCACAAAACGATTATAGAAGGCACGCAACTTATTCTGACTAAGTGCCAGAACCTGCTGGCTACGCTCGTGTTTCTGTTGAGCCGAGACCACATAGGGAATCTGCAGGGCTTTTGTACCAGGACGCTCGCTGTAGCTGAAGACATGATACTGGCTTACATCTACCTTCTCCATGAAGCTGAGGGCTTCACAGAACAACTCATCTGTCTCGCCACGCGTTCCCACTATCACATCCACACCTATAAAAGCATCCGGCATTAGCTCACGCACACGCATCACCTTATTATAGAATAACTGAGTATCATAACGACGGTGCATCAATCTGAGCACCTCATCACTGCCACTCTGCAGAGGAATATGGAAATGTGGCATAAAGGCCCGACTCTGTGCACAGTATTGCAACACCTCGTCTGTAAGCAGGTTGGGTTCTATGCTACTGATGCGATAGCGCTCAATGCCCTCTACGGCATCCAGGGCCTTAACCAAATCCAGGAATGTCTCGCCTGTACTCTTACCGAAGTCACCTATATTAACGCCGGTTATCACTATTTCCTTTCCACCCAACTGGGCTGCCTCCTGAGCTTGCTCCACCAGTGACTGTATGCTGCCATTCCTGCTTCTGCCTCTGGCAAAGGGTATGGTACAATAGGTACAATAGTAATCGCAACCATCCTGAACCTTTAGGAAATAACGGGTACGGTCTCCACAGGAACAACTGGGAACAAAACTACGGATATCTGCCGTTCTACTGGTATGATGCTCATGAGCCACCAAAGCTCTTTCTTCAGGCATCATAGGCAAGCGTTCTGATATATACTGTAATATCTGCCCCTTCTGTTCACTACCTAAGACCAAATCTACACCATCCAGGGCAGACACCTGTTCAGGCTTGAGCTGAGCATAACAACCCGTCACTACTACCAATGCGCCCGGATGCCTGCGCACCATCTTGCTAATGGCTTGCCTGCACTTGGCATCGGCAACTTCGGTAACACTACAGGTATTTACAATACATATATCAGCCACCTCCCCCTTGGAAACAGTCTTTACACCAGCTTCCTTGAGTTGCTTCCCAACTGAACTTGTCTCTGCGAAGTTCAATTTGCAACCTAAAGTAAAATATGCGGCTTTCTTCCCTTCAAAATTAAACATGTGTGCAAAATTACGAATAAGCGAGGACAATACAAAATAATTCTTATTTTTATTGTCGAGTGTAAGTAATTTTGAGAATTGCACAAAGTCACGATTAAGTGAGCGGAATACAAAATAAAAACATTTTTATTTTCATTCCCGAACGTGAGTAAGTTCGAAACGCAAGTTTCAAAGTCACGATTAAGTGAGCGGAATACAGAATAAACAATCGTTTTTCTTTCCGTAAAAACGAGAAAGTAGGCAAAAATCAAAACTGAACATTAAGACAAAAAAACGGAAAATTGTAAGAATTTCAAAAAATGCAGAAAAATCGATATACTGATTTTCAGATAGTTACAAAAAAATGTTTAAAAAAACCATAAAAAAATCAACAAAAAAGATACAACGTATTGAAAAACTCCGTACCTTTGCATCGTTTTAATAAGCAATTGATTGTTTTACAAGTTAAAAAAAAGCAAAAAAATGAAAAAGTTAGCATTTTTGTTCGCAGCTGTAGTAGCTGTTTCTTTCGCTTCTTGTGGTAACACTACCGCTCAGAATGAGGAGAGCGCCGATACTATCGACACAACTGCTGTTGAGACTTGCGACACTGTAGCTTGCGATAGCGTAGCTGCTGATACTGTAGCTGCTCCCGTAGCTGAGTAATCAAGAAGACAGAACAAAAAAGTCTTAAGAAGACGACATCCTCAGGATGCCGTCTTTTTTTTCTTTCCAAACTAATCTAACACATATGAAAAGAAGAGATTTCATCCGTGTTGCGGCCATCGCCGTTCCTGCCATTGCTACTGCTGATGTTACAGCAGCAACTAAACGTAAGGCAACAGAACCCCAAAAACCAAAAGAACCGGAATTACCCTCCATGCAGTTCCGCAACGGGAAGTTCAAAATTCTACAACTTACAGACACTCACTTTATCGAAGGCGATACACGTGCACAACGAGCCTTAGACAATGTTGCAGAATTACTGGATACAGAAAAACCTGATTTGGTAATACACACAGGCGACATCATCTTCGGAAAGCCCGTACGCGAAAGCCTTACTCACATCCTGTCACTGATAACGGACCGGCACATCCCCTTTGCTGTAGCACTGGGCAATCACGATGAGGAGTTCGGACTTTCACGCCCTGAAGTTCTGGAGCACATACGCCAGATGCCAGGCTGCCTGAACACAGCTGCCAAGCCTATGCATGGCGTATCCAACGATGTTATAACTCTGAAATCATCAGACGGAAAGAACCAATGGGCCTTCTATCTCTTTGATACCGGTTGCATGTGCAAGGAGTTTCCCGAACTAAGATCATACGATTATATCCATGCCGACCAGCTGGATTGGTATCGCCAAACCAGCAGAAAGCTAAAAGCCGAGAACGAAGGCAAGCCCCTACCCTCACTAGCTTTCATGCACATTCCCATCACTGAATATTTGGAAGGACTTTCAGATTCACGTCGTCAGATTAGAGGCAACCTGGGAGAAAACCCCTGTAGTCCCATCATCAACAGCGGCGCTTTTGTTGCCATGCGCGAAGAAGGTGACATAAAGGCCATCAGTAGCGGACACGATCATGATAACGACTACGTTATGAAATGGCGAGGATTATATATGATGTATGGACGCTATGGTGGTGGAGACACCGTTTACAACAATCTGAAACCCAACGGAGGACGTATCTTTGAATTTACAGAAGGAAGTTCTTCCTTCAAAACATGGATACGCCTTCATGGAGGTCGCATAGAGCAAACAATGACCTTGCCCAACGACTTCTAAATAAAAATCAAGTTAATTTCTTATCACAAACAACCTAGACATTTTTCACGCTATTAGCAATATACAAATAAAAGCGCAACTCTGATAGAGCTGCGCTTTTATTTATGATAGAATGCAAATATTATGCTTCTTCTGCAGGAGCCTCTGCCTCAGCAGCAGGAGTCTCAGCGGGAGTCTCAACAACAGGAGCACCCTCAGCGATTACCTTGAAGGGAACCTGAGCAGAAACCTCCTTGTGGAGTTTAACGGTAGCAACATAGTCACCAACGCTCTTTACGTCCTTAACAATGATGATCTTACGATCTACATCGAAGCCAAGCTTCTGCAACTCGTCTGCAATCTGCAGGCTGTTTACGCTACCATAGATAACACCTGTGTTGCTAACCTTGGTAGAGATAACCAAAGATACTGCGTTCAGCTTCTCAGCCTTAGCCTCAGCCTCAGCCTTGATCTTAGCCAACTTAACAGCCTTCTGCTTCAGTGTCTCAGCCAACTGCTTCTTAGCACTCTCGCTAGCGATTACGCCTTTTCCGTAAGGAATAAGATAGTTACGACCGTAACCAGACTTTACGTTTACAATGTCATTCTTGTAACCCAAGCCAATAACGTCTTCTTTCAGTATAATTTCCATATCTACTCCTCCTTTTTTACTTCATCAAGTCAGTTACGAAAGGCAGCAAAGCCAAATGGCGAGCACGCTTAACAGCCTGAGCTACACGACGCTGATACTTCAGAGAAGTACCGGTGATACGACGGGGAAGAATCTTACCCTGCTCGTTCAGGAACTTCTTCAGGAATTCAGGATCCTTATAATCAATGTACTTGATACCGCTCTTCTTGAAACGGCAGTACTTCTTCTTCTTGACATCAATAGCGGGAGCGGTCAAATAACGAATTTCTGATTGCTGTGCCATAGATTAAGCCTCCTTACTTGATTTATTATTTCTTCTCTTCTCAGCATATTCTGCTGCGTACTTCTCCATCTTTACAGTCAGGTAACGAAGTACTCTCTCATCACGACGGTATGCAACCTCCAACTTCTTGATAGTCTCAGGTGCAGCCTTGAACTCAACGAGCTCATAGAAACCCGTGCTCTTCTTCTCAATGGGGTAAGCCAGTTTCTTCAAGCCCCAGTTCTCCTGGCTGATGATTTCAGCACCAGCCTTAACAAGAACGTCTTTGAACTTGTTTACCGCTTCCTTCATCTGATCATCAGACAAAACGGGAGTTAAAATGAAAACGGTTTCGTATTGATTCATAATACGTTAAATAAATTAATTAATACTATTTTGCAAAAATGCGCTGCAAAGGTACTGCTTTTTAGTGAGACTGCCAAAGATTTGCACCTTTTTTACATTTTTTACCCGAAAACATTTCGTCACCTCAGGAAAAATCCGTTACTTTGTGTTTGGAAAAGTATAAACATAAAAAAAACATAATAAGTTATGAAGAAACAAAATGTAGGTATTATTCTGATTGTTTTGGGTGCACTGCTGATGATTGTTAGCTACTTCTCAGCAAAATTCAACCTTGGCGCATTAGCTGACCTGATTGACTACAACTGGTTCCAGATGTGTGCACTGTTGCTGATTATTGGTGGTATTGTTGCCCACATTGTCATTGCCAAGCGTTCCTAACCTACTATCAGCCTTTACTTACGCCTAATGAAACTATTCCGGAGGAGTACAGGCATTTTATTGTTCTTGTGCATGAGTAGCTTTACTTATGCACAATATGACAATATAGATACTGTTGACGACTGGACTCTGGAGGACGTGGAAGAAGAAACGCCAAAGCCTCAGCACAAGGAATACAAGAACTCGCTGTACTTTCAGTACTCACCCAGCAGATACTACACTGATGATGTGAAGCAGAAATTCAACGAATTTTCTATTGGCTATGCCCGTTACATTCAGGTCATGGAGAACAAGCCATACTTTGTGGAGGTCGGTGCAAACGTCAAATACTCTCACGCAAAGGAGAATGGCATCAACTTCGACTTACTGACTTTCAGAATCCCAATAAATGTCGTGTACAAACTCTACCTTTCCAAGACTAAGGACATTGCGCTGGCACCATATGCAGGTACCTACGTTCGTGCCATAGCCGCTGGCAAGGAAGAAAACTGGAAGAGTTTTCAGATAGGATGGCAAACAGGCTTAAGGTTTTATATTAATAAGGTATATACGGGAATCTCTTACGCACGCGACTTCCCAGACAAAACCAAGAACCCGCAAGTGCGTGAATGCAGCGTGCACATCGGGTATTGTTTCTAAACTATACAAGACATAAAAAGCAGGGCTCCCGTTATCGGAAGCCCTGCTTTTTTATTTACTCCATCATCAGATTAGGAACTATCAGGCGATAGCCCTTACCATGAACGTTGTTAATCTCGATGGAAGGATCATCCTTGAGATGCTTGCGTAGCTTGGTGATATAAACATCCATACTACGGGCATTGAAGTAGTTGTCATCAATCCAAATAGTCTTCAGCGCCAACTCACGCTCCAGCACGTCATTTGAATGTGCACAAAGCATACTAAGCAACTCACACTCCTTGGTGGTAAGCTTGGTTTGCTTGTCACCAATAGAAAGGATCTGGCGCTGGGTATCAAACGTGAACTTACCCAACTGATACTGGGTAACGGCACGTGTTGACTTAACTTTTACACGACGCAGGATAGCCTCCATACGGTATACCAACTCATCCATAGAGAATGGCTTTGTCAGGTAATCATCAGCACCCAACTTAAAGCCTTCCAGGATATCATCCTTGAGGTTCTTGGCTGTCAGGAAGATGATGGGCACCTCAGCATTCACCATACGGATCTCGCGTGCCAACGTAAAGCCATCCATCTTAGGCATCATTACATCCAGCAAGCACATATCGAACTTTGTACGCATGAAAGCCTTGTAGCCAGCCTCGCCATCAAGGTACAACTCAGCATCATAGCCCTTTGCCTGCAAATACTCACGAACCAACATGCCCAGACTCTCTTCGTCCTCGCATAAAAGAATGTGCAATTTGTTCTCCATAACTTAATCTTTTACTATTGGTAATGTAATTATAAATTTTGTTCCTTGTCCAACCTCGCTGGTAGCCTTAATTGCACCATGATGCAAAACCACCATCTTCTTAACATAGGCAAGGCCTAAGCCAAAGCCTTTCACATTATGTTTGTTGCCTGTATGAACGCGATAGAATTTCTCGAAGATACGCTTTAAATCATCCTTCTTAATTCCTATACCATTATCTTTGATACTGATACATAGGTAATCCTCACCCTGATTCCACGTAGCAACCTCTAGATGCAACGGTTCATCCTCTCGACGGTATTTGAAAGCATTGTCAAGGAGGTTGAAAATAACATTGGTAAAGTGCATTTCATCAGCATTCACAAAAGGATTATAAGCTTCTAATCGGGTATCTAAGGTTCCACCACTTTGCGTAACCTTTAACGAGAAGGTCTGTACCACATTATCCACCAACTCATTAGCATCCAGTTCCTGCAACTTCAGGGCAATGTTATTCCTGTCGAAGAGACTCATCTGCAAGACTTTCTCTACCTGGAAACGAAGACGACGCGTCTCGTTATTGATAACCTCCCCCAATCGCTCGTAGGTTCCGGAGTCTTTGTTCACACTCTTATCAGACAGCATCTGAGCCGCAATAGAGATTGTTGAAATAGGAGTCTTGAACTCATGCGTCATATTATGAACAAAGTCATTCTTCATCTCACTAATCTTCTTCTGTCGCACAATCAGATATACTGTTATCATGAATGTTACAAACAGAACGAAGGTAAATATCATGGCAGGCATCACGTATCTGGCAACTCCACGAACATACCTGTTACGTTCAGGGAAATGCACACTTACAGAGCCCATCTGACCCGTTGGGTCGGAACGGAATAACGGCTGGATATAAAGACACGCTTTTCCATCCTCATCAGGCGCCTGATAATCAGCACAACGGAACACTTCTCTACCATCGGCTGTATAAACAACATAATGGAAATCTAGATTTATACCGTTTCTCATCAGAGCACCATGCAAAGTATTATCAAGTTCAGCTAGATCCACTCGATCCTGGAAACGTAGATCGCTAGCAGTATACATTACCATATAGATAACTTCATCCAGCACACCACGCTCATACATATATGCATCCTGCACTTGTTCACGAAGATGCTCGGCCTCCTGTGGCGTCATTCGATTTGGACGCGGAAAATACAACGATTTAGGCAACAGACCTGCACGTGGAATTATCTGCCGCATACCTTCACCGCGTTTAGAAGCCATCGTGTCATGCTTCAATGATGGTGCAACATCCCTATTTGATTGCAGATTAAGATTTTCTTGCGTTTCCTGCTCATGGTAGTCCAATACAGTTTGCAAATAACGGTACGTTTCTCTTCTCTCCAAATCACGCGAAGCCTGATCAAGACTACGCCTGACATTCTCATCAAACTGTTCCTCACGCATCCTAATCATCGCACCCGCATACTTACCCTGAAGATAGAGTAAGACCAGGAACGAGATTCCTATCAACAAGCATATTATAAAAATGTATGACCTTTTCATAGAGGCAAAGGTAAAGGCTTTTATTAAAGAAAACAAAAAAAGCTGGCACAAAACGTACCAGCTTTTGACATATTTAACTAAATTTACGTATTTAGCTTGTTAATTTAGCAATTATCAAGACTCCGTCTGTGTTGCCTGATAAGCAGCAATAAGTTTGCTCTGTACATCGCCAGGAACCAACTCATAGGAAGCAAACTTGGTAATGAAGCTGGCGCGTCCACCAGTAAGGCTACTGAGTGCCGTACTATAGTTCAGCATCTCCTTCTGAGGAGCCTTAGCAGTCAGTTTCTCGTATCCATTCTCACTGGTCATACCAGTAATCATAGCACGACGTCCCTGCAGGTCGCTCATCACATCACCCATCTTGTCGCTGGGAACAAAGACCTCTACATCATTGATGGGCTCCAGAATCTTTGGACCTGCCTCTTTGAAGGCCAAAGCAAATGCCTGACGACCAGCCAACATGAATGAGAGTTCGTTGCTGTCTACGGGATGCATCTTACCGTCATAAACAATGACACGCACGTCACGGGCATAGCAACCAGTAAGAGGGCCTTGCTCCATACGCTGCATAACACCCTTCAGAATAGCGGGCATGAAGCGAGCATCAATAGCACCACCTACAACGCTGTTCACAAAGACAAGCTTACCACCCCACTCCAAATCGATGGTCTCTGTACTCTTGGCATTGATACGATATTCCTGACCTCCGAAGTTATAAACCTCAGGAGCAGGCATACCCTCGTAGTAAGGTTCCACAATCAGATGAACCTCGCCAAACTGACCGGCACCACCAGACTGTTTCTTATGACGATAGTCGGCACGGGCAGCCTTGGTAATAGTCTCACGGTAAGGAATCTTGGGCTCGTCATAGATAATCTGGATCTTCTCGTTATTCTCCATACGCCACTTCAGTGTACGCAAATGGAACTCACCCTGTCCATGAACAAGAATCTGACGTAACTCCTTACTCTGCTCAATCTGCCATGTAGGATCTTCCTCACGCATCTTCTGCAGGGCGTTCATCATCTTCTCTGTCTCACTCTCGTTGACAGCACGGATAGCACGACTGTACTTAGCATTGGGATACTTGATGAAGTTGAAACGGTTATCGCAATCCTTACCGTTCAGGGTATTGCCCGTCTTCACATCCTTCAACTTAACGGTACAACCTATATCGCCAGCCACAAGCTCGTCAACCTTAATACGGTTAGCACCTGCACATACGAAGAGCTGTGCCATACGTTCCTTACTACCACGGTCTGCATTGGTAAGGTCATCACCCTCCTTTACAGTACCGCTCATTACCTTGAAGTACTGAACTTCACCAATATGAGGCTCAACAGCAGTCTTGAAGAAGAACAAACTGGTAGGGCCTGCTGGGTCTGGGGCAACTTCCTCGCCACGGGTATTGAAGACCTTGGGCATCTCGTCCACAAAAGGAACCACATTACCCAAGAACTCCATCAGTCGGCGAACACCCATATCCTTGACAGCATCTACGCAGAACACAGGGAACATGCCACGTGAAGCCAATCCCTTGCGGATACCCTCACGCATTTCATCCTCTGTAAGCGTCTCACTCTCGAAGAACTTCTCCATCAAAGCCTCATCATGCTCTGCTGCAGCCTCAACCAATGCCTTATGCATCTCCAAAGCCTTATCCATCTGGTCGGCAGGAACATCCTCAATAGTAGGAGCACCACCATCAGGACCCCATGAATACTTCTTCATGAGCAGTACATCAATAAGAGCATTGAAGTTAGGACCTGTAGCTATAGGATACTGAACGGGCACAACTTTAGGGCCATAAATAGACTTCAGCTGTTCCAACAGCACATCAAAGTCGCAGTTCTCGTCATCCAACTGGTTGACAAGGAAGATAACGGGCTTATTCAGTTTTTCTGTATAACGGAAATGGTTCTGAGTACCAACCTCTACGCCTGCCCCACCCTTGAGAAGGATAACGGTAGTATCTGTTACGTTCAGTGCTGTGATAGCAGAACCAACGAAGTCATCACTACCCGGGCAGTCAATAATATTCAGTTTCTTACCATTCCACTCTGTATGAAAAACAGTAGAGAAAACAGAGTATCCATACTCCTGCTCTACTGGGAAATAATCGCTTACGGTATTCTTCTGGGTAATACGACCTCTTCTCTTGATAACACCTGCTTCGAAAAGCAGGGATTCTGTAAGGGTTGTCTTACCCGCACCATCATTGCCCATCAGCGCAATGTTCTTAATCTCGTTCGTTTTGTAAACTTTCATATTTCTAGGTATTTTAGGTATTAAAGCTATTAGTTTTAGTTTTCAGGGGATAAAATTACCAATAATATTTGAACTGACAATAGCAAAATAACATGTTAAAAAACATGTTTGCAAAGGAAATAAGAAATAAGAAACAGAGAAGTATAAGGAACGGAGCTAATACATCAGGTCGCTGATGATGCTATTGGAAACAAAGATACCCTTCCTTGACAGACGAAGAGAGAGTGCATCCTGCATCAGATTTCCGCTAAGGATATGAGGCCTTGCCATCTCCAGGCAATAGCTTTTCTGCTCAGGAGTAAGAAGGCTGAGCTGAAGACCAGAGGCTGTACGCAGACGTGTCATAACCAGCTCATTGTACTGTTCCTCTGGGGTAAGAACCTCATTCTGATGAGGCACATCAGCCGTTGCCAGAACGTATTCTTTTAGCGATGTATTGTTAGACCTGCGTATTCTGCCTCCATCATAAGAATGTGCACCCGGGCCTAATCCCAAATACGGAGAGCCGTCCCAGTAACTGCTGTTATGTCTGGAATGCATTCCCGGTTTGGCAAAGTTGGAAATCTCGTAATGTTCCATCCCTGCAGCCACTGTTTTGTCCATCAGATACTCATACATCTGCCAGGAAAGTTCATCGGATGCCTCATTTACACTTCCCTCCTGAAGCATTCTGCTCAGAGCCGTTCCTTCTTCATAAGATAAAGCATAGGCACTAAGATGAGGAACATCAAGCGACAGCAACTGCTTAACATCAGCTTGCCAATCACTAAGCGTCTGCCCCGGCAACCCGTATATCAAATCCAAACTGATATTACTATACCCAGCATCCTGACATAGTCGGACAGCTTCTATGGCTTGACGTGAAGTGTGCCTACGGTTCAGGAATCGCAACAAGGAATCAGAGAAAGTCTGCACTCCCATACTGATACGGTTAACAGGAGTCTGGAGCAAAGAAGCTATCCATTCAGGGGTTACATCATCCGGATTAGCCTCGATGGTAACCTCCGCATTTTTGTCAAGCGTAAAATTATCCTGTATGGCCCGAAAAACCTCCAGTAGCAAGGACGAAGGTAATTGACTGGGGGTACCACCACCTATATATAAAGAAGGTACGCGTGAGGTATTTATCTCCTCACGGCGCAATTGCATCTCACGTTTAAGGGAATCAACATAGGAACGCTTCCATTCTGCTCCATAGGTAGTAGAATAGAAGTCGCAATAAACACAACGACTTTGGCAAAAAGGTACGTGAATGTAGATTCCGCCCGTCTTAGTCACGACACTCCTGGTAGAGGATTTCGTAGAAACAGGGATAGACATTTGAGGCTGCGCTACTCTGACCTGCAGTATGAGGCACAATCAGCCTAACCTTTGCTATCTCCCCGTCCTCCGTTTTCTGTCGTCCAACACGAATATAAGGGAAGGGAGCCAGCCATCCGTCCAAGACTTTCTCCTCGCCATAAGTCTGATACATAGCACCAGGCAGACCTTCCGTAAGGAATTTGGCAGAGAAAGAACCTGAGGTGTTGGTTACAGCCATAATATCAGGTGTTGTATGCCAGTAGCTGACATCATTACGTAGCTGCAAGCTATCACCCAAGATATTGAACTCAGTAAAACGGCAGGCAATCTGACGAGTCTGGCCCTTCTCAATCTTATCGCCAACACCCTCTCTGACAATCTGCATATAAATACCAGAACTGGCAAAGAGCACATACTCGTTATTCTCAAGATTGGTAGTAGAATCCTGTTCATAGAACTTCTGTTCTGAGATGACATTGATAACGCCCACGTTACAAATAGTATCGCCGGCAGGACCTACAATAGTAACGTCACGCTTCAGAAAAGCGTCTATAGCTTTACGTTCTTTGTCTTTCTGCTCGGCATATGTCTGGTCATCAGAACAAGAAACAAGCCCAGTAAAGGCTACCATCAAACTAAGGAATGTATAAAGAATCTTTCTCATATAATTCTAATTTTTGCCTGCAAAATTACGAATTAGTGAGCGGAATACAAAATAAATCCTGTTTATTTTTCTTTTCATTCGCTAACCGCTAACCCTTAACCGCTAATCATTTCTCTCCCCTTTGGGGGGAGTAAGGAGAGGGGCCATTTAACAACTGAGCAAAAGATTTTATAGCTTCATGCACTTTCTGGACAGCCTCATCCATGCTGCAGGAAAGCCTTCCCCCACTGGCATTCAGATGCCCTCCTCCATTGAAGAACTGAGCAGAAAGGTCGTTGCAAGGGAAGTCATCAACACTGCGCAGGCTTACCTTTATGACACCCGCACGTTCCGTATCCTCACTCAGGAAGACACTCAGGCGCATGCCAGACATCTGCAAGGGCATATTCACTATACCCTCCGTATCCCCGTTCTTGATGCCGAACAATTTACGTTCCTTGTTGGTAAGGGTGATAATACTGGTATGCATCTCAGGAATAGTCTCCATCTTCACATAAAGCAGATAACCGGTCAGTCTCATACGGGCAAGGGAACATGTCCAGTAAACATTACGGTAGATTTTATCCTTGTCGATGCCTCTATTCAGCAGATAAGAGATGCACGCGTACACTACAGCCCTGTTAGAGTTGTAGGTAAAGGCACCCGTATCACACATCATGGCAGCGTACAAGCAGGTTGCCTCCTCTATGGTAATGCTATCCAGTTCACCCAACTGGTGCAGCAAATGACAGATTACCTCGGCCGTTGCACACATATCAGGACGAGAAACCACCAACTGACAGAAGTCCGTAGGATTCAGATGATGGTCAATCATAATCTTAGGGGCAGGATTCGCCACTACACTGGCTTCCAGTTCCTGCATCCTGGTAGAGTCATTAAGATCGGCAATAATAAACAGATCCGCTTCCGCCACAATAGGATTAACCTCCTCTTCATGCTTCAGATACACCTTTACCTCCTCAGCACCAGGCATCCAGTGCAGGAAGTCGGGGAATATATTAGGTACCACTACAGTCACCTGCTTTCCCTTTCGGGTAAGCCAATGCTTTAACGCCAAGGTAGAGCCTATGGCATCTCCATCAGGAGACACATGGGCACAAATCACCACTTTCTTGGCGTTATCTATTAAATCCGAGAACAGCCTCTGTTCTTCTTCTGTCAGTATCTTCTCCATAATTTTCTGCAAAGATACTACATTATCTTATATATGGCACGCCCCAGCCACTATTCTTTTATAAAATTGGCTTTTTCATGCCTTATTCTGACATTTTTCTTCCATCCCTTCTTTTCTTTTCAATCTTTTGAGTATATTTGTCGTGGATTTGAGCCTCAAAACAGCTCTTTTCCAAAACTTATCGGTTATGAATTAGCGTTCAGCTATCTCTTCTTGTCCCCCGAAACGTGGAAAATTTCAGAAAACTGACAACCTAAATCAGCGAACTACAGCGAGCTTCAGTACTCTTGCCAGAGTACTCGAGTACTTCAACTGGAGTACTGGAGTACTTTAACCGGAGTACTGGAGTACTCCTTAGGAAGTACTGGCAGCCATCAAGAAGAGACAATAAAAAGATACGCGGAAAAGTGATTATGGACTAAAAAGAGTTGACTTTCAAGAAAAGACATACTTACTCAACAACGGGGACTGAAAGCCGTTGGTTATCGAGCGGGAAGGACGTGAGGTGCGGTTTTGAAACCTCACAGAAACCTCACAGAAACCTCCTATTTGAGAGTCTGTAGTATTTGCCAACGACCGCCTTTGTCAGGACCTACATGACGCAGGTAACCTAAAGTTTGCAAAGTGGCAAGATCACGCCGGATTGTACGGGCATCAACGCTCAATTTGGCAGCCAAAGAGGAAGAGGTTTCTAGGACATTTTCTAGGACATCATCTAGGACATTGTATTTCCCTGTCACAACCAACAATTTCACGATTTTCTCCTGACGTCCAGTAAGTTGCACAGATTTTGGATTTGACTTTTCTAGGACATCTCCCTCTGAAATCGACTTCAAATATTGGTCAATATCATGCTGAAGATGTTGGCAATGATGACGGGCCATACAATCGAGGAAGATGTTGAGGTCTTCTTTTTCTCTAGTATCAATCAAAGATTGAATATATTCTGCCTTGTCTTCTTTGAGCACTTTGGTGGGTAAAACATCAAACTCCCATTGTAATAGGTTCATCAGCAAACGGCAGGTACGTCCGTTTCCGTCAGCCCACGGGTGAATGGTCACCAGTTCGAAGTGCGCCCAGAAACTCAAATCATAAACTGCAGCAATGTCTGTTGGGTCAATAGTTTTGCGTCTATAGTTCAACTCTTCACAGAAGGCTTCAAGGCGAGCAGGTACCTTAAGATATGACATATACGACTTTCCACCAAGTCCGGCAGTCACGTTCAATTTGCGTAACTCGCCTTTGGCAGCAGAGAAAGAACCACCCATCACATTGTATTCTGTGCCAGTGGTGGCCATTACCTTTGAAGCCAGAAGAATAAGCCAATCAACAGTAACAGGTTGGTGCTGCTTTATCCATTCTCTTCCATAATCATAAGCCACTTTCAGGTCCAGGTTCATCTTCTGTTCCGTCAGGGTGCGCTTGCTGCTGGTGATTCCTTCATCGAATAGCAACTGCGCCTCAACTTCCGTCACCGTAGAGCCCTCAATAGCTGTGGAGTGCGTAATAATGGAGTATAGATAAAACTTATCGAAGTTTATCTGGCCAGATATCCCCAACGCCTTGTGCCGTTGGAGTAATCGCAACAATATGTCTCTATTCTCTTGCGTCATTACCGTATAATTGCTTGGCAAAGGTACACATTATTTCAGCAAACACAAAAAGTTTGAGAATTAGTTTGTATCTTTGCACTACAAAAACAAAAAGACGATGCAGAAAGACCTGAGAATTGTGTTTATGGGAACGCCTGACTTTGCCGTTCCTACGTTAGCAAACTTAGTTGATAACGGATATAACGTGGTGGGAGTTGTTACTATGCCTGACAAAGCCATAGGAAGACACCACGATGTGCTGCAATCAAGTCCCGTTAAACAATATGCCGTTGCACACAACATCCCTGTTCTTCAGCCAGAGAAGCTGAAGGACGAGGCGTTCCTGTCTGAATTGCGTGACCTTAAGGCCGACCTGCAGATTGTAGTGGCCTTTAGGATGCTGCCTCAGGTAGTATGGGGAATGCCACGCCTGGGTACCTTCAATCTGCATGCTGCATTGCTCCCCCAGTACAGAGGTGCAGCGCCTATCAACTGGGCTATTATCAATGGCGACAAAGAGACGGGCATCACAACTTTCTTCCTTGACGAGGATATAGATACCGGTCGAATCATTCTGCAAGAGCGCATCCCCATAGGTGACGATGATTGCCTGGAGGATATTCATGACCGCATGATGGTTCAAGGTGCCAGTTTGGTACAGAAGACCGTTGACCTGATAGCAGAAGGCAAAGCCAATGCTACGGATCAGGAACAGTTTATGACAGACGAGCCTCTGCGCCCTGCACCCAAGATTTTCAAGGAAACATGCGAGATTAAATGGACAAGCGTAGAGCAGGTTCACAACTTTGTAAGAGGCCTGAGTCCCTACCCTGCCGCATGGACAACTCTGCATACACAAGACGGAAAGGAAGTTGTAATGAAGATCTTCCGCACACGAAAGGAAACAACATTACTTAATATAGAAGAACCTGCCTTACAGACCGATGGCAAGAGCTATCTACGTGTAGCATTCCCCGATGGATACCTATACCTGACAGAAGTGCAGATTTCAGGTAAGAAACGTATGCAAATAGCAGACTTTTTGCGTGGCGCACATACGGAAGGATGGGCTCTATGTACAAAAAAATGATAAAAAATTTGGTAGATTGCTTAAAAAGTGTTTCCTTTGCGTTTGCAAACACAAAAAAAAACCGTTAAAACGAACATTGCCTATAGAGAAGACATTACACAGAAACTATTAAAACAAGCGTAATGATGAATCTAAGTACAAGTACCGACTATGAATTGGTACAGTTGTATGAGAACGGTAATGACAAGGCTTTTGACGAGATATTACAGCGTCATCAGAATTATGTATATTCCTATATTCTCTTTCTTGTAAAGGAAGAGGAGCAGGCTAATGACATCTTCCAGGAAACCTTCACGCGTGCTATTATAGCCATTCGCAGCCACAGATACCAGACAACTGGCAAGTTCAGCGCCTGGCTCATCCGTATAGCACACAACCTGATAATTGATTCTACCCGCGAAACGGAAACAGGCAAACTGGTTACCCAGGAGAAGTTCTCGCCCAACATTCTCAATGATATCCGCTTGAGCGAGGGCACCATTGAGTCCAACATCATGGAACAGCAGAAAGCTGACCAGATACGTAAGATGTTGGATTATCTGCCTGAGGTCCAGCGCGAAGTTATCATCATGCGTTTTTATGAAGACCTGAGCTTCAAGGAGATTGCAGAAAAGACTGGCGTTAGCATCAACACCTCCCTGGGACGCATGAGATATGCACTTATCAACCTAAGGAAACTGGTGCAGCAACACAACATAGCATTGGTAGGATAAAAAAAATCACCATCCATACAATATTTTGCCAATTCGGTACGTTTTATTTGTAAAGACAGTAAGCAAATAAAATATACCAAATTGTGCCTATGGAACAAGTTCTACCTCTACCTTACATTCAACCCAGCGCCGCCGTACTGGCACGCATCCGTCAATTTGCGAGATCATATCGCCCTCAGTTTCTAACAAGCATAAAGCTATATTGAAATGATAGTATCACCATCGCTACTATCGGCTAACTTTGCCGACCTGAAAAGCGAGATGGATTGGCTCAACCAGAGCCCTGCCGACTGGCTGCATTTGGATATAATGGATGGCGTATTCGTCCCCAACATCTCATTTGGATTCCCCGTTCTGAAATATGTTGCCAAACTCTGCAACAAGCCTTTGGATGTACACCTGATGATAGTACAGCCAGAGAAGTTTGTGCAGGAAGTCAAGGATCTGGGAGCTTATCTCATGAATGTTCACTATGAGGCTTGTCCACATCTGCATCGCGTTATCGGACAGATTCATGAAGCCGGCATGAAGGCAGGCGTGACATTGAATCCTGCCACACCCGTCAGCGTACTACGTGATATAATAGAAGATGTAGATCTGGTTCTGCTGATGAGTGTAAACCCCGGCTTCGGTGGGCAGAAGTTCATACCTCACACCACAAAGAAGGTAAAAGAGCTGCGTGAACTGATAAAAGAGACAGGCAGCAAAGCCCTGATAGAGGTTGACGGAGGCGTAAATGCAGAAACAGGCAAGTTGCTGGCAGAAGCAGGTGCCGATGTGCTGGTAGCCGGAAGCTACGTATTCAATGCTCCCAGTCCTGCAGAAGCCTGCGCACTTCTGAAAGCATTATGAGCATAAGACAGCCCATCATTGGGGCAACGTTGCTATACATTATAGGAATATTGCTGGGGAACTTTTTCTCCAGCATTATCTTTTTATACATCTCTGTTGCGTTACTTGCCACAGGAACCATACTTCGGGAAAAAGCACATATTGCAGATGCATTGCTTTTCTCCTTCTGGATAACACTGGGAATGGCACGTATTGCGATGGATACTCCACAACACAACACCTGTTACGAGGCAGTTTACCAGAAAGCACAGGAACAGAACCAGAGGCTAAAAGAAAGATTACAGGATACAGGGCTTGACAACGAAGCTCTTTCTATCAGTTCTGCCTTGCTCCTGGGGCAAAAGTCCGAACTCAACAGAGAGACACGCAAGAGCTATGCCCAAGTGGGAGCCTCCCACCTACTGGCATTAAGCGGCATGCACCTGGGTATCCTATACGGACTTATGTACCTGCTCTTTATCAGACGTATCCGCTTCAGCGAATGGAAATGGTTCTGGCTACCTCCCATCCTCCTTATCATCTGGGGTTATGCCTTCATAGCAGGGATGCCCGTTTCACTTGTCAGAGCCAGCATCATGTTCTCTTTGGCCACTATTGCCACCTTGGCACAGGCAGACACCCCACCCATGCATATACTGTCGTTAAGTGCACTAATTATCTTGTTGTTCACCCCCATCGCTCTCTTTCAGATAGGGTTTCAACTCTCCTTCATAGCCGTTTTCTTTATTTTGGCATTATATATCCCCATAAGAGAAAGATTAGGTTTGCGAAACAAGATTGCCAGCCTACTGATGCTGTCAGCAGTAGCTCAGTTAGGTACAGCCCCTCTGAGCATATATTATTTTCATTCCCTTCCGCTATTGGGAGCGCTTGTCAGCATCATTCTGATACCCCTAACAACAATCATCATCTATCTGGGACTCTTAGTACTGCTCATTCCATTAGGATGCACCACATGGTTGCTAAGCACAGCCATATCAATACAGGAATGGATTGTAAGAATGGCAGGAAGTCTTCCATATACCACCATAACAGACCTCTACCCTACCTGGTGGCAGGTCCTTCTGGTCTATATGCTATTACTCTGCATAATAGCAAAGAGCCACATCAAATGGAGCCGGGAAGATTTTAATCTGTAGAGAGATCAGCCAGCAACTGACGATATACGGTAAGCACAGAACTCTTACGGATAAAGCCTACGAACACCCCTTCTGCATCAACAACGGGAAGCGTCCAGGCGTGCGTCTTGTCGAAAGTGGCTGCCACAACATCCATAGAATCATTTACCGTAAGGGTGCACTCAGGCTGCTTCATCAACTGAGCAACCGTAAACTGACGGTATAGCTCAGAACGGAAGATAAGATGGCGTATATCATCCAGATACACGGCACCTACAAACTGCATCTGTTTGTTTACAACGGGGAATACATGATTCTTACTGTTGCTGACCTGAATAGCCACATCGCCCAACGTCATATCCGGATAAAGAACCTGATCGTAATGCTGTATTACACTATCCATACTCATAAGCGTAAGGATAGCCTTGTCCGTATGATGCGTAAGCAACTCGCCACGCTGAGCCAGTCGCATAGCATAGATACTATGAGGCTCGAAGGCCTTGATAGTCAAGTATGCCATAACAGCCACAACCATAAGAGGCATGAAAAGCTGGTAGCCGCCTGTCAGTTCTGCAATCAGGAAGATACCAGTAAGGGGTGCATGCATGACACCGCTCATAAGGCCACACATTCCCAGCATAGCAAAGTTACGCTCTGGAATCTGAATGCCCAGCACATCATAGATATTCCACAGACGACAGAAGATAAAGCCGCAGATACAGCCAAGGAACAAACTGGGTGCAAAGATACCACCACAACCACCACCTCCATTGGTTGCCGTAGAGGCAAACACCTTAAAGATGATTATCAGGAAAAGATATAGCAACAGATAGTTACTGCCATAGAACAGAGAACGATCCATAGCTGTATTCCAATCTGCCTCTCCTGTTCCATTCAACAATAGAGTGATAAGGTCGTAGCCTTCACCATATAACGAGGGGAACAGATAAATGAGCAAACTCAACATTATAGCTCCAAGCGCCAATTTCTTGTACCTGTTCTGAAGTCTCCTGAACACGCCCTCCAGCATATTCATGGTTCTGGTAAAATATAGAGCTACCAAGCCGCACATCACACCCAGAGCCAGATAGGCCGGGAGTCTCTCAACATTAAAAGCCTCCTGAAGATGAAACTCGAAGATGGGATTTATTCCGGAAACCGCAAAGGTAAGGGCTGCTGCTGTTACACTACTGACAAGCAAAGGCAGAAGACTGGTCATGGTAAGGTCTATCATCAGTACCTCCAACACAAAGACAAGTCCTGCTATAGGAGCCTTGAAGATTCCTGCCACAGCACCAGCCGCACCACATCCTACCAGCAGCATCATCTGCTTACTGCTCAGGTGGAACATACGTCCGAACTGACTACCTATAGCACTACCGGTAAGCACAATAGGAGCCTCGGCTCCCACACTACCACCGAAGCCAATGGTTATGGCACTGGCCACAACAGAAGACCAAGTGTTATGTGCTTTTATCTGACTTTGTTTTCGGGCAATGGCAAAAAGAATCTTGGTTACACCATGACTGATATCATCACGCACCACATAGCGGATGAACACCATGGTCAGCCATATACCAATAATAGGATAAACCAGATAGAGCCAGTTAGACGTTGACGCAACAAAACTCTGCGTCAACAGATGCTCTATCTGACCAATCAACCACTTCAGAAAGATTCCTGCACAGGCGGTAAAAATGCCCACGAAGAGACTGACAATAAGTATAAACTGATTGTCGTTCAAATGTCTGCGACGAAAACGCAACACACTTGCCAGGAAATTTCTGCCGCACTTCTTCATGCCTACCCTCTTATTATCTTCACAGCACCGTCTTTAGCCAACTTTATAATCTGGCTTGGCTGTGCCTTTGTCTTCTCTCCCCTACGGAAGCTGACGATATAATCCACCTGATTCTTTATCTCGTCAGAGATATCGTAGAAGTTCTGGGGCGATGGCTCACCGCTGATATTGGCGCTGGTACTGACAATAGCCTTCTGGAATCTGTAGCACATCTGACGACTGAATTCCTCGTGCGTAACCCTGATACCCAGGCTACCGTCCTCTGCCAACAGGTTGGGGGCGATATTAACGGCATCATCCAGAATCAATGTCAGTGGTTTGGTGGCATAATCCACCAGATCCCACGCCACATCAGGAACATTCCTGAAATAGCGCTGCATACGGTCGGCACTGTCAACCAGACAGATAAGTGCCTTGCTGTCCTCACGCTTCTTAATCTCATAGACGCGCTTT
>JAEEGK010003694.1_pt1 | contig 37920 bp, 55 predicted proteins | sample 8958771 | NCBI WGS metagenome assembly JAEEGK01 (sample SAMN16246547, study PRJNA631951) | gut metagenome | biome: gut microbiome; feature: rumen; material: SC-attached | host: Bos | place: Iran: Karaj | collected 2018-10
GTGTGGAGTGATTTGTAAATTTTCGCTGAGTCAATGCCCGGGGGCTATCAGCCGCCGATTGGCCCGCTCTTTCCGTTTTCTTTTGCGATCTTTATTAATTCTTCTCTTGAGATCTTGCCTGACTCGGCTGCCTCGTGGTGTCTCTCGCAAAGTAGTATTAAATTGTCTTCATCAAAAGCTTTTTCTGCATCAGTCTCCAAAGAAATTATGTGATGAACAGATAAGTTATCATACTCCACCTGGCGCATCGTCCCTGGGTAATTCCTGGCGCAGCATTGACAGATGTATTTGTCTCTTTCCTTTATCTGTTCACGAACTCTCTGCCAGCGGTAGGAGCTTCGGATCTTGGCCGCTTCGGTATTATTATCCTTGGCTCTCATCTTTGGTTTCTTTGGACAGATATAATCTGCAGGGTGGATTCTTCCACAGTAGGCACAGGACTTCATTCTCATAGTCTTCTTCACTTCAAAGCTCAAGCCATATGAGATGTCCTGCTGATTATTTCTTCAGCTTCTTGCAATCAAAAAGAGCTGTGCCTCCAAGTTGGCGGCCAGCCCTTTTATAATTATTTTTCAATCTCATTATCTCTTTGATGAGTACTCTGCTCTCTGCTTCAAAGAGCAGCCCATCAATTTTACTTGAGCTATCTCCTTATCATTCAGCTTCAAAGAGCTACCAGCGTGGGCCGGTAGCTCTTGAGGGGAGAAATCAATAAGTCGTCTCGCTCATCACTTCATTTTCCTGATATCATAATATCACACTTCATGGTGTCTTTTAGTGTCCTCTTTAGTCTGCAGGTGAATAAGTGCCCGGCCATGAAGCTTAAGCACCCAGCGCTTATTCATATACTTCTCTGAGGCTACCTGGTCCCAGGAGTATAGTACCTTGTCCTTTGTATCGCTGGTCTCCTGGCTCTCCATATAGTACAGCCTCATGATGTCTCTCTCATCTGTATTATCGAGAGACATGATAAGCTGCTCGGCTTCTATCTTCCTCTTCATTAGCTTGGACAGGCTCTCGTTGAGCTGTCTTGAATAATCGGCTATTATTGCAGCCTTCTCTGTCATAGGATCTGTCGGTGATGTCTGAACCTTGTCGGTGTCATATCTGAATCCCTGAGGCAGTAAGGACAGTCTTGTCTTGCTGATAAGCGCTTCAAGATGAGCCACCTCAGCCTGTTCTCTCCTTATCTGCCTGAAGAAGTCTTTAACTTCATTGGTATCTTTGAACTCCCTCATCTTAACCCCCTCTGATTCTTACATATCCAAGTCCCTGCAAGTACCTCGCTCTCTCCTCCGGCATCTTCTCTGTGTCATCTGCGTTCATCTGCTTCTGAAGCTCCAAGTCAAAGTAATCGCTCAGTACCTTGACCTCTACCTGCTTCACTGGTTTCCTTACTGGCTTGGCATCCAGTATCCTTACCCACTTCTTTATCAGCTTCTCATTGTCATACTTATAAGTGAACTCCGGTACTTCCAGGAACTTATTGACATCAAAGTTCATATCGAAGGGAACTATATAACCATTCACTCCATCCTTAACTCCCTGCTCCACAAAGGACGGAACCGGAGTACATATCACTGCAGTGTTATTGATGAGTGCTTCAAGGACCGAGTAGGAATATGCTTCTACATCAGAGAGCTGTACAAGATAGTCAGCTCTTGCTATATAGTCCTGGATGTTCAGTGATGTGTCCATGTTCACAAAGTTCCTGGGCGGATTATTGAGCGGATAGTCACAGAAGTTGAGCCACACAAAGGGTATCCCTGACTCGTTCAACATATGCACAAGCTTTATGAACCTTGAGTCATTATCTCCCTTATCCGTTGCTCCTATCCTTGTGGCCGATACGAATATCAGCGCCTTCTTTGATGTCTTGCGGCATATGTTGTTTATCACGATGCCTTTTTTCGCTTCCTCTCCCCAGGAGAGCTTTGCTGCCTTGGATACATTGACCAGGTAGTCTCTGTTCTTTGGAAGCTTATAATCCTTCTGGATGCAGCAGTGGCAGACCTGAACTGTCTTTTTGTACTCAATATTCTTAGGTACGCTGTCCATTAGCCTGTTAAGGATCACCGTGTCGCAGGATATCTTTGAACCGCTGTTCTTCATGACCGGAACTATCCTGTCAAGTCTCTCAAGCTGAACAGGATCCATGACGTCATAGAGGAACAGGATCTTATATCTTTCCTTCATAGCCATGCACCACTCATAAAAGAATGTCTCTATGCCTCCGATCTTATGGCCATAACTGCAGTACATGACTACATCTGTCTTGATCGGTGGGATGATGATATCGCATAGTCCAAAGTGCTGGCCTCTGAGTTCATGGGCCCAGCAGCTGCAGGGCTTCATAATCTGGCAATAATACAGGAGTCCGGGCATGTCACACTTATTTGTCATCAGAATGACCTCGTTGTGAACATCCTCTCTCTTGATCTCATTAAAAAGGTCGTTCATGTTGGCTTTTACATGGTCGTAGTAGTATATTATGCGCTTGGTCTTCATCAGACCCTCTTTGTAGAGCTTTATCTTACTGTTTTCTACATAGGTCCTGTAAAAATACATATATTCCGGTATGCTGACCTTTTTTATGTCATTTCTGAACAGGATTCCGAGTTTTCTTGAAAAGTCCTCATCCTCAGTGCTGTCCTTTTGTTCGTTGAAGCGAACATTTCCGATAAATGACCTTTTGAGGCATCTGGTACACACAGATGGGTTCGTTAGATGGTCATTGTCACTCTTTAAGACGTTATTGTGCTGTGTTCCCTTGTCACTTAGCGACTTCCAGCTAAAATCTATGACCTCGGCCTTTGTTTTTTCAATCTTGGCAAGAAGAGTCTCGATAAAATACTCCGGCACAAGATCATCTGCATCAATAAACTGAACATATTCTCCTGTTGTGCTCTCAAGGCCCACATTTCTGGCATGAGAGCATCCCTGATTGTCCAGGCGGATGACTTTGCACCATTTATGGGTTGTCTTGAATGGTTTTTTGCTTCCATCGTCTATGAGTACGCATTCTGTATCCTTGGTCATCTGTGGAGCCAGTACATCCAGGAGCTCTGATGTGTATGGCTCCTTGTTGTAGTATGGAATTATGATGCTCAGTTTCATAGACGTCCTCCTCCGTTAAAGTCAAAGACTATCATGAGCTGTACATGGCCATATCTGAGAGCCTTAAGCTCTTTGACTATGTGGATGGACTTAAAGAGGCTATTTTCCTTGAAGTCATAACATCCTGCTTTTATTCTGTAGTACATCCCTATCTCCTCCTACCAGCTCTTGCTGGTTATATTTCTCCACAGCTGAACATTTTCGACATTTTCATAATCCAGCTCTACCGGTATGCCGAACAGCCTCATTTTTTCTGTAGGGTATCTCATCAACTCTGCACACTGGAAGGTCAGATCATTGGCTACTGCTGTTCCAAGTGTCCACTTATAGTTGTCCTCGTTGAAGTACTCTTTATTCCTCTCGGCGCTATCAATTGCCATGCACCTGATGAGATGAAGTTGATACAAGATGCCTTTGTCCTTTGTTGGCTCTTCTGGCTTCTCATTGCTCATCAGTCTTATATGGTCAAAAGGTATGAGGTAGTCATCACAGCTGTAAAACTCACCGTGCCCCCTCCTTACCTGAGGAGTGATCCTTTTTTTGAAAAGGACCTCGTCGGTCTCATTATCGAATAGTATGATGTCTGCTTTTATTGCCATTTTCTCCCTCCAGGATCCGCCCATTAAGGGCGGAGATATTTAAGATTCCGCTACCGCTAAGATGAAGCGGGGACGAACATAATAGGAGGCATAGCTAGCGCTGTTGTAGTTGGCAATGCCATTGTAGTAGCAATAGCAGAAATAAGCAGCAGAAGCTACATCCCAATCATCCTCCGGAGTTGACAGCCACCACCAATGTGACCATTCATCAGAGTCTGTCACTGTGGCTATCCTGTTCTTTGTTTTCTTGAAGTATTCCCACTGATGACCGGCTTCTTCACAATGTGCATATATATTTTTCCCAAAGACCTCTATCTCTCTGGGGAGATTTATAAGCAGTTTGTCTGCATCAGCCACCATGAGCTCTATAAGTTCCTCTGGAAGAGATTTTTTGTATTCATCGTTAAGCCAGTCAAAAAGATTGAATTTTCCTCTCCTTATTGGCTTCTGATCTTTAAGAAGATGCTCCCTGACCATGAAGTAGTGTCCTGCTGCCTCGTCAATATCTGCTACCGTGTACAGGGCACCTCCATCAATGTCATGTATAAGGACTTGGTCTCCTACATGGACCTGCTTCTCTTTAGCCTGCCCTACAAATTCCTCAATATCGTCATAAATAAAATATCCTGTTAATTTCATCTTTTCCTCCTGCTGCCTTTGCAGCCTTCAAAAGTTAATGCGAAGGTCATTTATGGGACATTTTGTGCATTTTTCGTCCCTCATCTTCGCAAAATGGTCCTGTAAGTAACTTGGTACTCTCTCGGTATCCGAGTATCTGCAATAATCTGAGCATATCTCATCTTTTATCTTCTGCAGCTGCTCCGGTATCGTCATCCTCTCCTTGTTCGTTCTCCTCCTCATACCTTCTCATCTCCTCAAGATCTTCCATCAGCTCGATACGGTCAAGATTAGCTCTTATCAAGAATAAGATTCCAAGTATCACTATTAAGATCGCTTCTTTCGTGGTCATCTCCCCTCAGCCGGGCTGTAAGTCTGCCCGGTACTATTCCCTCCTTCCATTTCTCTTTAAAACACTGTGATGTATATGCATATGCTGGCCTTATTACTGAATAGTCACATACTGAGTGAAGCTCTCCGTGTTCATGATCCTCAAGGAGCTGGTCAAAAGCAGGATTGAGTTCGTGCTTTATGTCCTTAAATTTCTTCCCCAACAATTCCTCCTTTCACCCTGGGACAGCGCCCAGGGCTTTTATTGAATGGCTTTCAAGTCTGTTCTGTGATAAATTCCTTGAGCCAAAAGGCCTATTCGTGTTCTTTTATCCTCTTAACATGAGTTTTGTAGAAATAGAGATATCCCTCTCCAAAGATAAAGAGTGAATACTTATTGCTGTCAGGAAGCCCTTCAGCCATGGGCCTGCCATACTCTAATACTCCGGTCTTTACATCCCCATCCCAGAATATGATGTCAACGAGTTTATTTAGCAGCTCATCCAGCTTCTTACTTCTCCTAGTCATTCCTTCCCTCCCATACATCGTATATCTGCCTGACTCTGCAGACTGAGAGTCCGAACTTCTGAGCTATCGATACCCATGAAGCTCCGGCATTCTTAAGGGCTACTATCTCTTTATTCCTGTCTGTCTTAGCGTTTCGCTTTGGTCTTGTCATATGTCAGATTCCTCTTATCCCAGTCTTCATACCGGGCTCTCAGATAAGCCTCAAAGATGGTCAGCATGTCATCCCTGAGGCCGTCATTTCCGTTGTCCAGCATATTGTGATGCCACAGGCACCCTACAGCTCCATTCTCCGGGATGCCTAGCCCTCCCTTCGATCTGGGGATGTAGTGCATGATCTGATAGCCGTGAGTGGAGAGATAAAATTCATCTTCAGGAGGGAGCATATATCCCAACTGACAGAATATACAGCCTCCATCCCTCTCTTTTATCTTCTCTCTGGCCCTGCTGCCGAACTCACACGCTCTCGACCTTCTGCTCATCTTCCCCTCCGGCTTCACTGTTTATCTCTCTTCTGTCCATACTCTCCTCCTCTCATCACTTGAGTGCTCTCTGCAGATGGAATATAAAGGCATCGGCCATATCAATGGACCTCTCATACTCACCCTTTTTGAAGGCTTCACTGGCTCTTACCAGGGCATCCTTTGCATTCTGGAATGCTGCCTTGTTCTTTATCTCCTCTGCAGGTTTTTCTTCTTCCTGTTGCGACGTCGCAACAGTTTCCGGCTCTTGCAATTCCTGGCTTTCAGCGTTTTCGGTGTCCTCTTCTTCAGTATTTATGGCTTCTTCCTCATTTTCGATATTTTCAGAAGTGCCCTCGTCCATCTCGTTTACTGGCTCTTCAGATTCTGCCTCTTCTGAAAGTGGCTCATTTACTGGATTCTCATTTTCGACAATTGGCTCTGGCTGTTGCGGTTCCTGAGGTTGAGGTTCTTCATCCTGTTGCGACGTCGCAACGACATCCTCGTTCTGGTAGTACTGGGACCATACATCATAGGCTCCTCTGTCGAACTCATACTCGTATATGTTCATGACCTCCTGCATGAAGTCGTGCCACTCCATCGCCTTAGGTTCAGGATCCATGAGGAGTTTATACTTGATGCCTCTGTCATACTCGTACATGAACAGGAAGCAGATGCCCTTGCTGTGAGTTCCTATGCCTGAAGGGTTCATACACTCGGCTGCATCCTTTATCTTGCCATTGTAGATGAGCTCCAGGACCTGATTGAGCATTTCCTTCTTGTCCCTGAAGTAGTCAATGATGACTGCCTTCAGAGGGTTCTCTCCTATGGGCCTTGCCTCTTCCTCTGTCACCTGCTGCCTGTCGAAGCTCTTAAGTTCTCTGATGTCCTTTATCGTTGTCTTCTCGGTGATGAGCTCACATTCTGAGTCCGGGAGTGACAGCATCTCTGAGAGCTTACTTGATGAGAAGCCTTTGTACTCATCCTTCAGCTCTAAGGAATTGCCCTCCTTTGAGTACTTCTCATTGATGGCTATGAACCTTGAGACTGTACTCTTTCCCAGGCCGTACTCATTCTGGGCGAACTCAAAGACATCTGCTGCCCCTCCGTACATACCTGAGTCTCTGATCTGCTTTAACCGGTATCCGATATAGACAAAGTTCTGGGCTGTCTCTGCCAGCTTCTCCCTTATCTCTTCCTTCCACGCTGACCACTCATCCAGTGTTATCTGATGATATTCTTCCATTACATCCTCCTTATCTCACCATACCTATCTTGTAGGCTACATATGTGATCCATAGCATGAATACAGCTGATAATATTAAAAATACTCTTTCCAATATGTTTCTCATGTCTCAGCCTGCTTCCTGCTTAAGCTTCTTTGCATTTTTCCTCACCTGTTTCATCCACTTGGCAAGGATCTTCTCTACCTCTTTTTTATCCGGCTGACGGTCATAGGCAGAATAGAACTGTATCACCTTGCTAAGGTCGCACTCTATCGTGTAGTACGGCTCCTTAGGTTTATCAGCCTTCCTGAGGAATACAATAAAGGTCATCCTCGCTGCCATCCTCTCCCTGTACTGAGGCTGAGCTCCTACACAGTGATGCTGTTTCCTGCCTTCCTCACATATCTCAGCTGCACTTCTTGGCACCTTGATAAGGTACTCATCATCCTTCCAGGCAAAGAGGGCCTTGTTGAGCTTGTAGTCTTTCTTGATGGCTGCATACCTTCGGTTCTCATACATCTCCTTATGCCTGTTGATCTCTTCAAGATATCTGTCATGCCACTGCATCCAGTTCTTGTTGCGGTAGACGATCTCATCGTGAGGGTTGTTGCCAAGTTCCTGAGCCATTCTCAGATAGTCCTTATATGTGGTTATGGTGCTGGTCTTGGTGCCACCTGCTGCCATGAGGAGCTTATAGACATGATTGATGTTGTACTGCTCTGCCAGGGATATTATGGATGTGGCCTTGGTGTAGTCCTTGATCTTGCAGAAGTCCTTCAGGTACTTATCCTCTATCTTTGGAGCCACGCTCAGAAGTATTGCAGCGTAGCCGCCTCCGTCGAACTTCTTTAGTCTCTCGATGCTCTGCTTTGAGAGCTCATAGAGCTCATCTCCTTTGTAGCCACCATCTACCATGTCCTTGGCCACATTCTTAAGTCCTCTTCTTAAGACGTACTCAAGCTCAGGAGTGTATCTAAGTCTCGATAAGGCTATCGAAGGATCCACTCTTCCATTGAGTTCTCTTATGACGTACCTCTGAGCCGGTGTCATATCCAAGCTGTCCAAGTTATCGTACACATAGTGCCATCTCGGAAGGTTGTTTATGAAGCTCTGATCCTTCTTGTCCCAGAAGTGCTGACGGTTGCCATAGTCTCCTATCCGTTCTCCGTACATCCACCTCGTCCAGGCTCCGCCGTACTCCTTCTGATAGGCCCTGCACACTTCCGTTATGCATATCCCTGTCGTGTAGCTGTAGTGTTCGATCTGGAATATCCTCTCCATGGTCCCATCCTTATAGGGCTGGAAGAGCTTGACGTTCACTTTGCTTCTGTTTTCTTTTGCGAACAGTTTCATGCACCATGCCCTAAAGTCCCCCGGAAGTCTCGGAGTATCCTTCATGGATGCATCTATCCTCTTCTGCTTCCTCGCCATGGCCTTAAGCTGTTTCTCATAGTCAATGGATGACTCATACTGCTCAATGGCTCCATGAGCATAGCAGTGGTTCGTGTAGCTCATGATGATCTCAAGGCTCTCCTTATCGAAGCCGCCTCCGCTCAAATATGCGTTGTAGTACAAAGTCGTGTACTTATGTCTATTCCATACTCCGAGCTTCGGATAGTAGGTCAGATATCCTTCCTTCCAGGTAAAGTGCATCACGCACTCCTCTCCTTCATGGCCTACTATCTGCCATCCTGGGAGCATGAGCATAAGTACCTTTCCTTCCGGTGTCTTTATCACCTTGGCTGTATTATCCTCCGGCCACTCTGAGGGAATATGGTTTAGCAGTTCTTTCTTCTTCACCGCAGAGCCTCACTTCCCCAGATAGTACTCTGTGATGAGCTTCTTTGCTGTTGCCATTCCAGGGATACCGAATGTCACCTTGCTGGCACCCACACCTGCTGCCTTCGTGATTTTTGAGTCTATGGGCCTCTGATTGCCAAAGCTCCACTTGAGAAGTGAAGCAATGCATCCGTCAAAGCTCTTCTCCTTACTCCTGACAGCTGCTGCCATGGCAGGCTCTTCAAAGCATCTCTGTCTGATGTAATCACACCAGTCTGCTATCAGCTCCTCTGCCTTCACATCCTTGGACTCCACTTTTAACTTGCCAAGGGCCGCTGTCATGTCATCACACAGCATAGGTATAAGTCCCTCAATGTAAGCAGTGGCCACATCTTCATCAATTCCGTTCTCACTTGCCAGTAACTTGATGGAGGCATTGTCTCCCTCTGTCTTTAGGTTGGCCGCAAGCTCGTTGATCTCAGCAGCGCTTCCCATCTCTCCGAATTTGTCAAACATTTACGTCTCCTTTCCTGCACTCTGACTCCATCCATGAGGAGTATGAGTGCTTGTCCGATACCACATTGTCTATGCAGCTCTGTCCCAGGCTCTCATTGAAGTCCTTCCACTCATCCACACAGGAGATGTCCTCTCCTTTGCTGTTCTTGTAGTCGTTCTCCGCCCAGGTCTTATACCAGCCATTCTGAAGAGCTGCTATCAGAGTGACATTTGATGCATGTATGTTTATGCTACATGGCCTCGTGAGTCTCTTCAGACCTCCGATCATGGCCATCAACTCCGACTGGTACCCGGTCACTTCTTCCACCGGCATCGGCCCACCTGTCAATGTGGCAGGACCTTTCCCAGTCTTAAGCTCAAGGATGTAGATGTAGCTGCCGGACTTCCTCACATTGCCCTTGATGCTGCTGTATATGTAAAGATCTATGTTATCCATCTGCACTCCTTGCTACCTGCTTTATCCTGACCTCGGTGTAGTAAAGGTATGAGAGGCCAGTGAACTTGTTGACTCCTTTTCTGACGGAGTCCTTGTCAATGTAGAAGCCTTCTGTCGGTTTTATGTCCAGCTCCCCGGTGAGTATCCTTTTCAAGGTCCAGTGATGATACTCCTTCCTGATCGGCTCCGGCCTCTTGAGGTTCCGGCTGGATGAGACTGCAAGGATCTTCTTCCTGTCCTCATCCCTGAAGGTAAACTCGATCTGCCACAGGTGTTCAACATCAGGCTTCTTGCAGATGTACTCAGCAAGTCCTCCGAATCCTCCGCTGTCATCGATGGTCTGATAGTCAATTGCTCCAGCATCATCCGTGGCAGCTTTCCATGAATCCCTCATCAGAAGATCTCCATCCTGTATCCTGTTGATGACCATATGACAGTGAAGTCCTCCCCTCTTGCCGATCTCAATGCGATACACAAACATGAGAGGCTGTCCTCTTGCCTTGTACTTCTTCCTCAGTCCATCAAGGAACTTCTTGACGTCTGCCTTGACCTCCTTTATGTCTTTGCGGGTACCCGCCTTGTACTTCACTGTTATCCAGTAGTCTCCTGGGTAGAAGTTGAGCTGCAAAGTCCTCCTCAATCTCTTTACCCTGTTCCACTGATTGTTTTTCGCTACCTGCAGGGGAGTGATCTTCTCCCTCTTGGATCTCTGCTCCCCTTTTGCTCCATAATTACCTGCAAAATAAAATTCACGCTCAATATAGTTGGACGATATATAATCACACTCTATGTATGCCATTGCTCCCCCAGAACTCCCTCTAACTTTAATAGGTTATAAAGCTATAAAAACTAGACAAAATCTAGCTTTCACTTGATTTTGAAGGCTCAATGTAGTACACTATAAACGTCAAAAACAATACGTCGTGTACTACATTAGAATTAGCGGATGACCTCACATCATCTGCTTTTTTCTTGCCTTATTTTCTCTGCATGGATCCCATCTCCAGTGAGGAATCCATTGTCAAAAAGCATCTGCAGGACCGAATGCCCTACCATGGCCGCCCTTGATCCGAAGCTCTTAGGGACCGGCTGCTTGCTGTTATAGTTCTCGATATAGGCATCTGTTATCAGGTCCAGCATGAGCGCTTTTTCTTCCACGCTATGCTCTGTCATGGTGTATCTCATTCCCTTTTGTATCGCCTTTCATTCCCTTTTTAGTGTTTTAACGTATAGAACTTGTGATTTTTAAATGTGAAGGCATACTCAAACCACTCATCAAGGACATTGGAACTCGTAACCTCAAAGGCTATGACCTCCGGAGCTATCTCTCCCTTCTTGATCCTCTCAAGGGCCTTCTCTGTATCTTCGCTTGGCTCTGCCTTGGCCATCCTGCCATCACTCACACATGAGAACTGGTATATCTTCCTGCCTCCCTTGGCCACCATGTACTGATTGATGACTTCATGTATGGTGTTAGGGAACTCCGGACTCTTTACCCTGTTCATGACCACGCTAAGTACTAGCCACTGGCCATCTTCTCCTTCTCCTTCAGCTTCTGCCACTGCAAGATCTTTCATCTCAGCTTCCTCAAAGACGGTCATGAGTCCTTCTGGATAGCCTTCTTCATCTCCGCTACAGCCTGAGCTGCTATCCTGTCCATAGGGTGAAGCTCCTTCCTTGGTCTGTTCTCCCTGGCAAAGCTCTGATATATTCTCTGCTTCTCTTTTTTCTTGCTGATAGGTGTGTATCTCTTCATCAGGTATCCTCTCCCATATACTTTTTTCTTCTTCCACCGGTTCCGGCCACAGCATCAGGATCATCCCTGTGAGGATGAGAATAATGCCGCCGATGACCAGCAGTATCTTCATCCTCACTTTTTTATGCCCTCCATGTAGTCCTCAAGAAACTCTCTGTACAGGTAGTAAGTAGTCCTCCCTCTTCCTTCCATGGCCTTGCCTATAGGAAGGGTGCCCTTTTTGACCATGTATCTGACCGAGTCAGGACACATATCAAGAGCCTGGGCCGCTTCTGCTACAGTGATCCGGTGCAATGGTTTCAATGTCTGCTGCTCCATGCTTGCTCCTTTCTGTTGCGACGTCGCAACAGCTTAATCCTTAATAAGTTCCAGCTCTTCCTTGATATCTGCCGGGATATTACCCTCCCAGACATAAGAGTTTTTCAGAATATATTCGTTGTACTGGATGGCCGTCTTGTTGGCTCGGATCTTCGCCGATGCAGCCCACCCTCTTTCTTCGGATGAATCCGAGTCCTTGTACTGCTCGTACATGAGCTTATCGCTCTCATACGAGACAATGATTGCTCTGCAGCTGTCCTCTACCTTCTTTCTGGTCTCATAGCTTGTGCGGTCATCAACCCTTCTGACCGTTCCGCTGTAAAGATTTCCTATTGCCACTCCTCCGGGAGTGCATGACACAAGGAACAGGCCAGCAATAGAAGCCGTGAGGACTCCTGTTATAAAAATGCTTATAGTCTTTTTGATGTTATCCATATCACCCTCCTATAAGCATCACAGGATCCGACAGCTCAAAGGGGATATCAGAATAGAGATATGTCCCTGTCCATTCGATATATTTGCCCTCAGGTGTGAAAAAGAAGATGCCGCTATCATTTTCGCCGTAAGAGCCGTCAACATCGGCCAGCCAGTTATTTTTACAGCTATACTCTCCTGCTGAGTACTCATAATATTCACTGTCAGGTGTCAGATAAGAGTTGAGGCTTGAGACCTTGCCATCCACAATGAACCTTCCGACAACAGCCCCGTTATCAGTAAATAAAATGATGTAGCCCATAGGCTTCTGAATCGGGCAGACAACAGCCTCTGCCTTTTCTCTCTGGCCATTAACCCAGTAAGCCCTCTTGATGAGGTTGTATCTCTCAAGAGAGAAGTCTATGTCTGTAGGTGTCTGCTGATTTTCCTTAAGCGATCTGGCTACCTGCTGGGTTCTCTGCTCATCTGTGGCCGCCACTGTTGTCTCGTCACATCCCATCAGTAAGCATGAAACTGTCATGATGGTCAGTATTATCATTCCCGGTGTTTTCTTTGTTCTTTTCATTCCGTGCTCCTCCAAATTCTTTTTCTGGTTTCTAAGATTGTTTAGTAATGTCTATGTCAATAGACATTACTAATGTGATATAACAGCCTCTAGGGTTCCCTTAGAGGCTCCGCCTCATCTCCAAAATTTAGACTGTGAGTATTTCATCTCTACGTTTTGTAGTGTTAGGACTAAAAATAATCTGGTCTATCTCGACCCCTAAAGTCCTGGCTATTACAAAGGCCTGACCTATGGGTATCTTCTTAGGATCATCCTCCCAGTTTGCATAAGTATTCTCATGTATTCCGCAGGCATCAGCCATCTTCTTTTTGCTGATTTCCTTGGCATTTCTCCATTCTCTAAGAGTTAATCTGTTTTCCATATTGTCCACCTCCTCTCTCTGAGATGTTTTAAATTTACTCTACATTTTGTAGTGTGTCAACACTTTTTTGTAGATGTATCACAAAATATATGTTACATTGTTCTTTGGAAGGGAGGTAAAGCCATGAGTATAGGTGAGAATATCAAGAAATATCGCATTGAAAGAGGACTGACCCAGCTGATGCTATCAGAGAAGCTGGGAGTCAGTGAGAAGACCGTGTCTTCCTGGGAGGTCAACAGGACAGAACCGAATATCGGTTACATCGAAGAGCTTGCCGAAGTCCTCGGCTGCAGGAAGTCTGACCTGATCGGAGAGCCTGCTGCCCTTACTCCTGCAGAATACTCCATGATAAAGAAGTTCAGATATCTTGATGAGTATGGTTGTAAGAATGTTCTGTCCGTCCTTGATAATGAGTTTGAGAGATGCCTTGCGCAGGACAGAAAAAAAGAAAAGAGTATTTCATCCTGATGAGTGAAAGGAGGTCCTTATGAAGCTTCCGAATGGTTACGGCTCCGTGGTGAAGCTCCCCGGCAACAGAAGGAAGCCTTATGCCGTTAAGGTTTCCTTCATGGAAGAGCTGCCGGATGGAACTGCCAGGAGAAAAAGAAAATATCTTGAGTACTTCTCTACCAGAGCTCTGGCCCTTAATTATCTTGCCGAGTATAACCAGGGCCAGGTAGTCAAAGAGCATCTGTCTTATGTTGACTCTCCGACCTTCGCAGAGATGTACGATAAGTGGGTAGTCTACAGGAAGTCCTTGAAGTCGAATCCTACTGAGAATACCTGGAAGAATTATAACATTGCCTTCAGGATCCTGTCTCCTATCCATCACAAGAAGATGATAAACATAAGAGCCAATGAGCTCCAGGAGATCATCACATCGAAGTCTTCAAAGTCTGCTGCCACGATCGGCAGCATAAGAGTGGTCCTTAAGGGTGTATATGGTTATGCCATCAATAACGGATATCTGGATAAGGATGTGACCGAGCATCTTGTCTATGAGTGGACTGATCCGGATGCTCCGATACATACATCCTTTTCTGAGGAAGAGATCAAGCTCCTGTGGGAGAGCCTTTATATTGTCAATAACGTTGACATCCTGCTCATATATATCTACACAGGCCTCCGGCCAGTGGAGCTTCTTGACATAAGGTCAGAGGATGTCCACCTGGATGAGAAGTATATGACCGGAGGAGTAAAGACTAAGGCCGGCAAGAACAGGATCATCCCTCTGCATGACTCAATCATCCCTCTCATAGAGCAGAGGCTTAAGCTTAACAATGAATACCTTATCTGTAATAAGTTCGGCAAGCACTACAAGAGGAATGTCTATGTAAATTCAAACTGGGTGACAGTCATGAATAATCTTAAGCTCAATCATGCTCCTCATGACTGCAGGTACACTTTTGGATATCTGGCCGACAAGGCCGGTATGAATGAGATCTGTAAGAAGATCATCATGGGACATTCAGTCCAGAATAAAAAAGGGACCATGTTCAAGATAGGAGGCAAAGGAGATGTTACTAGCGAAGTTTATACAGAGAAAACACTTGAGGATCTTCTTGTGGAGGTCAACAAATTACCGACTGAGTTCTGATGCAATAGCGTTGTGTACCACCTGTGTACTACGTGTAACCCACTTGTAACCCACGAGTAGATTTTTGTATCTTTTAACAGGTTCTAAGAGAATATTCTGACAATAAAAGAAGCCCGGAAGTATCCACACTTCCGGGCTCTTGCTTTGTTCTTATACGATTCCCTGAGCCTTCATAGCAAAGGGTACTACATGGCTTATTTATGGGCTTCGCAGCTCTTTTTGTATCCCATGCGTATCCTTCTAGTGTCTGACAATTCAGTCCCCTTTAAGCGCTGCAATGGTCTTTTTGCCTACGATTCCATCCACAAGAAGGCCATGCCCTCCCTGGTACCACATGACCACGTTCTTGGTCCTTGGTCCAAAGATTCCGTCAATCTTAAGGTTGGCCCCGGCCTCGTTGAGCTCCCATTGAAGCCACTTGACCGACTCTCCTCTTGCACCTTCCTTCATCAATGTGCTGAGGAGTGTATAAGGATTCTGCTGCTTAATGGGCTTTCCTGAAGCAATAAGGTTCACTACTCCGTCAAAGTCCACATCAAGGTCACACTTGGCATTTATTCCAGGCACTACTCCCTTGCTGGAATACTGCCATGCTACAGCTATGGAGTCACTGGGCCTTAGACTTGACTGAGGGTTATAAGCTCCGACATCGTTCCTGGGATATCTTGCATGCCAGAAGTCGAAGGCTTCCTTAAGGTCGTTATGGATCAGGCGGATATACCAGTCTCTGTTAGAATAGATTCCGACAAAATATCCTGCCTTCTGGAATATATCAGCATACAAAAAGGACAGGTCCCTGATATATGCCTTGCCCTTGGCCTCGACAGTCTTGTCCTCAAGATCGAGCCATATACCATACTCAAGCTTCTTGCCTGCAAGGTTCTTCAGAAGAGCTTCCGCATCCGCTACAGGGTTCTCCATTGAGTGCCTTGCTATGTAGATATAGACTCCTCTCGCTATGTTCTGCTTACCTGCTTCAGCATAGTTGTAGTCGAAGGTCTCATCCTTCCTGTGGCTCTGGGCTTCATACTGGCACTTCATGATAGCAAACTTCTTCTGAGCTTTTGCTACCTGCTCCCAGTCTATCCGGCCCTGATAATGTGATACGTCAATTCCGAATACTTCTCCCATCTCATCACCTCTTCAGCTGTGCTATGGTCTGCATCACCTTGTCATAACCTATCATCGAGCCTATCCATATGCAGAAGGTCATGAGGAATATACAGACTATGTTAGTCGGTGTCCATACGATACCCATGATGAGATAAAAGGCTATCGTTCCCAGGAAGCCCACTACCATGGCATCAATAAGAGCTATGATATTCACGCTCATATTGAGGTCCATCTTCTTTATGGCCTCCGTAAGCAGGGACGATATCAAGGATCCTATTGTAAACAGGAATAAGAATATCTCAATTGTCATCTTTGCCGCCCTCCTTCCTGGCTATTCTGTCTCTTGCTATCTCGATGACTCCGGAGATCAGGAGCTCTACAGCTCCGCCTCCAAGGCCATACTGAATGAGAGTATCCGGTACGGAGCCCTTCACCCAGTATGTCACCCAGGCAACAGAGACAAAGAGCACCCAGTATATGAGCACTCCCCGGACTATCTTGTCCATCTTCTTAACTTCTTTTTTTCTGCGGCATCTCTCGATGCCTGTTTTATTCTTCCGACTGATGCTCTCCATGCAATCCATCTATCCTTTTGTGTGCTGATTTTGTTGACTGCTCAACTACTACCATCCGTTCCTTAATGCTCTCAAGATCAGACTTGAGTGTTCTGATCTCTGCCTTAAAGTCGGCCTTTATCTCCTTCAGGTCCGATTGCACAAGCTCCATCTTTACCAGGATCTCAGATACCTGGGCTCCTTCGTTTTTGGTATCCCCTTTCAGGTTTCTTAATAAGGCCACTGATGCAATCAGAAGAGATATGACTGTTGTTGCGGTATTGAAATCTGGCATTTTATATCCCCCACAGAAAAGAGCAGCCGCCTTAAGCAGCTGCTCCGGTTATCAGTTATTCCTCATAAGGATCTCCTGTTATGAGCTCATACTCTTCAGCTGTGATCTTCCCCTTCTGGACGAAGACAGCTACATTCTTCTTGCTGTAGAAGCCCATGTCATAATACTGCTTTACCTGCTTATATAATTTGCTCATATCATACCTCCTCGATGAGTGTGTCTGTTGCGATCGCTGTGAACATGATCTGTGCCTCTGTGGCCATGGCTCTTACTTTTGCCTCAGGCATCTCTGCCAGGATGAAGTAGAAGCCGTCCTCATACTGCTGCACCTGAAGGAGCTCCACGTTGTGAAGTACCTGTACATTTCCTTCTGAGTCTGTGATGGTCACTTCTGAGAGATCGTCGAAGTCATCCTCTGTCACTTCCTCGATGCTCACATAGTTGTTGCCGTTGAGCCTTAGGTTCCTGAACTCCTTGCCGCTGGCCAGCTCAATGTTATAAGTCAACTCTTCCATATCATTCACCTTCCTTTTCTTTTTTATCTTCAGATGAGTCATCATCTGTAAGTACCATGAAGCTGTATCTTGATGCTACTACCTTGGTCTCAGGCACATTAAAATGCTTTGCTATAATGGCCTTTACCTCTTTCTGGTTCAAAACTTTTGCGTTCTGCATATAACTGTTCTCCGTATAATTCCCAAAATAATTGATCCATGCTGCGTATTGACCTATAACTGTTATACTTGAGCATGTTGCCTCTCCATGATTTATAGGACTCAAGGACATCATCGAAGTAGACTCCGTTCTTGTGCATCTTCCGGAGCTTTCTTCTCTCCCTCGTGATGTTCTTCTTGCAGGGCTTCCTTATGACCTTGCCGGTGTCCGTCACAATATGATGCAGCTTTAGGAATGTAAAGCCCTTGTCTATCCTGCAGATCTGCGTCTTTTTCCTGTTCACTGTCAGGCCAAGCTCACCAGCTATCTCCAGGATCTCCTCAAGGAGCTTCTTCAGGAAGTCCTTGTCCTCATGGATCACATACAGGTCATCCATATATCTGCCATAGTATTTACAGCCTTTTACCACCTTGATGTAGTTGTCTATCCTCGTAGGATAATAGATGCCGAAGATCTGAGAGACCTGGCTGCCTATCCCTAAGGATCTTCCATTTCCTTCATCAAAGGTGTCGATGATATCCTTCAGGAGCTTTATAAGCCTCTCATCGGATATCTTCTCCCTTATCATCTGCATGAGCTTGTCATGCGGGATTGAGTCAAAGAATTTGCTGAAGTCCAGAAGCAATATATACCCTTTATTGCCATGCTTACGATAATATTTCTGAAGGTGTGCCACTATCCGGTTCCTCGTAAACTCTATGCCCTTGCCCTTCACGCTGGCACCATTGTCATAGATCAGGTACCTGTAGAAGACCGGGATGAGTACATAGTCGCACAGGGCTCTCTGGAGTACTCTATCAGAGATATGAAGTGACTTTATATGTCTATGCTTCCCTCGCTCACTTATATCAAACTCAAAGAAGGGCTTCTGCTTGTAGTTCTCATTCACAAGCGCCTTCCTCAGGTTCATGATCTCAGGGAGCACGTTGGCCTCATATCTCTGTATAGAGCATTTCCAGTCCACACCCTTCTTGCTCTTCTGAAAAGCATCGTACAGGACATTCAGATCGGTTAATACATCATAGCTCACCATACGTTTATAACTGTTCCAGACGTATCTGACAGTATCGGATGGTCTGTTCTCCTTTCGGATAGGATAAGTTCTCCTTCAAGAGCTGCGTGGTCCTTGACCTTATGCAGCCCATTAAATCGGGGACGAACATAATTGTTGGCATTGCTAGCGTTGTTGTAGTTGGCATTGCCATTGTTGTTGCAATTGCAGAAATTAGCAGCAGAAGCTAATAGAACTCACCCTTTGAGTTTATTGTCGGCCTGTCTCCAGCCCTTCAAGAGATCCACTTCCTTCTCGATGCTTTCCAGAATTGGTATGAATTTATTCATGTCAGTATTAAAAACAGAAGTTATGTACTGCAATTCCTGGTATAAAACGAAGCAACAACCTATAGCTTTGTCTTGGTATGCCCTCCTAAGCTCATATTCTGTGATATTGCCTTTGCTAACATATACTGTGTTTGCCCTGGTTATGTTCTCCACAAGCTCCTGCAGTATCCTTAAGATGACTTCCCTCTCATGGTCCATGAACCACTCCGGGTACTCACCCTGATACTCTTTGTTTGAGGACCTGCCATATTTTGTGAATATATCGTCGATGGTCTTCTGATCTTCCGGGGAGATGTCCTTGATGACCTGTCTCACCGACTTCTTATTCTTGGTGGTCCCAAAGTCTCTCAGCATCCAGTCTGTCAGCTCTTTTCTGATGTAGATAGCTGTCTTATAGAATTGCATATTTGAGAGACTTCTCAGATTCTTTAGTACTGCCATTTTTTCGCCTCCACCGGCCACCCACACAGGGGTGGCCGATTCAAGATTTCGCTTACGCTAAGATGAAGCGGGGACGAACATAATAGTTGGCACCGCTAGCGTTGGAGTAGCCGGCATGGCCAAAGTCGAAGCAATCGCAGAAATAAGCAGCAGAAGCTACATCTTTGAGCCAGTAGTATGCGCTTCTGTTATTCTGAGCTTCTTTGTTATGAGCGAACAGAGGAAGCTGTCTGCATGCGTTGCCTGTATCCTGTCCGGATGATGAGAAGACGATGGAGCCATAGACTTCTATCTCACTCATAAGGACTGCCTGGCAGTTAGCCCAAGCCCATCCGCTTGTTGCTCCGGATGACTGGCCGAGTCTGTTTGTTCTTGCTGAGTCCATAGCATTGGACAAGAGCTCTCTTGTTGTCTTAAGGTGAGAGCCGAACTCAGCATAGAGCTGCTGGTTTACTGTTGCATCAGCTGCTGTGGATCCTGCTGCAGCTACAGCTCCGAGAGTTGTAGTATGCATCTCAGAAGCTGTATATCCTCCTGTTGTATCGTTGGTCGGATTCATACGGCTTCTTCCGAAGTGCTGTGTGCCTCCGAAGCCCTGACCAGGAACCATGACAAGATGATGGTATGTGATGGCTGCATTATCTCCGCCCTGCATATACCAGTCAATAGCTGCAATGGTTACGAACTTGGAACCCGTTGCCTGATACTGGCCTGTCTGCTCCTTTGCTGAGATGGCTCTGGACATCTCGATGTAGTCTCCTACATACAGGTCCTCAAAGAGCTCAAAGCCATCAGTGCCGTTGAGTCTCTTGTAGAGAGTGCCATCGGTCACATATCCTGTGATGTTCTTAGGAGTTCTTCTAGGGATGTTGTGATTAGCAAGAGCCTCAAGGTATGTGAGCCTTGTGTCCTCAACGTCACATCTGCCCTTCACTTCGTTCACAGCTGCTACCAGAGAGCTCTTGTCGGTTGTCTGCAGTGCTGCAAGATTTCCTATGCTGCTAGTGCCTATCGCCTGGATGGCCGACTTGATCTCCTGTCCGGTAGAGTCTTTCATTAATGGGTTGGTTACTGTACTCATGATCCTTCTCCTTTATGTGTTATAGGTTTGATTTATGGTTCCGTCTACGACTGAGAGGCCAAGATCATCAAAAGCCTTCTTGAGCGCCTTTAATGTGTTGGCATTCTTCCACTTGTGGGCTGTGCCATCATAAACGATCACATCTCCGTCTGCAGGATTGGTGAAGTTTACATCTGTCATGCCTGAGAGTGCTGTCTGTGAGTCAACAAAGACTGTCCAGTTTGCACCCTCTGCAGGAGTCACACCGGTAGTATCATCGATCTTACACTTCCAGATCTTGTTGCTGCTATCATGGACCAGGTCATTCTTTACATAGTTTTCATTAGGATCATATGCCCCTCTGTCTGTAAATCCCACCATATCCAGCGCTGTGTATCCGCTTGGTACGTTCATCCTACTCCCTCCTTCATGATACAAGCTTCATGTAAAGCCTGTTGTTTTCAAGTATGAACTCTCCGACTGCATCGTCCTTGATGTAGAGTCGGTTGTTCTGGATTATAAAGTGAGGCTCAATAAAGTCTGCATAGACTCTGGCCAGCTCTGCTGAGTTGGCTGCATCTGATGCTGACTGAGCTGCCTCTGTCGCACTTCCTGCTGCATCTGTAGCTGCAGCTGATGCTGTCTGAGCCCAAAGTTCAAAGCTTGCCAGGTCTTCCTCAAACTCTGCCTCAGTCCCTGTATATCCGCCTTCCACTGCACTCTGATAAGCTGTCTTACCATTGGTCACTGTGAAGGTTGTAGGGCTTCCTACGTTGTAGGTGATGGTGTAGGTGTCTACCAGTCCGGACGTTGAGGTCTTGGTGATGGTATTGATGCCCTTACCGTTTGTCACTACGAAGGTAGAAGTCGCTCCGTCGGAGTAGTCTATCCTGTAGGTGTCCTGAAGGCCGACCGTGCCTGTCTTGACTATCTGTGTGATTCCCTTGCCTCTTGGCAGGAACAGATGGAAGATAGGATCTGTGGCTGTGCCGGTGTTGGTCACATATGTACTGTCTGTAGGATCGAGCATCGTGATGTCAGCGATCCTGACTGTGATGCTGGCATCTACTCCGGAGTCGATATATACACCTGCTTGGCTGTCCCATATAAACCAGTTGCCATTGCCTCCGATGTAAGGAGTGTTCACAGAATAGCTCTGTGCTCTGTCAGCGCTGGCTGCTGCCGATGAGGCCGAACTGGAAGCCTGCTCTGAGAAGTACTTACTACTCTTGTGATAATATGGGCTCGTGCTTCCTACAGCTGCTCCGTTCTGGGTGCCGACTGCATAGCCTTCAGACTTCAGAGCCTGGTTCGTTGAGTTTGTTGCCGATGTGGCTGCTGCCGATGCCTGATTACCTGCAGTTGTGGCTGAGTTTGCTGCCTGCTGCCTGTAATAATTTGCATTGTCAGTATTCTCTCCGGTTCTTGTGCCGGTGTTACCCTTTGCAAAAGACTCTGCAAGCTTGGCACTTGCTGCAGCTGCTTCCATCTGAGCTGTTGCCTGTGTGATGATATCCGGAAGCTCTGAGTCAGAAACCACTGTCTCATCACTAAGGCCTGCCTGCTGAACATCCAGGATGAAGTTGATGGTGCCTATCCTCTCTCCGTTCTTCAAAATAACGAGCTCAGTAAGGACTTCTCCATGACAGGCTGTCATCTGCTGGGTGAGGTTGGCCGTTATCTTGTTGTTGGCTGTGCTGACTGTTGCAGCATAGTCAAAGCCGCATTTATCCGGCTTGGTTCCCTGTATCCGGGCTGTCATCCCACTGGCCAGTGTGAAGCGCTGGTCTCCATTGAAGATAAGGAACTCCAGAGCTCTGCTGCCGTAGTCATACTGTGTGACATTTATCCTGGGGAGGACTCCGCCCGGTACCAGATTAAGTTTCGTTACCTGTGTTATCATTCTTTGTATCCTCCTGTTGTGCCTGCATTATGGCCAGCTGATTACTGAGGATCTGTATCTGTGCTGTCTGCTTTATAAGAGCATTGGCATAATCATTGGCCCTCTGACGTTCAAAATGAGAGCAGGCATCCCTTAAGATCATGCACATGAGATCATAAGAGAGTCCCTGCTCCTTCCTTATTCCTTCCAGGAAGTTCTTGATGTCTTCCGTAGCCTTTGAGCAGATGATGGTGGAAGGAATGTTTTCTACCTGAATCTCTTCATAGTTTTCCGGCATTATAATTCCTCCACATGAGCCTTGAATGTCTCAATGTCAGCATCGCATTCAGCCTTATTGGCCTCGTAAAGAGTCGGTGACTGGATAGTGATGTTCATGTTGACATCCCCCACTGTTGACTTCTGAGCATACATGCTTACGACTGTCTGATTCTCAATCTGTGTGTACGCTGTGATCTGAGTTGATTTTGTTTCGTTATACATTTCTATTCCTCCTTTTATGTGATTGATTGAATAAGGCCATCGGCTGACTTGATAGTGCCTGATGCAGCTGATACAGCCTTTAAGTACTTAAGGTTGTTAATGTGTCCAGATGTTCCGGTATAAACGTTCATTGTGTTTTGTCCGGATATGGTCACGCTCGGATTGGTATGAGTGCATGCTGTATTTACATATCCGCTCAGTCCGGATATCGATAGTCCAGATGCATAGCCTGATAAGGTGCAGTATTTTCCGTCCACATATCCGCTCACAGATATATTTCCGGCCACTGTTCCACCTGTAAATGTCACTGCACCATTGCTTAGTGTTGCACCTCCTCCGGATACCGTACAGTTATTATTTAAAGAGGCAAGCGTATAAATTGTGATAGGTGTAAGTGATCCCAGTGATACCTCATCATAATCCAGGCCTTTGACAAAGCTTGTATTTCCACTGACTCCTACTACTCCATTGAGAGCCAGCTTGCCGACGATGTTGAAGTATCCATCACCTATCTCAAGCTTTGCTGACTGTGTGCCATTGGTCTTGAAGCCTGTGATACATCCTTTTTCAAATTCAAGCTTTCTGCCATCCTCAGTGATAGAAGTGATCTTACCTCCTTCGGTCAGCTTGAAGTATGTGGAGTCGATGCTGAACTTCTTACTTGAGAGAGCTCCTGTTGTAAGGTCCCAGAGAGTATTGCCGCTCGTATCTGCAATGGCTCCGGATGCAATGTAGCTGGCATTGATGTAAAGCTTGCCATTCCTCATATAGATGCCTTGGAGCTGGCCATTGTTGGTGAGCTTGTTGAATACCTTCTGCTGGTTCAGCGCAGTGTCATAAGTATTGAGTGTTGTATCTATGGCATTCTGGTCAACATACTTGTTTCTCTTCTGCCAGTCACTTGCCTGGAAGGCTCCTGTTGCCCTGTCATTTATACAGGTCATGATGTCACTGGCTGTTCCCTGGAACCACAGGTCTCCTACGTTGTAAGGAGTTGTAGGTGTTGATGTAAAGATCTGAGCTTTCCCATCGATTTCATCAAAGACCTCAAGAGGAACATCCTGCTGTACCCATTTATAGGTGTTTCCATCTTTGGTGTAGAACCATGTTGTCTGATCTGATGTCTTATACCAGAGATCTCCTTCATGCTTTGCCTTATCAGCTGCTGTTGTCCATGATGATGCAGGATCCACAGCCTGATACCAGGTCTCTGCCTTTCCATCTATCTGGTCCTGCAGATTGAGCTTGTCCGGGTTGTAAGTCGTAGTGACAAAAGTATTGAGTGTTGTATCTGAGATCTGCTGTACAGTCTTTCCTCCGACCTTGATTCCTGCTGACAGCTGGAAGTCTCCTGTCCTCATATCCCAGAAGTTAAGGCCTGCTCTATCTGTGAGCATGCCTGTCTTTACCAGGTTAGCGTTCAGGGTTCCTGTCGTGATGAAGTCGGCCACGAAGCCACCATCAAGAGTTGCCGCAAGAGTGTACAAGCCATTGTATCCTGTTGAGGAATAGCCCCAGCCGTTCTTGTTGTATCTCCATACATGGATAGCTTCTTCAATGTTCTCCTTGTCCATGATAAGGAGCTCTTCAGGCTTTCCGTTGGCATTCCTTTTAAGGACTACATAGCCTCCGAGTCCTCCGGTGATAAGTTCTGTAGCATGCTTCTGAGCTCTCAAAAGGTCCGAGTCAACCTCGTTGACTATTTTTTGCTCCTGTGTGGCAACCGTAGCTGATATTGTGGACTTGGCCTCGCCGATCTCAATGCTGTTGTATCTGTCCAGGAGGACGTTGTACTCAGTCTTGATGACCTTTGCCTGTGCATCCACTCCGAGCTTTTCAAAGCGTACCGTCACGGTGTCGCAGAGGTTCACCCTCTCAAGAGGTGCTATGTTCTTGTACTCCTCTGTCTGCCATAAGGCCACAAAAGAGACCTTTATGCTTATCTTAGGGATGCCGATATTGTTCGCAGCAATATACTCATTGGTCTTCTGCCTCAGAGCTGCCACTGTGATTTCTTCCTCATCATCGAACTCCTTTGTGAAGTCCACTGTCTTGATTCTGAGGTATGGATAATTGCCGGCATTACTTGCCGCTATATACTTCTCAGGCAGTGTGATGAGAGGATCATCCTCTGACTCCTTAACATAAGGGCACACAGCTGTGTAGGTCGTTGTGATGTTGTTCTCCTGGGTAAGGTCTATGAGGTTCTTACCATACCGGAGCACCACTCCTCTGTCCTGGCCTCTGTGCTGATGGAGTTTTATCATGTAGTTATCCCATTCAAACTCTCCGCCGTACAGGTCAAGGATCGTGCCTTCCTTACCTCCTAGTCTTGCCCTTATGCTCTCAGGGACCTCCTGGATATAATGACCTGTTGTCTGCAGGTCGGTCCATAAAGTAAAGGGATTGCTCCCTATAGCGTTACTCTGCAGCTGAGCCATTGCGGATGCTGCAGAGTTTGCTTCAAAGGGCATTACTGGGATGTGGTTGGCCTGATATGTGATATGCTCAGCATAGACTCTTATCTTCCCTGCTATGCCTCGCTCAATCTTGTAGACTCTGAAAGGCTGTGCGTACTTTCCATCTGCAGGTACCGCAAGGATGATCTTGGACTCTGTGATGTCTGAGTAGTGGACTCCTGTGATGGGATATTCCATCTCAAGCTCATAAGCTCCATTCCTCTCCTCACGGACCACGCACTTGATGGCATCAGCCAGCCTTCCCAAGCCGTTTGTTGTAAAGGTTGTTGCATTTTCACTGAATAAAATAGGTATCATAGCATCCACCACCTTGGCTTAACTATCACTCTGGTTATGCCGCTTCCGAATGATATCCCATTCTCTCCCGGATCCAGGTGAAAGAACTCTCCTGATGTCAGCGTGATGTTGCCGTTGCAGTTTGTACTGCCCTTGTAAGCATCCATCAGGTCACAGTCGATGTCTGTGTATCCGTTTGCGCTGTTTATCGTGATGGTCTCATTCCCTATGGCCAGAGCTCCGGTACCATATACACGGATAAGAGGAAGAGCCTTCATCATCGTATTGTTGTAGATGACTGAGCCACTTGCATATTCTGTCTCCTCTTCTCCGGCCTTAAGGAAGCGCTGAGGCTTGCAATTGAACTCAAGATCAAGCTCTCCTATCCTGCCTCTTACGCTTACCTCTGGGCTTATCTCCTTTGAGAGCATTGCCAGTCTGAATACTTCCGGATGATAGCTGTCCTCAAGTCTCTGATAGCCTGTCACACTCCCTAAGAAGTTCCTCAGGTCCCTCAGATTCCTTGCTACAGGCTTCTTGACTCCGACATGATATGTCGTTTTGATGTTCATGTATCTGCCATTGTCAATGTAAAGCTCTCCGTTTTTTCCAGGTATTGCCACTGTGCTGTAGTCCCGCAAAGGAGCTCCATGGGTTCCGGTACCACTGAAGACAAGACCAAAATCTTTTAAATTTTTTCCTGCAAAAACTACATAATTCTTAGCCGCCTCCATATACTGCCTGTGCCCTTTCTGCACCAGCTGCAATTGCTGCATCTATCCTTGCAGTGATGCCACTTATATCTACAGATGCAACCGCTGCCTCACACATCCTCGTGACAGCTCCACATACTTCTGAAGTGCCGTCATCAATTCCGGATGCAAGAGAGCTGTCGATCGTAGTACCTGTCCTGTAAAAGACATCTGATCTTCCGTCGTTGATTTCCAAAGTCTCCTGAGTCTTATCGATAGCAGCCTTGGCCACTGTTGCATTAGCTTCCTCTACAGTCTCCTGCTCATCAAGAGTTGCCTGTGCCATTGACTCCTGAGTCTCTGTGGCCATCTTGGTAGCATCCTCTTTGTATTGCTCAGCCTGCTCCATCTGAGTATCAAACATTTCCTGCTGATTATCAGTCAGAGTCTTGTGTTTCTCATTGGCTGTTTCGATGATGCCTTCATGGCCATCATTCACACCGGCATTCCAGTCGGCCAGAGCCTGCTCAGCTGTATACTGTGCCTGTTGGAAGTCTCCGAAGTTCTGAATAATCTCATTATACTCAGCACTCTTTTCTTCAGCTGCCTGGACGAATAGTGCCAGCTCCGCAGCTCCGTCTATTCCCATGCCTACCAAGTAGTTGACGATATCCTTTGTGGACTGGTCTGTAGACTCTGCAGCAATGTTCATGGCTTTGTGAACATTGTCGGCATAATCATTCATGCCTTCTGTATTAGTCTTCAGGTTCTCGTTCATCTCAGAGAGGCTTGCCCTGGATTCCGTTGACATCTGATCAAAGAGCCCATCAAAGCTTGATACCGTTTCCTGAGTCTTCTCAAGGAGCTTCTGCTGTTCTTCAGAGAGCTCTACCATGGCATCAGCAACTTCACCCATTCCGCTTACAGCTGAGTCTTTTGCTTCATCCTGTGCCTGCGTAAGGTTATCAACTTCGGCAGCCAGTTCAGCATAATGCTGCCTCTCTTCTTCAATAGTCTGGCCGATTGCATCAGCAGCTTCCTGTGCATCCTGCGCTTTACCTCTTAGTTTAAAGCCCTGATATGAAGCTGCCTCTGCTGCTTCATTGGCAGCTTCTGTTGCTATCTTCTGAGCCTCTGCGTAAGCCAGCTCATCCTCTGCCAGCTGCTCTAAAATGAGTTCAAGTTCCTTCTGCTTCAGCTGAAGATCCAGGCTATCCTTAAAGGCTTCCATCTGGTCCTTGATTGCTTCAGTATTGCCCTGCAGTTTTCCGGTTGTTGCATCTATCTGAAGCCCCAACTCTGGATACTGCTTGTTGAGCTCTGCCACAGCTGTGTATAACTCATTTTTCTCAGCAATGCTCAGATGCTCCTTTTCATTGAGCTCTGTCACCCTGTCGCAAAGGTCCCTGATACTCTCTGTCTGAGCCTCATATCTCTTCGTGGTCTCATCGATAGTCTTCTGACCCTCTTCGACCTTTTCCTGAAGATCTGCAGTCTTTGTTGCAGCATCTTCAAGGGTAAGTGAGTAACCTACTGCTGCTCCTGTAGCAATAGCCAGCGCAGTTATCATTATTCCTATAGGATTGGCATTTGCCGCTGCATTAAAGAGCCACTGTGCTACTGTTGCTCCTTCTGTTGCGGTCTTGAATGCTTTCCATGCGGCCACAGCTTCAAGCACAAGCTTGCTGGCAAGCATTCCGGTCATTGCTCCTGCAATGGTTCCGGTGTTATTGATGATCCAGGTGAATGCATCGATAAGAACCGGAAGTACATCCTCTCCCAGGTCAACTGCATTCTCGATAAGATTTCCCAGGGCATCACTCATCTTGTTGAGGGATACTCCGATATCTCCATTCTCAACAGAGTTCTGAAGACGTCCCACTGCATCTGTGGCAGCATCGACTCCTTCCTTCAGGTCCTCTCCGAATATCTCATATACTGATATGCCAAGTCCCTCAAGAGCGCTGTGAAGTATTGTGATCTTGCCCTTAAGGTTGTTTTGCATGACATCGGCCATCTGCTTGGCAGCTCCGGTTGAATTATCGATAGCAGTACAAAGCTTCTCAAAGTCATCATCAGAAGAATTGACGATAGCAAGAAGGCCTGTCATTCCGGTTTTTCCTGCAAGCATTGCTGCATATGATGCCTTCTCAGCATCTGTGAGACCATCAAACTTGTCCCGCAGCTGCTCCATCATTTCCATGAAGGTGTACATCTCTCCCGGAGATTTTTCCAGCTCGATCCCCAGGTCTTTCATAGCCATAGCACTCTCTTTTGTCGGTTTGGCCATTCTGGTTATGATGGACCTTAGAGATGTACCGGCATTTGATGCCTTGATTCCGTTATTAGCCATGAGGCCTGTTGCTACAGCCATGTCCTCGATTGAGTAGTGCATAGCTCCAGCAATTGCACCTGCATACTTAAAGGTCTCACCCATCATTGCCACGTTTGTGTTGGCATTTGATGAAGCTGCTGCCAGCACATCTGCAAAATGTCCGGCCTCTTCTGCTGACATTCCAAAAGCTGTCAGATCATCCGTAACGATATCCGACACCATGGCAAGATCTTCGCCTGAAGCTGCTGCCAGGTTCATGATTGCAGGAAGACCTGCAAGCATCTGGTCAGCCTTCCATCCTGCCATAGCCATGTAGGAAAGTGCATCAGCTGACTCCGTAGCTGAGAACATGGTAGTTGCTCCCATTTCCTTAGCCTTTGCAGTCAACTTATCAAGGTCTGCTCCTGTTGCTCCAGAGATGGCCGCTACCTTGGACATGCCTGCCTCGAAAGAGGAGCCTACCTCAATAGCATACTGAGCTGCCTCTTTGACTCCGTTGGCCAGAGCTTTTACCCCTGCAGCTATAGCCTCAGCTGTAAGAGCTCCCTTGACGATGGATGCAAAGGTGCTTGTCTTATCTCCGGCTTCCTGAACCTCGTTACCATATTTGTCTATGGATGTAGCACAGCCATTAAAACTGTTGTTTGCCTCATCTAGATACTTGTCATTTTGTATGAGTTCATTATTGAGGTCATTAAGCTCTGCCTCAGCATTGTTCTCTGCAGTCGCATACTGCTTTATTTTCTTTTCGCCGTCTTCATACTTTGAATTTGCTTTAGTGAGTTCTGCCTCAAGAGATGATAAGACTGACTTCTGCTCCTCCAGCTCCTCGTTGGTAGCTTTTCCGCTCTGCTCCATTGCTTTCAGCTTTTCCTTAGCCTCAGCAACTTCCATAGTATACTTATCTACAGCAACTCCGGCTTCCTCCTGGGCCTTCTTGGTCTCTTCGATCATCTCAGCATAGGTCTTTGCCCTCTTACCTAGCTGCTCCATCTCCTTTGACAGGATTTCATGCTTTTTCGATAATGCCTCCGTACTGTTGGCATTATTAGAATATTGAGAATTGCACAGCTTCATCTCAGACCGCAGCTGTGCCAGGTTCGTTTTTATGTCCTTTAGGTCATTATTGTATTTAGACGCACCCTCTAAGACGATGCTTCCACCGATTTTTTTATTTGCCATCTCGTGCCTCTCTACAGCTTGTTGATGTCGGCTATGGGCTGATGGAATAATTGATATTCCTTCTGCTCTTCCTCGATGTCTTTATACAAGCTCTTCTTTGCTTCAAAATTCCAGATTGTTCTGTATGCGTGGAACATTTCGCTCCACTTGGCAAAAGTGAGGCATTCCAGCTCTTCCTGTGAGATAAAGAACCTTGACCTCCCCATTAAGTACATCCACTCAAAATCTAGTTCTGTGTCTTCCTCTTCCTGGGTATTATCTATTCTTCTTCTTTTTTTTTGATGTCAAAGCACTTCATGAACAGCCCATGTACCACCATCTTCATGAGAAGTGTGTTAAGCTGCAGGGCATAGACTTCATCTTCAGTAATGAACTCAGTCTCTCCCTCAAGCCTCTGGCCTTCTTTTATCATGAGATATAAGCCCTTGACCATGGCATGAACAGAAGCCTCAGTCTTTTCCTTTACGATGCTTCCATCTTCCAGTCTCTCAGGATTTCCGTCTTCGTCATACTTGATCTTCTGGCCCAGGAGCTCCCTTTCAAAAGCAGTGATGCTCTCATACTCTTCCTGAATCTGCTCAAGAACTCTCAAGTCACAGAATGCCGGATATGTTATGCCTCCAAGTGTCACATGGTCTACTTCTATCTTTCGCATTGTCTTCTCCTAAAAAATGGCAGCGATAACGCATTAAATGCGCTACCACTGCCACTGATACAGTCCTTCACATCAAGCTGAAGGTGTTGTGATGTTAAGGTAGGTCTTAACATAGTTGATGGCTGCTTCTGCAGTCTCAAAGGTCTTCTTCTCTTTCCACTTACTGTTTTTGTCAGCAATGGCAAGACCTTCCTGGGAAGGAGTAACATAAGTGATTGACTCACCTTTTGTTGAGAACTCCTCAGCTGCCTCTGTGAACTTAACGCATGTAACGATAGTCGCAACAAAGGACTTGATGCCGGATACAGTCTGAGCAACAACGAAGCCAACTCCTACATAGTTGGACTCATCTGTTGTCTTGTAGATGATCTCTCCGTTTGATGCATCGATCTCATGTCCGTACATTGTGTTTGCTGCCTGGATAGGCAGTGTGTTGGTGTTCAGAGTAACGTTGGCATTCTTAAATGCCTTCTCGTACTCGTCCTGCTCATCATCTGCATAGAGTGAGCCTTCGACATAGTTTGGTGTAATGTTTACACCGATGGCCTTGCCACACTGGAAGCCGTTGCTATATACACCGGTCTCCTTGTTGTAGGAAGCCACAAAGGGCTTTCTAAGTCCATAGTATGCCATACCTTCTTACCTCCATTGTGTGATTTCTACCACGAAAGTGGTGTGTCTCTTGTACTTGACCGTATTGGCATTGGTCTTATAATCCTCAAGTCCAGTAAAGACGTCGGTTACGACACATTCATCCTTGCTCTCAAGGTAGTTTTTGATAGTTTCTTTTAGTTCCATGTAGTTGTAAGTCTGTTCAGTATAAAGACTCACATATAAAACGGCTGTGTCGGCTTCAGGTGCATCATCGGCACAGATCTCCGGTACCTCACTCGCATATGTAAAAGTGATGTAGTTCTCTTCGCCACCTGTGTGTAGATCAGGCTGCACCTTTAGCCCTGTAAGCGGCTCTAGCCCCAAAATAAAATCATTGACGTTCACTTAGCTCCTACCTCCTTCTCCCAGATGTCCTGCATCTTCTTCAGGACCTCACTTGAACAGTTCGCTACAGCAGGAGCCAGCCACGGACTTGGTGTCTGGCCGACTCGGCCATATTCAAGCCAGATGGCTTTTAAGGCATTCGATACCGGGTATCTCTTTACCCTGCCTCCTGTGTATCTGCTGAATGTATTGCTGGAGTATCCTGAAGGATACACGTTGACGATCCAGGCATCGGTCTTGGTCTGCTTTGGTTTGTTCTTCCTCACAGACTTTATCATGTCAGAATCTCCTGAGTGCTTTACTGCCCGCCTCATTGAAGCCTTAACGGATTTCTCCAGGATAGGAGCACACTCATCAAGAGCAGCCTTCGCTATCTTGTCAAAGGGCTTGTCAGTCAATTCTTTTAAAAAATCGTCCGGGATCTCTAAGTTAAAGCCTGCCATTATACAACCTCTATACCTGATATCTTCACTGTCTCGTTCTTGAATTGAACATTGTCCACGTTTGTGATGTTAAAAACATGGTTATTGAAAATAAGTCTGAAGTCCTTGGAATTAACGCTGTCCAGCTGAGGATGATGCCTGAGCTCGAATCTCACAGTGTTCTGAGCAGCTGTCTCAGCTGCAGCCCAGAACTCTTTCCCGGACAGTTTATTCACATAGGCATAGTTGGAATAATAGGGCTTCCAGACTTCCTGCTCAAAACCGTCCTTGTCCCTTTCAGTGGTAAGCTGCTCGATGGTTATGAGGCTTCTGTATGCTCCTGCATTCATGACTCCTCGCTTTCCGATGATGGCAACAGGTTAAAGTCATGCGCTCCAAGAAGTCCCTTGACCACCGGATTGACTTTGTCCTTGTTTACACTCACCTCTCTGTTATCGTACATATCAGAGACAAGCGCAAAGAGCACATAGGTAAGGTCCTCATAATCGTCAAGCTTTCTGCCATGCTCATCAGGTTCATCTACTCCGTTGATGCCGGTATAGCTCTTGATATAAGCAATGGCAGCGGCCTTGAGTGTGTCGATATATGAGAGCTCACTCTCACTTAGAACTGCTTCGTTTTCCCTTAGCTGTAGACACAGCTCGCTTCTTGTCACCTGACTTATTATCATTTTTGGTTTCCTCTTTTTTGGTCTGCTTGGTCTCTGCCTTATCGATCGTCGGCTTGGCTGGTTCGTCCTGTTGCGACGTCGCAACAGCTTCGACCTTGCGGGCCTCATCAACTCTTACGGCATACTTTGCAGCAATGAGTTCAAGGGCAAGATCATCGGAGCAGTCTACAACCTGCCCCGGTGATGGTGCCACTTCCTTACATGCAAAGCTTGTCAAAGCTTTTATTCTCATGCGCTAACTCCGTTTTTCTGAACCAGAGCAGCCACAGCCTGCTGATTCTGAATCTTACAATCAGCCTCAAGCCATGCAACGATTCCGAGAGCATGCTGTGTTGCATACTTCTCTGTGAGTACCTGAACAGAGTCCTCAACAACCTTAGCACCAAGAGCCTTGCCAAAGTCGCCGTAGTAGATGGATGTGTTGCCAGCTGCTACCTGAGGCATCTGATCTGATGTGTAAACAGGCTTTCCAAGGAGTGTTACTCCGAAGTCCTGTGTAACATCATCGAGAACATAGTATCTGTTCTCTCCGTCCTTAAGGTGACGGATCATGTCGAGCGTGTCAGGATGCATTACAAAGATAGCGTTCTTCTGGAATGCTGTCTTAAGCTTTGACTTAAGAGAGATGATGTCATCCATTGATACAGCTGAAGCTGTGCCGGATGTTACCTTTCTTCCAGATGCAAGTGTTGAAAGACCTGTGATACCTCCGTTTGTGCCGATAAGAGTCTCACCGTCAAGGAACAGAGCTGCTGCCTCTGCGATCTTATCGATAACGAAGTTTGTGAGGTCCAGGTCAGTCGAGTTGAGAAGGCTCTTAGAAATCTTAGCAAGAGCTCCTGCAAGGAAACCTGTAAGATTTACAGAGAGAAGTCTTGTGCCCTTGGCCTCAAGCTCCTCAAACTCTGTAGCATATGCCATTGTGATGTTGTCGTTGGCCTCATCGACATAAGGGATTGCTACTGTGCCCTTGATGTTGTACTTCTCAGCCTTTCCGAAGACAGGAGAGATGTCATAGATCTTGTCGATGATCTTCTTTGCGATTGTTGTAGGGATAACTGCTCCGTTTGCAGTCTTGGTGATGTTCTCATCACCTGATCTTCTGATGATGCTAGCAAAAGCTCTCACATCCATCTCTTCCTGTGTCTCCTTAGCTGCTGCCTTTGGAGCATCAAGGAAGGCTCTTGTCTTCTCATCAGCGCCAAGTGTTGCATCGATTCCCTTTACTTCCTCAGCCTTGGCATCAAAATCAGCCTGCTCTTCAGCTGTGAAGGCTCTGGTCTCTTCAGCAACCTTGTTGGTGAGCTGAGTCATACCCTCGATGAGCTCAGCTCTTTTCTCCATCAATGCTTTTCTCTGTTTCTCGTTCATCTTTGCTTTCCTCCTTGTAGTTAAGCATTAAAAAAGGGCCTCATCAGCCCAGAGTTAATAGTGCTATTTTGTTTCTGTAGTATGAATAGTCATGATGACCTTCATCTTCATTGTTTCCGGCTTCACCGGCTCTTTCCTCAGGCTTTCCTTCCGGAGCAGCTGCCTGTTCAGGCTCCTGCTTCTCTTCAGGTTCCTTAGGATCCTCGTGGTCCTCGACGTACTCAACATTGTCGTCGATTGCTCTTGTGTAGACAGTCTGTTTTCCTTCCTCCGCTCTAGCGTGGATGGATGTGCCTGCATAGCAGGGAGTGAGCCTGTCATCAATGACCGATACTTCTATCAGTCTGAGCTCTGTGATTGTCCTTCTCTCAATGCCCTCACTATAGCTCTCTCTATAGTCAAGATCATTGAAGCCAAAGGACCAGCCTCTGAGCTTCTTGTTATTGGCTGCTGCCACTGTCTCAGGGTCTGTGATGGTAGCTCTGGCATGAAGGCCTATGCTGTCCTCTTCCAGCTCAACATTCACACCGGTCTCACCTATCTGATGGTCCTCCTGATGGTTAAGCAGACAGAGGATAGCTCTCTCCTCTTTTTTTGCCTCCTCCAGAGCTCTTCCAAAGGCTCCAGGAGCAATCTGCTCAACAAAAGGATAGCCGTATTCATCTGTGAGCCTCCTTGAGTCCCTGCCGACAGCGTTTACATACCCTTCAATCTCGACGGTGTCAGCTCTTATCTTTACTTTCATCTTCGTCCTCCTCGTTTTCTTTGTTTTCAGTTTCTTCTGCAGGTCCTGCTGCCGGAACATTGCTATTAGCCTCTCGTGCAGGGTATTTTGAAGGGTCCTTCACGTTGGCAAACTGGTTCATGTTAGGTATAAAGATATCCCCTGACTCAGGATCATACAGAACATCGTTAAGTCCCATCATAAAGAATGGTATATCGATATCAGACAGGTTCTCCATCTTCCTGATCTCACTAATCTGCAGGAACCTGTTCTTATATCCGATTGCATAGGCCTCATATCTGGTCTTGATGTCTGCCTTGGTAAGGTCTGATACATCAAAATCAAAGTACTTCTTGCCCTTCTCCTTCTCCAGGAGCAGGTCTTTGTTGAGAGCCTTTGTTATCACCTCCAGAATGGGGATGATACAGAACTGGATATACTGCTTCCGGTGTTCTTCGGTAGCTCCTCCGTTAAGGATCTCCGGAGGCATGTTGAACAATTTGCATATCTCTATGCTATTGGTCTTCTTATTCTCGTTGAGCTGCATCTCAGTGGATGAGTTTGAGTTCTCATGGAACTTCACACCATTATTCAGGACAACAGCATTCTCATTGTCATCTGAATACATCTTGTTGAAGCCTTCCTTAAGGGCTGTGATGGCATCATTGTCGAGCTTCTTCTCGGATTCCAGGAAGCCCTTCTTATTTCCGCCTCTCTTTACAAGTTTTCCCTCAAATTTAAGGCTCGTATAGACTACAGTGAGGGCCAGATTGGACTCTTCCACGAGTGAAGTGCCCTTATATCCGTTGGTCGTGTTCCTGCAGATCTTCAAAAACTGATATGCCTCGTAAGTCTGACCATTTACGAGCACTTTATAGTCCTTAAAGATGGGATCCACTCCCTCAATAAAGCTCACTTTGTCGCTCTCAACATAGTTGAGAGACAAAAACCTGTTGCCTCGCTTGTTGATGAAGGCATATCCGCCCTTATTTGTGAGATAGTCCCTCACAAGCGCCTTCTTAAAGTCAGCTCCATTGAGTGCATCTCCTGTGTCTGTGTTCAGAAGGACCACTCTGTCATCATCTGGTACCTCGATGACTCCATCCTCTTTTTGCTCGTAGAGTTTTATGGGTATTATGGAGATGGTGTCGCAGATCTTATTGACACATCCTGCAAAAGAAGGTATCTCCATGGCCTCATCAAGACTTACTGAGCCCTTGTTAAGGATGGCCTTGAGCAGCACTTCTTCAAAATTCACGGCTTCTGCTCTCTCTTCAACTTTTTTCTTCTTAAATGGCCACATATCCTCTCCTTAGATTACCTGTACGGTAAAGTTATCACTGCCATAGAGCATGTCCTGCTGTACCAGGTAGATGGAATTGATGAGCGCCACTACCATATCCACCTTGCCGGTAGACTTTTTCTTGTTGACATACTTGTTCAGGTTGGTATCTTCCGTACATCGTGCATTTTCAAAATTTATCTCAAGCAGTCTGTTCTCATCGTAAAAGAAATTGCCTGCAAGGATCTTCTCCTTAAGGAGCTTGGTAGGTGCATGGAGTATCTGAGAGTGCTGCTTTATCTCTACGCATTCCATGGCCACGTTCTCAAGCTTCTGAATTGTTGACAGCGCATTCCATCTGTCATATCCCACTTGCTGTACATCCACTCCGAAGGTGTCCTCTATGGTCATGATGTATCTCTCTATCTCACCATAGTCCACGACCTCATCACCACATGGAGTACAATAGCCTTTTTTAATCATCGACCTGTAGTCGATCTTCTCCTTCTGGGACTTGATGTCTACCTTGTCCTCAGGAAGGAAGCCCATGACTCTTGAGTAGAGAACATCATCCTCTACAGTGGACATGGCCACAGCTGTGTTATCGTCTGAGAGTGACAGGTCAAGGCCCAGCCACACCCTTCTGCCCTTCCACCATGCATCATCTCGTGGTCTTGCCTGCTTCTTGACCTTCTGGATATCGATGTATCCCTCAGCTCCGAGAGACTTGTAGAGAATATTGCAGTGCTTACACAGGAAATTCTCTCGCTTGTTCTCGTAAAAGATGGCCGTTGAGCGCTTACGCTTAAGCTCTTCCAGAATATAGTCATGGGTCACAGCTACAGGATTGGCCTGAAAGAGGACTCTGTCATCCGTCTGCCACTTATCACCTTGCTGAAGCTCATTGTCTGGTTCATACAGGAGAGAAAAGACTCTCCGGTCCTCAGACAATCCGTCCAGCACTCTCTTGGCCGCATCTATCTCAGTTATCATTGCATTGTTATCGTTTGGATACTGAGTAGAGATTATGATGCCAAGCTTGTTGAACAGTGTTATTTGTGAGGAGCGCATGGCCTCAATAGGGTAGTCATCCATATTGCCGGCCTCATCTGCCAGGAAGGCATTTGCAAGAACTGAGTCCATGCTGTCCTCTGAGTATGCCAGAGGAGTGTACTCGTTCTCGTTTATCAGGCACCTTACCTGAGAGCGTAGGTTCTTAAAGGCAGGATCCAATTCATCCGATAATGCCGGTGAGACCTTAATAATCTTTCGCACGGCCAGCTTAAGCTCTGAACTGGCTCTCAGATCCGGCGCCACTGAAAAGAACCTGGAGAAGTCAGGCTCTGTCAGCATCAGCAATATGAAAATGACTCCGCTGTTGAATGTCTTAAAGTTCTTACGAGCAATCTCCAGGAGAGTAGTGATATAGAATCTGGTCCTCTGGGGAGCGCTCTTCATTATTGTGCAGAAGGTAGCTGTTATCATGAGCCATGCATAAGGCTCAAGTCCTTCGTGAACTGTGCAGTGAAGGTCAGGATGTATCATCACCCTCAGAAGTCTCTCCATCCGCTCCACAGCATCAAGATCTATCTCCGCATCCGGGTCCAGGTCATCAGCTATGTTTATCCAGTTCTCGCATTGCTTCCTCACATACACCGGTGCATAGTCCGGATGGTCCAGACACCATGCAGCGTATTGATAAGCTCTGTGGTCATGATCCATATAGTGCTCTCTTCAGCTCACTGGTATTCTTCTCCGGTTTCTTTGGAACAGTCCTGAGAGCTGCTGTTATGGTCAGCCCATTCTCTCTGTCTATTTTCTCCCTGTGAGTTCTCTTTCTGTCTATCTTTAGGTCTATGTTGTCCAGTCTCTTCTTGGCCTTGGCCAGAAGGTCCCAGTACTCTTTTTCATCATCAAAGTTTTCCTTCGCTGCTCTCAGCTCCTCGATGTCTTTCCTCTGGGCCTCGGCCTCTTCGGAGAGCTTCTGTATCTCAGCATGGAGCAGACAGTAGGTGTTGATCTGGTTGTGGTAAAGGTCATCGTCCTTCTCCATCACCTTCAGAAGCTTCCTGACTCTCATGAACTCCTTGTGAGCTACCGGATCAGCCTTGACGGAAGGACTCTCTTTCAACCTGCTGCCGGTCACAAGCTTTTTTTCGCTCTTCTCTCTTAAGGCAAGCTCCTTCTTGGTCCTGTGACTCTTCTTTTCCATCTTGATAACATTTACTGGTTTTGAAGGTCTTCCTCCCATATCTACCCCCTTCCCCCAAAATCGATTTTTTCATTTTGGGAATTTTACATGAATAAGGG
>JAEEGK010003698.1_pt1 | contig 37900 bp, 32 predicted proteins | sample 8958771 | NCBI WGS metagenome assembly JAEEGK01 (sample SAMN16246547, study PRJNA631951) | gut metagenome | biome: gut microbiome; feature: rumen; material: SC-attached | host: Bos | place: Iran: Karaj | collected 2018-10
TCGGCTGTGGGAATATCCTTCGAGGCGAGCATGTGCCAAGCCAGGTCGACACAGGTGGCAGCGAGGTTCTCACCCAGGGCGTAGCACGGCTGGAAGTTGATGCTCTTGAGCATGCGCTCCTTCAGGTCGGCAGGCATGGGCTCACCGGTCTCGTAATGACGGGCATAGTGATCGAAGATCTCGGGGATGGCCGCAAACGACTCATTGAACTGCGAGGGCATCTCGACGAAGTCGCGGGCGACGCTGGTGCCGCTCAGACGGTAGTACTGACAGTTGGAGAGAATGCCGTGCAGGGCGTGACCGAACTCATGGAACATGGTGGTGACCTCGTCCCAGGTGATCAGCGAGGGTTTGCCCTCGGGAGCCTTCGCGTTGTTGCATACATTAAAGATAATCGGCATCGTGCCGCGCTGGCGGCTCTGCTTCTGGAAACCGTCCATCCACGCACCACCGCGCTTAGAGGGACGTCGGTAGTAGTCGCAACAGAAGAGGGCAATGGGCTTGCCGTCCTTGTCGATAACCTCGAAGGCCTTCATGTCGGGGTGGTAGAGGGGGATGTCGTCGCGCTGCTTGAAGGTGAGACCGTAGACACGGTTGGCGGCGTAGAAGACACCATTGAGAAGCACGCTGTCGACATTGAAATAGGGCTTCACCTCGTCGTCGCTCACGTTGAGCAGCTCCTTCTTCATCTTGGCGGAATAGTAGAAATAGTCGTAGGCCTGCAACTGGAATTCGGGACCCTGAGTTTTGCGGGCAAAGTCCTCAATGGCCTTGGTCTCGGCATCAGCCTTGGGTACATAGGCCTTAATCAGGTTCATCAGGAAAGCACGGACATTCACTGGGGTCTTGGCCATCGTATTCTCCAATGAATAGGCGGCGTAGTTAGGATAACCCATGATCTCGGCCTTCTCGGCACGCAACTTGGCCATCTCGCAGACGATGTCGAACGTGTTGTACTTGCCTGTGCCGTCAGCACGATGCACGGAGGCCTCGAACACCTTCTTGCGCAGTTCGCGGTTGTCGAGACTGGCGAGGGGGGCCTGCTGTGTGGTGTTGACGATGACGATGGCATACGGGGCCTTGCCGCCACGACTTTGGGCATCCTTCTCGCACTGGGCGATATCGGCTTCGCTCATGCCTGCCAGGTCTTCCTTCTTGTCCACCCAGACCACAGCATCGTTGGTGGCATCGGGGAGCACTTCGCCCCACTTGGTCTGTAACTCAGAGATACGCAGGTTGATCTCCTTCATGCGTTCCATCTTGTCGTCAGGCAGAAGGGCACCCTTGCGGACAAACTCCTTGTAGGTTTCCTCGAGCAGTTTCTTGTTTTCGGCCTCGAGCGACTCATACTCATTGTCGTAGACCTTCTTGATACGCTCGAAGAGGGCCTTGTTGAAGGATATCTCGTTCTCGAGGTCGGTGAGCATGGGCTGCACTTTCTTCTCGATGTCGGCAAGTGCAGGCGTCTTGTCGGCCTCAACGAGGGCGAAGAACACGCGGCCCACACGGTCTAACAGCTTGCCACTCTCCTCGTAGGCGAGGATGGTGTTCTCGAAGGTGGCAGAGTCAGGATTGTCTGTGATCTGTTTGATCTCGTCGCGGGTCTGCTGGATGGCAGCCTCGAAGGCTGGCATGTAGTCGGTGCTGTCGATCTTGCTGAAATCGGGGGCTCCGAAGGGTAATGTACTTTCCTGCAACAGGGGGTTCTCACGCTGCGCCTGCTGGCAGGCACTGAACTGCATCGTCAATGCGGATGCGATTCCTAAACTCATAATCGTCTTTGATAACTTCATAAAATTCTACTATATTTTGTTATTATCTCATAAAGATATATTATTTCACACAGATCTCACAGATTTTATAATCCTTTGGATTATGATGAGACATTCGTCGCTGCGACGACTATCTGTGAGATCTGTGTGACATTATTAATCTACTCGTCGGGGAGGAAAAGCGGATCTTCGGGCATCACCATGATGGGCTTGGTGTCGAAAGCCTTGAGGAGATTCTCGGGCACATATTTCTTATTCACCACGAGACGGAACATATACTCACGGAACCAGTCGGCGGTCATAATCAGGTAACCCTGCTGACCACTGTCCGTGCCCCAGGAGTTCTCCACCTTCCACTTCAGGGGCTTGCCTGCAGCATCGAGGTCGACGGCCGTGAGCGTCATCGCGTGCGTAGAACCGCTGTCGAAGGTAGAGATGCGCTGCGCCTTGTCCATACCGAAGGTGGTGCCGAAGAGCGAACCGTAGTCGAAGTTGTCGAGCGAGGCATAGCCGCGCGTGCGGTCCAACAGCTTACCCACGTCGTATGAGCTGTAGAGCTTACGGCCATCCTTGAGCGAGGCGATGGCGAGCTTCTCGATCTCGTCCATCGGCAGGTTGAGGTATTTCCAGTTGGTTCCGTCATAGACGTGACGGTCGTACTCCACCTCGTAGGTCTTGAAATACTCACGACGCGGATCGTTCATCACCATGATAAAAGTGCCGTTGATGGGACCTCCGACCACCTCCTGATAGAACGACAGCGGGGTGTATTCCTTCGCCTGTCCAAGAGGACGGCCGTTCTTGTCCTTGAAGGCATAGGTAAACTTCTGCGTAGGTGTGCCCAGCGTCAGTTCGAGCATGTGATAGATCTGTCCCAGCATCTCAGTCTTGGCCTTGGTGATATCGGCAGACTTCTGCTTCTTTGCCACCATGTCGCGCAGCTGCAGACCGAACTCGCGCAGCTTCGAGGCTATCAGACTGCGGGCCTTCGCCGTGTTATCGCTGGTGTAGGTCTCAGGCTGCACATCAGCGGGCACAAGACCATACTTCGGAGCGAGGTCGGCAATGCCACAAAAGGTGCCGCCATCGTTGATGGGATAATGGAAAAAGAACTGCACGCGCTGGTTGTCGATGGGATCCTTGGCTGTATCGATCACGCCCTGCAGCATCAGGTTGGCCTTCTCCAGCTGATCCCAGAAGAAGAGATAAGCCTGCGAGAGCTCGATGCTGACGGAGTCGTGCTGCATGGTGTAGTTGGAGCGCAGCACATTCAGTCCGCTGAACATCCAGCAGCGGCCTGACGACTTCTGGTTGGTGATCGACTGCTTACGGGTCTCGATACTGAAATTCTTGTCAATGGGCAGAGCAGCGGCCTGATAGTTCTTGGCCAAAACATCGATGCTCACACCAGAAAGGGCATTCGACAATGCCTTGCCTGCCTGGCAATGCTTCTGTTCCTTCTGGAACTCCTGGAGCATCTCCTTCGAGATACCCCCGTCCTTGGTCTGTGCTGAGACATGTAGCAGGCCACAGGCCAGACACAAGGTCAAAATGAGATTCTTTTTCATAATGATAACACCTATTTAAATAATTATGGCTACAAAGTTACTAATAAAAAAGCAAATACTATTGATTTGAGTCAAAAATATACACTGTTTGCGCACACAATAATGAATTTTGTATACAGGAAACAAAAAACACCCTACCTTTGCACCGGTTTTCAGGACCAAATAACAAATTTGAATAGTAGTTTTTTAATTTAAAAGAAGAAAATTATGAAAAAGATTTTAATGACAATGGTTGCTGTTTTTGCAGCTATGAACATGAATGCACAGGTTTACGTTGGAGGTAGCGTAGGTTTCGGTAGCGCCAAGATGGGCAGCGGTGATTCTGAGTCAACCTATAAGATCGTTCCTGAGGTTGGTTACAACCTGAATGACGAGTGGGCCATCGGTGTGGCTCTGGGTTATCAGAAGGGTACCTGCAACTTCGGTGAGTTCGATTTCAACCCTGGTAAGACTGAGGTGTTCATGGTTAACCCCTATGCCCGTTACACCTTCCTTGATTCTGATATGGTGAACGTGTTTATTGACGGTGGTATCGGATTCGCCAGCTACAAGGACCTCGGTTCTGCCTTCCAGGCAGGTCTCCGTCCTGGTATCGCTCTGAAGGCTAGCGACAAGATCAGCCTCGTGGCTCACGTCGGTTTCGTTGGTTTCGAGACTTTCAGCCCGAAGGGTGACGGCGACAGCAGCAATGCTTTCGGTCTTAACCTCGACAACAATAACATCATGTTCGGTGTGTATTACAACTTCTAATCAGAGGTATAAATTAATAATTTAGGCCACATCTCTTGCAGATGTGGCTTTTTTTGTGTACTTTTGTCGCCGTATGGCAAAAGAACAGTCAAGCGTCAGGGAAAGGCAGCGCGTAGACCTCAACGAGCCGCGCCGCTACAAGGTGACCATCTACAACGACGACTTCACCACAATGGAGTTTGTGGTGAAGGTGCTCAGGGTGGTGTTTTTCAAGAGTCAGGCCGATGCCGAAGCACTCATGCTGCAGGTGCACCACTCCGACAAGGCCGTAGTGGGCATCTACTCCTACGACATCGCCGTGTCGAAGGTGAACAAGGCCACGCAGATGGCCCGCGAAGAGGGATTCCCCCTGCGACTGACATACGAACCTGAAGAATAACGATAAGATATGGATATCTACTATACACAGAAGGTGAACCAGGCCTTTCACGACATGCACACGGCGGCAGAGAAATACCGTCACGAGTTCACCACGCCAGAGCACTTTATCTTTGCCCTGCTGCAGCAGTATGAGTTCAACAAGTCGCTCATCGACTGGGGCGTCGACCTTAACATCGTGAACCAGAGCCTGAAGGACTATTTTGAGAAGATGGAGCGTGTGCCTGAGGACGTGGGCAACTACCAGATCGGCACCAGCGAACAGTTGCGCGCAGCCCTGCTCGCTGCCTATCAGATCGTGAAGAACTCCAGCGCACAGTATATCTACGTGCCCCATATCGTGAAAGGCATCCTGAACCTGAAGGAGTCGTATGCCGCCTATCTGCTGAAGAACCTGCTGGGCCAGTATGAGCAGGATTTCATGAGCGAACTTGTGGCACGCTACGAAGATGACCACGACCAGGCCAGCACCGACGATGATGACCTGGAGGAGGGGACGGAAAAGGACAAGGAGCCCTGGCGCAAGATGGTGACCTGTCTGAACGACACATACTACCTGCACAACCCCCTGATCGGAAGAAAAGACGAACTGCTGAGGACCATCCAGGTGCTCTGTCGCAAGGAGAAGAACAATCCCCTGCATATCGGTGAGCCTGGCGTGGGAAAGACGGCCATCGTCTATGGTCTCGCTGCATGGATAGACACGAACCACCCACAGGTGCCCAAACGCCTGAAAGGCAGTAAGATCTATCAGCTTGACCTTGGGACATTGCTCGCCGGCACGCAGTTCCGTGGCGATTTCGAGAAGCGCATCAAGGAGGTGATGGACGGCATCATCAAGGAATCAGACAATAACATCGTCTACATCGACGAGATCCACAACCTTGTGGGCGCAGGCGGCAACAGCGAGGGCACAATGGACGCCTCGAACATGCTCAAGCCCTATCTGGAATCAGGCAGGATACGCTTTATCGGCTCAACGACCTACGAGGAATACAACCGTCATTTTTCCAAGTCGAAAGGGCTGGTGCGACGCTTCCAGCAAATCGACATCGCAGAACCCACAGTTGCTGAGACACTCGAGATACTGAAACAGCTGAAGAAGAGCTATGAGCAGTTTCATGGCGTGTTCTATGCAGAAAAGGCCTTAGAATTTGCTGTGAATGCCAGCGCAAAGTATATCAACGAACGGTTCCTGCCTGACAAGGCCATTGACCTGATAGACGAGGCAGGTGCCTACCGTGAGATGAACCATCTGTATGGACAGAAGCGTCAGACGGTGGACAAGGCGCTCGTGGCCGATATCCTTGCGAAGACCTGCAAAGTGGATGCTTTGGCGATGAAAGAAGATGACAATGCAGCCCTCGAGACACTCTATGAGCGCATCAGCAGCAAGATCTACGGACAGGACCAGGCAGTGCGCCAGGTGGTGGAGGCCGTACAGTTGTCGAAGGCTGGACTGCTGGACGATGACAAGCCCCTCGCTTCGCTGCTCTTTGTGGGTCCTACGGGTGTAGGAAAGACAGAGGTAGCCCGTGTATTAGCTAAAGAACTGGGTATCTCGTTGGTGCGTTTCGACATGAGTGAATATACGGAAAAGCATACGGTGGCGAAGCTGATCGGCTCGCCTGCGGGCTATGTGGGTTATGAGGATGGTGGTCTGCTGACGGATGCCATCCGCAAGACACCCAACTGTGTGCTGCTGCTCGACGAGATAGAGAAAGCCCATCAGGACATCTACAATATTCTTTTACAAGTGATGGACTATGCCAAGCTCACTGACAACAAGGGGCGCAAGGCCGATTTTCGCAATGTGATTGTCATCATGACCTCGAATGCGGGCGCGCAATACGCTGGTCAGGCGAACATCGGATTCGCTGGGAATGTGAGTCGCGGAGAGGCGATGCTGAAGCAGGTGAAGAAGACCTTCAAGCCGGAATTCATCAACCGTCTTTCGGGCACTGTGGTCTTCAACGATATGGACCGCACGATGGCGACACTCATCCTGCGCAAGAAGCTGGGTGAGCTGCAGGAGAAACTGACTGTCAGGAAGGTGGAGATGACCCTTACCGACGAGGCCTTCGAATACCTGTTGAAAGAGGGCTTCACGAAGGAATACGGTGCCCGCGAGATGGACCGCGTAATCACTGGCAGGCTCAAGCCCCTGCTGATGAAGGAAATCCTCTTCGGCAGCCTGAAGAAAGGCGGAAAAATAACGATAACAGAAGAAAAATTAAGAAACAATCAATTATAAAAACCACGAATAAGATTAAAAACCACGAATTTCACTAATTTCACGAATTAATGATCCGCATGGAAAATTAGTGAAATTCGTGTAATTCGTGGTCGTTATTATTTCTTTGTTGTCTTCTTGGTCGTAGTGGTCTTCTTGGTAGAAGTGGCCTTCTTTGCGGTCGACGTGGAAGCAGCCCTCGTAGTGGTGGTTGTGGTCTTCGGCTTGTAATACTTCAAGGCCTCAGGCATCCAGCCCTGAATATTCTGAATACGGGTGGCATCAGAGGGGTGGTCGCTCAGGAACTCAGCCGTCTGGTTCGTAGACTGCGCTGACATGCGCTGCCAGAACGATGTGGCCACCTGAGGATCATAGCCTGCCATCGCAGCGAAGATCAGACCCATGTGGTCGGCCTCGGTCTCGTGGTTACGAGAGTATTTCAGGTTCTTGAAGTTGAAACCCTGTGCCACAATTGCCTGCACAATCGACTGTGTGTTGGTTCCCATACCCAGGGCACCAGCCACCATCGATCCGATCTGCAGACCATACTGCTGTTTCATCTGGGTGCTCATCTGCTCGGCAGAGTGACGGGCCACAGCATGTGCGATCTCATGACCTAAAACGATGGCCAGAGAGGCCTCATCCTGCGTGACGGGCAACAGGCCCTCGTAGACACAGATCAGACCACCAGGCATACACCAGGCATTCACCTGCTTGTCCTGAACCAGATTGAAGGTCCAGTTGTAATTCTGAACATCATTCGACAAACCGTTGCTGTTCAGATAGTTAACTACTGCGTTGGCCAGGTTCTGCCCTACCCGCTTCACCATCGCCGTGTTGGTCTGGTTGGTGGAGAGCTTGGCGGTCTTCATAAACTCCTGATACTGCTGGGTAGAGAGGCTGAGCACTTCACCGTCGCTGACCATCAGCGTCTGCTGGCGCCCTGTGATGGGCACCGTGTTGGTAGTGCCACAACTGACAAAAACAGCTGCCACTACGGAAATCAAAACTAATTTCAGACTTTTCATGTTTGCTTATTGTTTAGTAATAACGATTCTGCCTGCAAAATAAGCAAAAAAATCTGAGATATGCAAGTTTTTGCCACAAAAATAGAGGCATCCCTTCCGGAATGCCTCTCTCTTGGTTGATTAATTTAATTTTTACTTGTTCAGACCACGATTGTTAATGGTGGTGTTCAACAGCATCAGGTAAGTATGACTCTGCTTTTCGTTAAGCACGTACCTCATCCAGGCAACGTTCTTTTCGAGAGCCTTCTTAACCATCTCCTTGCGCTGGTCGTTGCTGTAATACTGTGCAGCAAACATCATCTCAGCGGTGAAGGTCTGGTAGATGTTGTCTACAGCCTCTCTCTGATCAGCGGTCAGTGACAGAGCCTCAGCAAGTTTGTTCATATTGCAGCTCATGTCATAAGCGGCCAAGTTGTTTACACTGTTCATGTTCTCACCTTCAGCAAATGCCATGGTCATACTCAGCATTGCTACCATTGTCAAAATCATCTTTTTCATCTTTTTACCCTTTCTTTTCTTTACTCGGGGCGTGTGTTAATTTGTTATCCTGTTTGCCCCTACTTTAATACTAAAATGTAATCCTGTATGTCTTTTGACGGTGCAAAGTTACGGCGATTTTTAGAACAAAACAAGTCTTTTTGTGGAATTGTGTGCGCAAACAGCTCTTTTGTTGACCCATGTCAAAGAATAGCACGATTCATGATTTTTTTATATTTTCAGTCAAAAAAGACGGGTTTATGGATTAAAATGATTACCTTTGCAACCTGAAACATATATATATAATAAGGTATGGATAAAATTCCCAATAAGTTCATGTCTGTCGAATATCAGTTGTATACGATTGTCGACGGCAAGAAGTCTCTTCAGGAGGAAACAGGCTCTGAGCGCCCCTTCGAGTTTATCACCGGTTTTGGCATCGCCCTCGACGCGTTTGAGCAGGAGGTGATCCAGCATGCGAAAGGCGACACCTTCGATTTCTCCATCGAGCCAGCGCAGGCCTTCGGTACCTACGAGCCCCAGGGCGTTCATAAGCTGGAGCGCGAGGTGTTCTCGATCAACGGTCATTTCGACCATGAGAACATCTATCCTGATGCCGTCATCACACTGACAGACGGCGAGGACCATCAGTTCATGGCCAGAGTGGTGAAGGTAGAGGAAGATGGCGTCACCGTCGATACCAACCACCCCTTGGCTGGCAAGACCCTCAATTTCACTGGCACCATCCGCGAGAACCGCGATGCCACAGAGGAAGAGATCAATAAGACCATCAAGATGTTGACAGGCGGCTGTCACGGTTGCGGACACCATCATGGCGAAGGCTGTGAAGACGGCTGCTGCGACCACGACCACGAGCATGGCGACGGCTGTGGCTGCGGACACTGCCATTGATAGTGAATAGTGTAATCGCGTAAGCGCTTTTACAAAGCGAAGCGACTAAAAGAATAGTTAATAGTGAATACATTCGGGACTATATTCAGGCTGACGACCTTTGGCGAGAGTCATGGTGAAGCCATCGGTGGCGTTGTCGACGGCATGCCTGCAGGCATCGACATCGACATGGATTTCATCCAGCAGGAACTCAATCGTCGTCGCCCAGGACAGAGCAAGATCACGACATCGCGCCAAGAACCTGATCAGGTGGAGCTGCTCAGTGGTGTCTTCGAGGGCAAGTCAACGGGCTGTCCCATCGGCTTCATCGTGCGCAACACCAACCAGCATTCGCAGGACTATGAGAACATGCGCAACGTGTTCCGTCCCTCGCATGCCGACTATACTTATTTCCAGAAATACGGCATCCGCGACCATCGTGGTGGAGGCCGTTCCTCTGCCCGTATCACCATCAGCCGTTGCGTGGGTGGCGCGCTGGCCAAGCTGGTACTCAGGCAATTGGGCATCAGTGTTCAGGCCTATACCTCGCAGGTGGGCAGTATCGCTCTCGAGCGCGACTACCGTCTCTACGACCTTTCACAGACGGAGACGAATGCCGTTCGCTGTCCGGATGCTGAGAAAGCGGCAGAGATGGAGGCCCTCATCACTCAGGTAAAGGGCGAGGGCGACACCATCGGAGGTGTCATTACCTGTGTCATCAAGGGATGTCCCGCGGGCTTGGGATCACCGGAATTCGGCAAGCTGCATGCTGATCTAGGCGCAGCGATGCTGAGCATCAACGCCGTCAAGGGCTTCGAATATGGCGAGGGCTTCGAGGGTGTTACAGCCCGCGGCTCTGAGCAGAACGACCCCTTCTGTTCCGTAAACGGCCGTATCACGACCGTATGCAATCACAGCGGTGGCATCCAGGGTGGCATCAGCAACGGTCAGGATATCTATTTCCGCGTGGCCTTCAAACCCGTCGCCACGTTGTTGATGGAACAGAACACCGTCGACCTCGACGGCAACCCCACAACCCTGACAGCCAAAGGGCGTCATGATCCGTGTGTACTGCCCAGAGCGGTACCTGTGGTAGAAGCGATGGCAGCCATGACCATTTTAGACCACTTTATGTTGCAAAACGGCATAAAAATCTGATTCCAAATGGTTTTCGCATAAATTTTCGTTAAAATGCTTGCAACTTTCAAATAATAAATGTATATTTGCACAGCATTCGAGGGTTTGTGAAAATCCCGAAATGTTTAGTTAAGTCTAGTTTAGTTTTTGTGTTGGTTGAGGGCTGGCGATTGCCAGCCCTCAGTTTTTTCTCCCAATATAATAGCGGATTGTCAATCGCCGGAAATCCTACGTCTGATCTTCTCGATACCTTTCAACAGATCTTCCGTGGGTTCAATGATATTGTCGCTGCCCCAGAAATCCGGGTCTTTGAAAAAGACGACCTTATCATAGAAATTGTCCCTACGGTTAAAGGTATCGCGTGTTCTGATGGGTTTAAGGTCCCTACCCTCCTGACGGTCTGTGACCACCATCTCCGACGTCACCGTGAAGTTAGACTTGAAGAGTTTCCGCTTCCAGTCACAACGGAAACGGATCACATTCCTAAGATAGTTGATACGCGTAATACCATCGTCCGTCTTATAGTCGATATAGATTGACATCTCCCGTGGCGTGAAGCGCAGACTCATAGGTTTCTTCTTTAGGATCATCTGGGTCACCTTATCCGTATCGCTCATATCCAAACTCAGTTCGATACGGGTGAAGGCCAGCGTCTCCTGATCGATGTAAAGCCGTCCCTGATACAGCGCATAGGGCATCACGAGCAGCGGTGTGATCTCGATGACATACTGATTGCGGTTGTCTGCCTTGCTCATCGTGACATAGCGGAAGCTATAGTTGTCCAGTTCCTCCTTATTCAACAGGATATCGCGCTCCTTCACCACATCCAGATAGATGGGCAGCACAGGACCGCCCTGCAGCTTTACCGACAACGTATCGCTAGGTCGCTGACTAAGCAGTCTGCGGCCTTTCAGGATTGCCACACCGTCACGCCAGTCGTTGTCTTTCTTGTATGACGTCTTATAGACATCCACCACTCCCTCAGAGATACTGGTGAAATGACCGCGTTTCTCCACCGTCTCACGATAGAAGCCACGCAACAGGTTGGGTTCTGACGGATAGTTGTCGGTGATCTTCTCTATCGCCATCTTCACCAGTTCCTTGGCATCGGCGCCCTGAACGACGATCTCGTCGAGCATCACTGAACTGGGCTCCATCCTCACCTCCACCCTGACGCCGTTCATGTCTTTGGCAGCGAGTTGCTGGGTCTTGTAGCCTAGGCAGGAAAAATATACTGTCTCTGGTGCCTGCGGAAGTTTGAGTACGAACTCACCTGCTTCGTTGGTCACCGTACCCACATGACGGTCAGTTACACTCACATGTGGCATCGCCTTCCGTGTCCTGGCATCCGTCACCTTACCGCTCAGGGTCCAGAAGGCATCATCCTGTGCCATTGCACACAGACTGCACAGCCACAAGACCATCATCAAAAAACCACATCTCATCATTTCCATTTTCTCTCCTTTCTTAATCAATTACGCCTATAATCTCTTGTACCGACTTGCACCCGTGACTATCGAGCCAGTCGTTGATACCGTCACGCACCTTGATGCTCACGGTAGGATCGAGGAAGTTGGCGGTGCCGATCTCTATCGCTGTGGCACCAGCCATCAGGAATTCGATGGCATCCTTTGCAGTACAAATTCCTCCCAGGCCGACCACGGGGATTTTCACCGCCTTGGCCACCTGCCACACCATCCTGAGGGCCACGGGCTTCACCGCGGGACCGCTGAGTCCACCCGTATTGATGCTCAGCAGTGTCTTGCGCTTCTCAATGTCGATGGCCATACCCATCAGTGTATTGATGAGCGAGACGCTGTCGGCACCTTCTGCCTCCACAGCACGGGCAATCTCAGAGATATTGGTAACATTGGGCGAGAGCTTCACGATGAGGGTCTTGTGATAACGCTCACGTACAGCCTTCACCACACCCGCAGCCCCTGCACAGGTCACACCGAAGGCCATTCCACCGTCCTTCACGTTCGGACAGGAGATATTCAGCTCGATGGCAGGTATTTTCTCCAATGCGTCGATACGGGCAGCACACTCGGCATAATCCTCTGGCGACGAACCGCTCACGTTCACGATCATATTCGTGTCGATATCCTTGATCTGTGGATAGATATGCTTACAGAAATAGTCGACACCCTTGTTCTGCAGCCCCACGCAGTTCAGCATTCCGCTGGCCGTCTCCGCCATCCTGGGATAATCATTTCCCTCACGGGGTTTCAGTGTGGTACCCTTCACGATGATACCGCCAATACCGTCCAACGGCATCAGGTCGGCAAACTCCAGACCATAGCCGAAGGTGCCAGAAGCCGTCATCACGGGATTCTTCAGCGCGAGATCCTTGATCTTTACATTTAATCTTGCCATAACAACTTGTGAATATTAAACACCGGTCCATCCTTACACACACACAGATTACCATCGGTGGTCTTCTCCACACAACAGAGACAGGCGCCGAGTCCGCACGCCATCAGGTTCTCCAACGATGCCTCACACTCCGTCTCTGCCTGTCGCGCATAACGGGCCACCGCCTTCATCATCGGCGTAGGACCACAGGTGGCAATACGGTCAAACTGCTCCTTATGCAACAGCGAGTGATTGGTCACAAAGCCCTTTTCACCCTCAGAGCCATCCTCCGTCGTGATACACACACGTCCATACTTCCGAAATTCATCGAGCATCAACAGATCCCTGGCTGTTCTGGCTCCCAGAAGGAACGTGGGCTGACAACCCTTCTCCGCCATCTCAGCACCCATATAGAGCAGCGGTGCCACTCCGACACCACCACCAACCAGCAGGATGCGCTCTTCAGGTTTCTGAGGCATCGTAAAGCCATTGCCCAAAGGCAGCAGACAGTTCAGCAGGTCGCTGGCCTTCAGCTCCGCTAACTTCCGCGTGCCATCGCCCACAGCCGCCACCAGCAACCAAAGCTCATTGGCATCCTTATCCACATAATTGATGGAGATAGGCCGGCGCAGGAAGGTTGTCGGCGAGCCGTCTATCCGGATCTCCACAAACTGTCCTGGCAGCATCTCAGGCAACGGTTTCTCATCCGTCAGTCTGATGAGCACATACCGCTCATGAATCCTTTCTACCGACCTCACTGTGAGATCCAACAAATATTTCTTCATACCAGTTTACTTTTCATGTTAGTTTCAGCATATCACACTCTGCGACAGACCATCCAGACAACAATCACGCCCAAAATAGAGACCAGCAGAAGAATGATGGTATACTTGAGCAAGGGCTTGATGACACCCTGATCCGGCACGACGACAGCCACCACACAGTTAACATGATCAATCGGTGTATAATAAACTGTCGAGGGCGCACCATTGATGTTCAATTCTATCGTGCCGCTACTTCTTTGTTCCAGGCTGCGGTCCACCTGTTCCTTCGTCAGCTTCACAGTATTCCCCTCCGTGTTTGCAATGCAACTGCCGTCGCCATTGATGACCACAGAATAAAAGTCAGCCCCAGCGAAGAAGGAGAATCTGTTAAGCAGCTCGTCGTCTCTGATCTCATCGTCAATGCGCTGCAGCTCCTTGGCCAGCCACTCGAAAGTCATATCGGCACCACAGACACACGCCAGACGGCCACTCTTGTCATAGATAGGCTTGACAAACGTAGTGTAATGGCCGCTGATGCTCGTACCGTCGAAGTAATAATACGGATCCGACCAGAAACTCTCTCTTGATTTCTTCGCACGGACATACCAGTCAGACTTATGATAGTCATGACGGGCTGAGCCCACCTGTCTGACCTCGAAAGCGCCACTATCTACATGATGCACGTAAGGCTCGAACCATTGTCCCTCCTGTGGGAAGTAATTAGGTTCGAAGGCAGCGAAATAGCCTCTCACCTCAGGGTTCAGGCTGGTTTTGCTCTGTAATGCGGCAATCACTGATTCAGGTGAATCGAGATGTTTCTCAACCTCATCAAACTCGTTCATGGCGTTCATCTCCATACCACTGATAGTCCTGGAGATTTTCTCGGAGGCGACATTCATGATGCCGATATATCGTGAATGACCAGCAGACTTGATGGATTGGTAGCAAACCCAACAAGAAACGCAAAAGACAACGAACAAAACCGCCAGCACTGTCAGCAGTACAGGTTGCGTGAACTTCTTTGCAATTGATTTAGATGTCTGTTCCACAGTTAAATAATCAATTAGTAACGTATATTTATTGCAAAAATACGACAATTACTAATTACATCCAAATCCCTTACGCACAATTAACACATATTAACCTAGAGTGCAGAAAAGGAACACTAATCTTCAGCTTTTGTTACATGCTGAACCTGCTTATTCTTTATTTCTTAGCAGGGATAAAGGTTTCCCAGGTCTGATCGTCGTAGAAGACGCGGATTTCAGTAATACGACGTTGTGGTTTGTCAATTGATTTTACCTCCTGACGGTCAATTTCCAATCGTGTATTTCTTACACTATTAGAATTCTGAGGCTGTTGGACGGTATTTTGGGGTACAGGAAATGGGGACGCATCGAAATCGAGCATCGGATTTTGGGTTAGAAGAGATCTATCAGAGCCCATTTCAGTCTGATTTTGAACCCCATTGTCAGCATCAGAAGAGGGGAGATACATATCACCAGAACCAAACATCAGCCAGTCGGTACTAATGTTAGGAATTTTCTTTTTGATGGCTTCTACGATGTTGAGAGTAGGACGGGTACGTCCGTTGAAGATGCTACTGAGGGTAGCTGGTGACTGTTGGATGTAATCAGCGAAGACCTGTTGGGTCATGTGCTGAGACTCCATAATTTGCCTGATTCGATCCTTCATTTTCTTAACGTGAGTGATTTTGGGGCATTTTAGCCGGTTTTACATTCTGTTTACAAAGGTAAAACAAATAATTGAGAAAAACAACAAATGTAGAGAGAATTTAAGATTTAATAATTTTAATTTGCAGTTTCGAATTTTAAACCCAAAAGTATAGGAAGTTAAAAATTGGGCTTTGTGATTACAAACTCAAATTTAGCTTCATAAACTCTTACAAAGGATTAATTGAGCCTAAATATATAAATAACTGGCTATAAATATGGTATTTACGTGAATTACACCTATTTAAGGACCATATACAGTTCGAAAGGACATACAACAAATCTATATTTATATAATTTTCTAAGAAACAAAACGTAACTTGCAGATTTCTAATAATTTACAAATTAATTATTATAGTTGTATATTTATGAATACGGAAATGCAAATGTATGAGTTTTGATTTTGATATTTAATTCTACAACAACAAATGCATGATTTGCAAAATCAAATTCGTGATTACATATTTAAATAATGTCCGCAAGTGAATACGATTTAGCAATCCGAATCAACCAATTTAAATGTTAACGAACGCAAACGCTAAATTCTTGGCTTCAAAAATGAGCGGATTTCTTCATTTCTGCGAAATTCTGCACCACTCTTCATACGGCTGAAAATACGCGAGTTTTGAACGGGTAGAAATCGTCGGAACCCCTTGATTTTACAGGCAATCAGGTCTAAAAAAAGCGTCTCAGAAAGACGCAATTTTTAGAAAAACTAGAGTAAAAAAGGGGCAGTTTTAATGTAAAATGTAAAAAATCAGTTCCTTCATCAACTCTCCAGGAGGGGTGTTTGGGTTGTCTAAACCCTTACTTTTGGCATCTATTTCACGTATCTTTCCGATAATCTGCATCACTTTCATCCCAGTGTAGTTTCGCATACCTATCATATAGTCTTTTGCCGACCACGCATTTCTGAGTTCCAACCACTCTGCTACCCCCTCCTGGCTCTTATTATTTGGCGCATAATACGCGATCATCAGATTCTGGAAGTAATTGAAGAGCATTGGGAGAAAGGCATAGATACTGCCTGCCTTTGGATTATCGTCAAAAAATTTGATTATCTGGTTCGCTTTGAACACATTTCTGTTGACAATGGCATCGCGGAGCTCAAAACTATTGAACTCTTTACTCACCCCAATCTGGTCCTCCACAACCTGGGGTGTCACTTTCCTACTCTCCTTCGGCAGCGAAATGATCACCTTGTCGAGCTCGCTGGCCAGACGACTGAGGTCGGCACCGATGGAATCAGCAATGATCTGAGTGGATTTATGGTCGATGGTGACGTTGCGCGCCTTGAGATAGTGCTCGATGAAGACGGGCAGGTCGCGATCGCGCAGTTTTTTACTCTCAAAGAGTACGCCAGCCGACTGGATGGCCTTCACATATTCACGTTTCCGACCATCGACAGTGCCGTTTTTATGGCACATCACGAGGATAGTTGAGGTCAGCGGCTGCTTGAAATACTTCTCCAGAGCCTCTGTATTCTTGATGTTCTGGGCCTCCTTGACGATGACCACCTGATGTTCCGACATCATCGGATAACGGCGCGCATAATCGGCCACTTGTGAGGCCGTGACATCCGATCCGAACAGGATGGTCTGGTTGAAATCACGCTCCTCTGGCTGCAGCACATGCTCAGCAATATAGTCGCTGATCTTGTCGATATAATACGACTCATCGCCCATCAGATAATAGACTGGCACGAAACGTCGCGCCTCCAGATCGGCCATTATACTGTCAAAACTCACATTTTTTGCATCTGCCATAACGTTATTTCGAAATTTATATGTAATTTTGCGGGGACAAAGTTACAAAAATGTTTCGATTAAACCTACCACAATACGGAATAAAAATCGGCGAAAAGGACGGTAAGCGTACAATTTTCGACTTTTTGCGTCGAAAATACGTGGCTCTGACGCCCGAAGAATGGGTACGGCAGCATTTCACCCACTATCTGGTGGAACACAAAGGCTACCCCAAGGGACTGATGGGCAACGAGGTTGAGTTACATATTGGTGAAAAGCGCCTCCGTTGCGACACCGTCTTATACAACAAGGAAGGTCAGCCTCGGATGATCATCGAATACAAGGCCCCTACGATACAAATACAGCAGAAGACCTTCGACCAGATATCAGCCTACAATCTTCTGCTGCATGTGGATTATCTCATCGTGAGCAACGGCCTTCAGCACTATTGCTGCAAGATGGAGTACGAGAATCAAAAATATTTATTCCTTCAGGATATTCCTGATTACGAAAATCTTTGACTATTCCATATCGTTGGCATCCGTAGTCTTCTTCGACGAAGCAGACTTACGGATGGAACGCTTGCGGGTCTTCTTCTCCTCAGCACCCGTCACCTTGTCGATCTTCACGCCAGCGAGTTCCGGGTCGATCATAATACGACCGCAATACTCACACACAATAATCTTCTTGTGCATCTTGATGTCGAGCTGACGCTGGGGCGGAATCTTGTTGAAGCAGCCACCGCAGGCATCTCGCTGCACATAGACAATACCCAGACCGTTGCGGGCATTCTTACGGATGCGCTTGAATGAGGTGAGCAGACGGGCTTCGATCTTCGACTCCAGATCTTTCACTTTCTCCTTCAGCTTATCTTCCTCAGCACGGGTCTCTGCGATGATCTCATCGAGCTCGCCCTTCTTAACGTCGAGGTCTTCCTGACGCTCTTTGATGGTTTCCTGACTGGCATTCAGTTCCTGAGTCTTCTCTTCAATTCGGGCATTGGCCTCACGAATCTTCTTGTTACACAACTCAATCTCCAGAGTCTGAAACTCGATTTCCTTGGAAAGCGTGTCGTACTCGCGGTTGTTCTTCACCTCGTCCAACTGGCTCTTATAACGGGCCACGCTGGCTTCTGCGGTTGCGATCTCACCTTTCTTCTGTACGATAGCCTTCTGGAACTCACTGATCTCATTCTGGATTTTCTCCACACGTGTGTTCAGACCTGTAATCTCGTCTTCCAGGTCCTGAACCTCCAGAGGCAGCTCGCCTCTCAATGCCCTTTTCTCATCGATTGAAGAGAGGGCTGTCTGCAACTGGAAGAGAGTCTTCAGCTTATCTTCCACTGACAAATCTGTAGGATCTTTCTTTGCCATAATTCTTTACGTTTTTAAAAATATGATATCGGATTTGTATTCGTTTCTGCAATAAAAGTCTTGACATCATGGCATTCCTTCGCGATGATGTCGCGGAAGATCTCCGAGGTAAACTGCTCACTCTGATAGTGGCCGATCACACAGATCTGGATCCGCTGTTCGTAGCCAAAATACTGATGATAGTGCATCTCACCAGTAATAAAGGCATCAGCCCCTTCAGCAATGGCCGCGTCAAGCAGGAAATCACCTGCCCCACCACAAATGGCCACCTTCCGAACAGGACGTCGCAACAGTTCGTTACACATCGCACACTCCACATCGAAGGTCTTTTTCAATACCTTCACAAAGTCGTCAGCTGCGAGGGGGCCGGCCAGTTCACCAATCACACCACTCCCCGCCTCGACGCCATCCACCGACTTGGTAGCAAAAAAATGCACCTGCTGCAAGCCCAGTTTCTCAGCAATCTTGAAATTCACGCCATCCTTGGCATTGTCCATATTGGTGTGCATCGAGACGACACAGATACCATTCTGGATGGCTTTCATCACCGTACGCTGTACATCGGTGAGGTCGCTGATGGTTTTCAGTCCACGGAACAACAACGGATGATGGGACACAATCAGGTTGCATCCCTTCTGAATGGCCTCGTCGACGATGCGCTCGTTGACGTCCAAACACAATAATGCCCCTGAAACCTCCGTCTCTGTCAGTCCAACTTGTAGGCCAGCATTATCCCAGCTTTCCTGCAAGGGCAGAGGCGCGAAACGTTCAAGGGCGCTCAGCACTTCTTTTATTTTCACGCTGCAAAGGTACGCAAAAATAGTGAATAGTGAATAGTGAATAGTGAATAATTTGCTTCCGCTTTGGCATTTTTAACGTTTTACCACGCTTTCAGGTCGCATTCAGCCTCGATACGCGTTTCTGTCTCGTCATCAAGCGCAGGAAAGAAATCGATGCCCGTAAGAGCCTCGATCTCATCAACAGAGCGCAGGGCCTCGGCCTTGGTCTGCTTCACACCCTCGTTACGATAGACGAAGCCAATGGCCTTCGGCTTGCCTTGTCGGCAAAGGATCACCTTGAAGAAGGCATCCGGCACCCATACTTTATTTCGGCCGATGGTCTTCTGATCTCCGACACTATTGTAGATTGGTCCACAAACGATGTCGATAGCGCCGTATTCGCGGGCCCAGTCACGACACTGGATCTCCAGATCATTCCACTCATATTTGTTCAGCCCATGGTTCTGCGGACAGATATTCGTAAAAAGGAACGACTCACGCATGGCCTGCGCATCCCACTTGTTGTCGCCAGCAGGACACATATGACCGCGGTCGTAACGCGAGTTATAATAGTCGTTGTCGGTGGCTCGCTGCCCACGCTCGATGTCCTCGTCCTCGAAGAACACCTCGTTCTTACGCTGGTTGTCGCCATAGGTATGGGCCTTTGTCAAGTGCCAGGCCACCCAGTTGGGCGTCTTCGACTTGTAATTATACGACGTGGTATAGCCCTTTCGCTTGAGAATCTGCTCAGGACGGTCGGTCAACGGTGCGGGCTGCTCGTAGAAAGTGATGGCCTTCACTTTTTGCACCTCGGCCTTCTTCGCCTCCGCAGCCTTGTTGTCGAAGAATGGCTGACTCTCCTTAACAACAGCATCAGCTCCTGTAACCTGTGTCTTCCTGCAAGCTGAAAGCAACGCCATCAGCGCACATAATAGCCACAAATAACTAGTCTTTTTCATCCTTTACCTTGTTTTTTCGCCACAAAAGTACAAAAATATTTTTAAATATCAATCTTTTTATGTAATTTTGTGCCGAATAAGCTAGAAACATATGAGATATATGAAGAAGATTATCCTGTCGCTGGCCGTTATCTTTGCGGCCCTGTTAGTAACCACGTCATGCCAGAACAAGAGTCAGAATCAGACTCAGGACGAAGCAGGACAAGTGAATAATTTCCGCATCAAGCGCGGCACCAACGTCAGCCACTGGCTCTCGCAGTCAGAGCAGCGCGGTGAGGCCCGTAGGCTGCATATCCAGGAAGACGACTTCGCTCGTCTGGAGGAGCTGGGCTTTGACTTCGTGCGTATCCCCATCGACGAGGTGCAGTTCTGGGATGAGCAGGGTCAGAAGCTGCCTGAGGCCTGGGATCTGCTGAACAACGCCCTCGACTGGGCCAAGAAGCACAACCTGCGTGCCATCGTCGACCTGCACATCATCCGTTCGCACTATTTCAATGCCGTGAACGAGGAAGATCAGGCTGCCAACACCCTCTTCACCTCGGAGGAATCGCAGGAAGGGCTTCTGAATCTGTGGCGTCAGTTATCAGAATTTCTGAAAGACCGCAGTAACGACTGGGTGGCCTATGAGTTTATGAACGAGCCCGTAGCCCCAGAACATGAGCAGTGGAACCAGCTGGTAGCAAAGGTCCATAAAGCCCTTCGTGAGTTAGAGCCTCAGCGCACATTGGTGATCGGTTCTAATATGTGGCAAGGACATGAGACAATGAAGTTCCTGAAGGTGCCCGAAGGCGACAAGAACATCATCCTCAGCTTCCACTATTACAACCCGATGATCCTCACTCACTACGGTGCTTGGTGGACGCCTTTAGGCAAATATAAGGGCAAGGTGAATTATCCTGGCGTGCTGGTATCAAAGGAGGACTTCGATGCTGCACCAGCAGAGATCAAGGAGCAGTTGAAGCCGTATACCGAAGAAGTATGGAACATCGACAAGATCCGTGAGCAGTTCAAGGATGCCATCGAGGCTGCGAAGAAATACGACCTGCAGCTGTTCTGCGGTGAATGGGGCGTCTATGAGCCTGTTGACCGTGAACTGGCCTATAACTGGACACGCGACATGCTGACGGTGTTCGACGAGTTCAACATCGCCTGGACCACCTGGTGCTACGATGCCGATTTCGGTTTCTGGGATCAGCAGCGCCACTCGTTCAAGGATCGCCCACTCGTGGAGCTCCTGATGTCAGGTAAGAAATTAGGAGAATAACACAAGAAAAAGACCCCTCAACCGATTGGCTGAGGGGTTTGTTTTTTATTGCAGTTTACCGAACTTATCGAATAGCTGACGATCGGCGAGCCAGAGGGTAATGGCGAGGGTGATGACGGAAGCCGCCAAACAGCCGACGATCAGTTGCAACGTGACCACAAAGGCATTAATGGGTGCAACGCCTGCGATAAAGATACCACAGAGCAGCAACGGCATTGCATAAATGCCCATCACAGAGAGATTGGCCGCTGTGGGAGCGAACACCTGTTGCAATGCCCTACGCACAAAGGGCAGTACGGCCTGCAGATGGTTGGTGCCATTGCCACGCAGGAACTCGTATTGCTGTTCATCAGCCTTCAATGCCGAGTGGTAGGTACTGAGGCCACGAATCAGAGTCGTCGTGTTCTGTCCCACCAACAACGCCATCACAGGCACGAACCAACGGGCACCGAAACCATTCTCCGCAGGCAGACAGGCGCACAGCAGATAAGCGCCAACGACCAAAGCACTGACCAAGAGGCCAGCACTTACGGGCAGCAGGAACTTGGCAATGGGGAGTTTGATGCGACGGAGGGCCAGCACGCCTGAAACAACTGCCAGCAGCATCAGCCACAGGAGACTGAGCCACAGCTTATCATATTTCACCAATGCCCAGACAATCAGACAGAGCGCCAATAACTGAACCACCATCCGTCCAACGGCCAGGCCTATGGTGCGTAGCAGTGAACGATCGAAATAATAGAGTGCTCCAGCAGGGATGAGTAATAGAAGCAGAGCCAAGAACATATGTAATACCATCGTCAATACGAGTTTTGATTCATTTTTATCACTAAATCGGCATGATCCACCAACAAAGGACGGCGACTGGCTATCAGCACCGTCTTTCCCGCAGCCACCTGATCCTGAAGCAGTTGCAGCATACGTTCTGCCAACTCAGGGGTGAGACGTGCTGCAGGTTCATCAGCAATGATGATCTGCTTGTCGGAAGCCGTCTGCAACGTCTGCTCTGCCAGACGGAAGATTTCGTCAGGCGAAAGCAGCGAAGGTGGGGTCACGACAACGGCCTTGGGAGGCAGTGGGTTCCAGAAGCCGAAGTCATCAGCCTCACAGACAGGAGCCTCAGGCGACTCCAGCTGGTGACGGAGCATCTGTATTTGTTGAGGCAGATAGACCATCATCCGACGGAAAGCCTGCGATGACTTGACGGTAAGTAATTCGCCGTCGACACTTACATACCCACTACTGACAGGCAAAAACCCCATCAGTGTACGCAGGAGCGTAGTCTTACCAGAACCCTCAGGACCTGTGATGCAAGTGAGCTGTCCGTCGCGCGCCATGAAGGAAAGTCCCTCGGCTAATATCTGCCCTTCAAGAGCAATTGTAGCGTCTTTTACCTCTAACATACCAATAATTTGCTGCAAAAATACAAAATAATTATGAATTATGAATTATGAATTATGAACTTTTTGTACCTTTGCACCAAAATATGAACATGAAGGCAGAAAACAAGGTCGGTAAATGGCGACTTCCAGCTGAATGGGAGCCCCAATGGGGTGTGCAGCTCACGTGGCCGCATGCCGATACCGACTGGGCCCCCGTCCTCAATGACATTATTAAGACTTATCACCAAATGGCACGTGAGATTGCCAAGCGTGAACGACTCATCATCGTGGCTCCTCAGGATGCCGCGAGAGATATGGTGCGCTTCGTCTGTCCTACCGATGATACATGGGCGCGCGATCATGGTTTTCTTACCTTGACGGATGATATGGGGCACCACCGCCTGCTCGACTATCGTTTCAACGGCTGGGGAGAGAAATTCCCTGCTGACAATGACAATGCCATCAACCATAAGATGTACGAAGCAGGCATCGTGGAGGGGGAGTATGTCAACTGTCTGGACTTCGTGTTGGAAGGTGGCTCTATCGAAAGTGACGGCAAAGGGACGCTCTTCACCACAACAGGGTGTCTGATGGCCCCTCATCGCAACCAACCTCTTAAAAAAAGTGAAATCGAACAGCGTCTGATGCAAGATTTAGGGGTCAGCCGAGTTATATGGATAGAGCACGGACATTTGTCAGGCGATGACACCGACGGGCACATTGACACGTTGGTCCGCATCTGTCCTGACGACACCCTTGTCTATGTGGGATGTGACGACCCTGATGACGAGCAATATGCAGAGCTGCAGCTGATGGAGGCGCAATTGAAAACCCTCATGACATTGGAAGGCAAGCCTTACAGGCTCCTGAAATTGCCGATGCCCCACCCTATTTATGAGGATGGCTATAGGTTGCCGGCGACATACGCCAACTTCCTTATTTTGAACGGGGCTGTGCTCTGTCCCACCTACGGGCAATCTGACCTCGACCTGGAGGCCATCCGTATTATCGGTGAGGCCTTCCCGGACAGGGAGATGGTGCCCATCGACAGTCAGGTAATCATCAAGCAGCATGGATCCATCCACTGCTGCACAATGCAATTCCCAAATGTATGAAAGAATTAAAGATAGGCTTTTTACAGCAACACAACACCGCTGATACCAAGAACAACCTGCTACGTCTGGCAGAAGGCATCAGCGACTTGGCCAAGCGAGGCGCACAACTCATCGTGCTCCAGGAGCTGCACAATTCACTCTATTTCTGTCAAACAGAAGATGTCAGGAACTTCGACCTTGCAGAGCCCATTCCAGGTCCATCTACCCGATTCTTCGGTGAGCTGGCAAAGCAGTTCGGCATAGTCATCGTTACCTCGCTTTTCGAGAAACGGGCTCCAGGGTTGTATCACAACACGGCTGTGGTGCTGGAGAAAGACGGCAGCATCGCTGGCACCTACCGCAAGATGCACATACCCGATGACCCTGCCTACTACGAGAAGTTTTACTTCACCCCTGGCGATATTGGTTTCCACCCCATTCAGACCTCCGTGGGTAAGCTAGGAGTAATGGTGTGCTGGGACCAGTGGTATCCGGAGGCAGCTCGTCTGATGGCATTGCAGGGAGCCGAGCTATTGATCTACCCCACCGCCATCGGCTACGAGTCGAGTGACACCCCAGAGGAGCAGCAGCGCCAGCGTATGGCCTGGCAGACCGTGCAGCGCGGACATGCTGTGGCGAATGGCCTGCCTGTGATCACCGTTAATCGCGTGGGCTTCGAGCCAGACCCCTCAGGCCAGACCAATGGCATCCAGTTCTGGGGTACCTCGTTTGTGGCAGGTCCTCAGGGCGAGCTCATCTACGAGACCTCAACGGATGAGGAAGAGAGCATTATCGTGGAGCTTGACATGGACCACTCCGAGCAAGTGCGTCGTTGGTGGCCCTTCCTCCGCGACCGTCGCATCGACAACTATCAGGACATTATAAAAAGATACATCGATTAATATGAGAAAAATTTTCGCATTGGCTCTTGCAGCCATAACACTTCTGCCGGCACAGGTTTCGGCACAAGATGAATTCACAGCATCAGTCTCAGGCAGCCTTGTCAGTCGTTATATGTGGCGTGGCATCGATATGGCCGGCCCTAGTATACAACCTTCGTTAACGCTCGGATGGAAAGGGCTGTCGCTCGACGTCAGCGGTAACATTCCCTTCGATAAGGAAGACGTCAGGGATATCGACGTCACCCTCGGCTATAGCCTCTATGGCTTCAATATCGGTGTCATCGATTACTGGACAGCTGATGTAGACCCCAAGAACCGCTATTTCTACTATGGCGGTGAAGCCGAATGTCCCCACCAATTGGAGGCCAATCTCGGCTACACATGCAAATACGGCTCGCTACAGGCTTACACGATGGTCTACGGCAATGACTACAAGATCGACGGTGATCGCGCCTACTCCACCTATATCGAACTGAGTGTTCCCTTCCGTCTGGGTGGTCTCGACTGGGACGTGCGGGCAGGTGTCACCCCCTTTGAGAGTGCCGGCTCCACCTATGATGAGACCGTTATCACAGAATCAGGCAAGACAAAGACCGTGACCCGTGGTGACTGGATGTATGGCGAGTCGTTCACCTGCAACATGGCTTCCATCCGGGCCACGAAGAATCTGGAGTTCAAGCACTTTAACGTGCCCGTCTTCGTTGAACTGCACACCAACCCCTATCTGCAGCGCGCCAACCTGGTCTTCGGTGTAACAATCACCTCGCTGTAGTCACACACATCAAATAATCGCAAATTTCAAACACCCAATACATGAGCAACCTTAGATTCCAAGTCGTAGAAGAGGCCTTTAAAAAACGGGCCATAGAAGTGAAGGCACCATCAGAACGCCCGTCGGAGTATTTTGGCAAATACGTGTTCAACCGTGAGAAGATGTACAAATACCTACCGGCGGATGTATATGCCAAGCTCATCGACGTCATCGACAATGGTGCCCGTCTGGACCGCAGTATTGCCGATGCTGTAGCTGCCGGCATGAAAAAATGGGCCCAGGAGATGGGCGTCACCCATTACACCCATTGGTTCCAGCCCCTCACCGAGGGTACGGCTGAGAAGCATGATGCCTTCGTAGAACACGACGGCAAGGGTGGTATGGTGGAGAACTTCAGCGGCAAGCTTCTCGTCCAGCAGGAGCCTGACGCCAGCTCGTTCCCTAATGGTGGCATCCGCAACACCTTCGAGGCCCGCGGCTATTCCGCCTGGGACCCCACATCGCCCGTATTCATCATCGACGACACCCTTTGTATCCCCACCATCTTCATCGCCTATACCGGTGAGGCTCTCGACTACAAGGCACCCCTGCTGCGCTCACTCCACGCCATCAACAAGGCGGCGACCGACGTCTGCCAGTATTTCTACGACGATGTGCACAAGGTACAGGTGAACTTAGGTTGGGAACAGGAGTATTTCCTCGTTGACGAAGGTTTGTATTCTGCCCGTCCTGACCTGATGCTGACAGGCCGTACGCTGATGGGGCATGAGAGTGCGAAGAACCAACAGATGGACGACCACTACTTCGGCACCATCCCCGACCGCGTGCAGGCATTTATGAAGGATCTCGAGATACAGGCCCTCGAACTAGCCATTCCCTGTAAGACACGTCACAACGAGGTGGCTCCCAATCAGTTTGAACTCGCTCCCATCTACGAAGAGTGCAATCTCGCTGTCGACCACAATATGCTATTGATGTCGCTGATGAAGCGTGTGGCCCGCAACCACGGGTTCCGCGTGCTGCTGCACGAGAAGCCCTTCGACGGCATAAACGGAAGTGGTAAGCACAACAACTGGAGTCTGACAGCCAACAACGGTGTGCTGCTGCATGCCCCAGGCAAGACGCCTGAAGAGAACCTGCGTTTTGTAACCTTTATCGTCGAGACGCTGATGGGTGTCTATAAGCATAATGGTCTGCTGAAGGCATCGATCATGAGTGCCACCAATGCCCATCGTCTGGGTGGTAACGAGGCGCCTCCAGCCATCATCAGCAGCTTCCTCGGCAAACAACTCACGGAACTCCTCGACCACATCGAGAATTCTGATAACAATGAGCTCATCACGCTGAAAGGCAAACAGGGTATGGAGATCGACATTCCCCAGATCCCCGACCTCATCATCGACAATACCGACCGCAACCGCACGTCGCCCTTCGCTTTCACAGGAAATCGATTCGAGTTCCGTGCGCCAGGTTCCTGCGCCAATTGCGCCTCGGCGATGATCTCCCTGAACTCGGCTGTGGCAGAAGCCCTCATCAGTTTCAAGAAGCGCGTTGACCAGAAGATTTCCGAATACTCCAAAAAATCTGATTACTCCGAGGGTACAGGCCACACTGCCCAGTTCCATGCTATCATCGACGTTCTGCGCGAGGATATCAAGACCTGTAAGCCCGTACGCTTTGACGGTAACGGCTACAGCGACGAATGGGTCATTGAGGCCGCCAAGCGTGGTCTCGACGTAGAGAAGTCATGTCCTGTGATCTTTGAGCACTACCTCGACCCTGAGAGCATCCAGATGTTTGAATCGACCAAGGTGATGAACCGCAAGGAACTTGAGGCCCGCAACGAGGTGAAATGGGAGACCTACGTGAAGACCGTACAGATAGAAGCCCGTGTGATGGGCGACCTGGCGCGTAACCACATCGTGCCTGTGGCCACCCACTACCAGAGCATGCTGATCAAGAATGTACAGGGTCTGCTCGCTATTGGACGCAGCGGCAACGCCATCAAGGAAAAGCTGATCGACGAGATAGATATGCGCACCAACAGTCTGGAGGAGCTGGCCGACAAGCTCGACAGTGCCCGTCGTGTGGCCAACCACATTGAGGACATCCACCAGCGCGCCATCGCCTATCACAACACCGTCTGTCCCATCATGGACACCATCCGCGCCCATGCCGACAAGCTTGAACTCATCGTTGAGGACGGTCTCTGGACCCTTCCCAAATATCGTGAACTTTTATTTATAAGGTAAGTATATGAGAAAATATCTTTTTATGATCATTTGCAGTGTGGCTGCTATGTGCCTGACGTCCTGTTATTACGACAGCGACAACGAGTATCATGAGATTACCCCTCAGGAAATCGGCCAGTGCCTCACTGCCGTCAAGGGTAATTACACGGGAAAGCTATTGTTTGACCTCAACAACCCCAACGATCCCAAGGATCGCACCGACACGCTCGACATCGCCTGGAGTGTGACAGCTGACACGATGTTCAACATCAAGGAGTTTCCTCAGGCTGTTTTCCTCGACCGCATCGCGGACCCTGAACTGAAAAAGGCAGTGGAGCAGGCTGCTCCTGCACCGCTGATAGCAAGGTTGGCTTTCTATCAGATCAATCCCATCAGCTTCTTGGTCTATCCCGCCTCAGTCGTCTACAACATTGAATACGAAGGTGCTACCCATACGGCTTCGCTGGCTTTCTGGATCAACACCTCCTATTCATACGGCCTGTATGACACCACAAACAAAACCTTCCAGATGCAACTCATGGGCGCTGGTCTCTACCTCGATGATAATATGAGCCACAGTTATCTCGTCAATAATGAGTACGATAACTCCTCATTCCCCATCGTGTTTACCAACGTCAACTTAAATAAGTAAATAGCAAAACGTGCCAACGTGCCATCGTGCCATTTCGTTTTTTAGTTTTAAGGTAAGATGGATGATAGGTGGGAGGTTTTCTTTATATTTATATATTATATATTATATTATAATATAATATATAATATATAAATATTAATAGGCAAAAGTAAAGGTGATAGCGAAATACCAAATGGCACGATGGCACGATGGCACGTTGGCACGAAAGCGGGTGACTGGGGCAGGGATTAGCGAGAATACTGCAATCTACGTCGAAAGATAATTGAATCCATGAGATTGCAGTAATCCCGTCGCCGGCGCGCAAGGCGGGGGCATTTTGGTTTCATTTTAACATTTCAAACTTTTCGAAAACAAATTCGAAAAAGGCTTGTTTCGCATTGATATTATATGTACCTTTGCATCAGAAATCAGATCTGAAATGCGGGAGCCAGTGACCCGATGTAGTTCACTGGGTAAGTCTGATACCATGAAAAACATTTAGTAGTATGGCAAAGATTATCTATGAAGTGTGGCACACCAAGGTCAGGAGAATCTGTGACAGACACAGAATGTCCAAATCTGACAGGGGACAGGTATCTATCAGATGCATCGGTGTGGGCTTGGGGTCTGACAGGTGGAAAACGACACAAAAAAGCCCTCGGCAAAGCCTGGAAATGAAGCAATCCTGCGGAAAAAATACAATGTTTAACGCTGATTTCTCTTTTTTTTTGTACCTTTGCACCCAAAACCTGTATAGAAGATGACACAGAAAGAGATCAACGAGACGCTGCGCCGCAATGTGGGCGTGCTCTCAGAGCATACAGAGGATGAGATCCGGATGATGCCGACGGCGACTGAAACACCGCTGCCATCGGTAGAGGACGTGAAGCAGATCGTGAGCCTCATCAAGGGCATCGTATTCCCAGACTATTTCAACAAGCGCCAGCCAGACGAGCAGTTAAGGGCTTATCAGATTGGCGTGAGTATGGAACGGCTGTATCAGTTGCTGCGTCAGCAGATAGCCCGCGGCCTACAATTCTGCGAGGAATGCTCTGAGGATGATGTCAAGGCATCTGGCGAAAAGCTGGCACTGGAATTTATCGACTCGCTGCCAGAGATCAAACGTCTGCTCTATACCGATATCCAGGCAATGTTCGACAACGACCCTGCCGCTGCAACCTACGGTGAGGTAATTTTCTGCTATCCAGTGGTGAACACGATGACCCACTATCGCATTGCCCACCGACTGCATGAGATGAAGGTGCCCGTGATTCCACGCATCATTACCGAACAGGCACACTCGAAGACAGGTATCGATATCCATCCGGGTGCCCAGATAGGCGAATACTTTGCGATAGACCACGGTACGGGTGTGGTTATCGGCGAGACCTGCATCATCGGCAACCATGTGACGCTCTATCAGGGTGTGACGCTTGGTGCCAAGAGCTTCAAGTACGATGAGCAGGGTAATATGCTCAATGTGCCCCGCCACCCGATCATCGAGGACAATGTGACCATCTACTCGAATGCCTCGGTATTGGGCCGTATCACCATCGGCCACGACTCGACCATCGGCGGCAACATCTGGCTCACACACGACATACCGCCCTACTCCAGGATTCTGCAGAGCAAGGCGGTAGACGTAAGCTATCAAGACGGTTTAGGAATCTAAGCCGTCTTTTTCTTTCCAAACTCAGGATCAATCTTCAACAGCGACGAGACGATATACGTCATGGAGCAGGCCACGATGACAATGAGGAAGAACGTTGAGTAGCCCACGGCCTCCTGCAAGGCACCCGCAAAGAGTCCAGGAATCATCATCGACAGGGCCATCAAAGCCGTACAAAGGGCATAATGGGCCGTCTTGTGCTCACCCTGACTATAATAAATAAGGTATAGCATATAGGCCGAGAAGCCGAAGCCATAGCCAAATTGCTCGATAAACACGCAGATGTTGACAACAAACAGACTCTGAGGCAGGACGTAGGCCAGATAAACATACACCAGGTCGGGCAGTGTGATAGCCATCACCATCGGCCACAGCCAACGCTTCAGACCGTCGCGGCTCGCCACGATACCACCAAGGATGCCACCTAGCGTCAGACCGATGACACCCACAGTGCCTTGAACAAGTCCGTATTCTGCAGGCGAGAGGCCTAAGCCACCGTTCGTCGTCGCATCTATCAGGAACAGGGCGCTCACCTTGGCTAACAAACCCTCTGGCATGCGATAGAACAACATGAAACAGATGCCCGCCCACACCTGGGGTTTCTGGAAGAAGGTCTTCAGCGTGGCCCAAAACTCCTGCATGATCTGTGTCCCGTACATCTTCTCGATACCACGATCCTCCTTCGGACGCGGCAGGATGTAATGATGCCACAACCAGAAAGCAATAAAGAGACCTGCCATACCATAGAACATCAGGCTCCACGAATATTTCACATTTCGCGTCAGCACCTCAAGATTCCCTGCCAGCATCACCAGCAGCCCTTGGCCTACGATGGTAGCAATGCGATAAAAGGTGGAACGGATGCCTACAAAATAGGCCTGCTTGTGCTCGTCGAGCCCCAGCATATAGAAGCCGTCGGCAGCAATATCGTGAGTGGCACTCGAGAAAGCCATCAGCCAGAAGAAAGCCAATGACCCCTGCAACCAATAGGGGCCTGGAATTGTAAAAGCCACACCACCCAAGGAGGCGCCAATCAGCAACTGCATGACAACAATCCACCAACGCTTGGTCTTGATAATGTCGATGAACGGGCTCCACAATGGTTTTATGACCCACGGCAAATAGAGCCAAGAGGTATAAAGCGTGATGTCGGCATTCGACAAGCCGAGACGCTTATACATGATCAGAGAGATAGTCATAACTGCCACATACGGCAGCCCCTCTGCGAAATAAAGGGTGGGCACCCAAGCCCAAGGATTTTTCTTACTCATATAATTGTTTAATAGTTGCATTGCGATAATAGAATAGCAGGATCTCGTCGTAGGTCTTGCCTTGCTCGCCCATCACGGCAGCTCCAATCTGACAGAGTCCTACACCATGTCCCCAGCCAGAACCGTGGAGGATGAATCGGTCACCCTGTTTTTCAACCTCAAAAGCTGAGGAATAGAGATGAGTCTCGCTAAGGGTACGACGGATTTCGAGTTCCTTGCCGATGGTGAAAGTCTTCTTGGTACCCACAATCTTCAGTTTCCAGATACGGCCGCTCTTGCCACGCTCCAATGGAATAAGGTCAGTGATGGTACCAAAGTCATCCTTGAGTTTGCGATTGATGAGTTCTGAAAGCTGCTCCTGCGTATATTCTACCGTCCAGCGATAGAAATCGGGTGTTTCCTGATCGAAATCATTCAATACCTGTGAGAGGATGTGCTTGTCGTTGGTGTTGCAATAGGGATCATGGAACGACACAAGATATGGTTTCGGCACGTCTTCCCAGCAATACTGGAACTCTTCGGTCTGCCCACCACAGCACTTCGAGAAGCGCGTGTCGCAGATTTCATCCTCATAGGCCAGAATCTGTCCACGAGTGGCCTGAATAGCCTGTTCCACAGCAGGACTCGACTGTTTGGTAATGCCCTGGTAACGCTGACAATGGTCATCTGCACACACATCGAAGATGGTATGGTCATCGCGATCGTACCAACGGATCATCTCATCATCCTTCTTGATAAACGAAAAGAACGATGCCCCACCCTTCTCCTGTCGCTGACGTTTGGTCATCTGTGCCAAGAGCCACGAACGGGAGATGACGGCATGGGCCTTGAGGAACTCCAAAGAGGCCGTGGCCGACATCTCGCTGGAAATCACACTCGTGAGATAACGTTCTACAGGCAACTCATTGATAGCCACAATCTTATCGGCCTCTACCACAAGACGGAGGGTACCACTAAACACCTGTGTTTCCTTACGTTCCCAATGGAAATTGATCCCGATGGTGACATCGTGGAGAGAGAAGGAAGCATCATCTTCCTGGGGTGTGAAAGTCAGTTCACGGTACTGATTACCACGCCACAGGATACCACCCTCAAAGAATTCCACTGTCTGAAGGCCCGTCAACACCTCCCCCTTAGCGGTGTAAGGTTTATTCAGCACAAACGATATTTTCTCAGCACTGACAATGCCCACTGCCACATTCGGTTCTTTTTTCATTGAACATTGACCATTGAACATTGAGTCATTACTACCGCCTTGGCTTTTCAGTGTATCTAATAGCTGTTGCAGGGCTTCACCCTTCAAGCTTATTTCATTAAGGATACCCAATGCCATCTCAGGGGTCAGACGCTCATAATCCTCCTGTCGCGGGGTAATGATGATTCCCGCCATATCGAGGGCGCCCGGGGAGATGACAAACTGCTCGTTACCTTCTTTATAATAGCAGTCGGGACGGTGTTTTGTCCGTGGGAACACTACTGACAGGAAATCATCGTTACAACGCCAAGCCACGATGTTCATCATGGGCTCTGGATCTGTTGCAGGCAGAGCTTCGTAAAGTCTTCGGAACAACTGTTCGTCGCCATACTGCGAACGGCTTCGTATCAACAAGGCCGCACAGGGGTAGTCATCGATAAGCGAGATATCTTCATCGTCATTCAGACTAACAAGTTTTGTCAGATTACGCGACAGACGCTGCCACGACATCTGAAGAGGCAGCAAGCCGCTGGTGCCTGCCTGGAAATGGGCATGGTCTGGAGCCGAGGCACCACACTGCGGACCATTATAGAACACCATCATCTCTGGAAATTCCTCCAGCAATTTATGTATCTCGCCATACGAATCAAGTATTCGCTGGGGCTGGTGTTTAAGCGAAGGAATGGTGAAGTGCTGCTGCAGAATCGGGAAAGGATTCACCAACAACTCATACTGGCCATCGATTTCCTTCTTGATCTGCTCCTTGGGACGATTCTTCTCACAAAGGAAGCAAGGACGTTCTGCAATGGTCTTCTGATCAATCTGAGCGCCTGTGGATACCATACGGGCAGGGTTCCATTGAACCTGAATGCTATAGGCCCCCACCACCAGTTCACGGGTCTTGGCGCTTCGCAGGTCATGATAACGCTGTCGGGCAGCCTCCCACTTCTCCAACTGACGGTTGAAGAAACGCTGCAAAGAAGAGTCTGCCATCAGTTCCTGCTTACCTTGAAGCATCTGCTGACGTGCTGTAATCTCAAGTGTGCGCAAGCGATCTTTATAGAGGTTGTTGGCATTGATCTTGTCGATGCTAAGGGCCGCATCACTGTTTCCTCCCCAACGGCGACACAAATAGAGCTCAGTATAGATACGTCCGATACGATAATGACGCGAGAAGATCAGACCGAGGGCATAATCCTCTCCATAACTTGTATTGGGGAACTGGATCTGTCGTAGCAGAGGCGTAAAGAAAGCACGGGGCGCTCCAAGACCATTGATGCGCAGGGCATTGTTCGGACCGTTCTCATCCGTCCACTCCTTATGGTCAATCAAACCTGGCGGGAGTGTATTCAGTTCAAAGTCACACATACGATACGAACCTACCACCATCGCCGCATTCTGCTTATAGAAAGTGTCCACGATCTGCTGCAGCGTCTTTGGCGAGGAATACAGATCGTCGGAATCCAACTGGACAGCAAACCGTCCGCACCGGTCATCATTAATTGCCACGTTCCAGCAGCCACCTATTCCTAAATCCAAACGCTCAGGGATGATATGAACCAGCCGTTCGTCATGCAGGGAGTCAAGCAACTCGGTGGTTTTATCGGTGGAATGATTATCCACCACTATGACATTGTATTTGAAGTTAGCTTTCTGGCTCAAAGCACTGTTGACGGCATCGAGAATGGTCTTCTCGCGATTGAATACAGGAATCACCACAGAGGCCTCGATGTCGAAGTTCTGCTCGTTGAAATCAGGACGACGATAGAACGAAGGATCGATCTTGGCACCAATCTCAGCCAGATGGGCAGTAGCAGCATACTCCATTTCGATCTGCACCTCACGGTTCCGCGGATTCACATAGTCGAACTGCTTCACGCCAGAGACCCTCAAATCAGTCTCTTCCTCAGTATATAAGAATTCATTGATGTGGAACAGCTGGCCCTTACGGCTCAAGAACAGACGCAGGGCATAAAGTCCAGCATACTGATAATCGTGCTCACCGGCCTGCATAGCAAAGGTGTGCAGCAGTGATGTCTTAAAGAGCCAAAGGCTGCCGAAATCGAAATCATCGCGGATACTGCCAAGGAAATAGTCAATCGTAGGATGCTTTTCGAGGACGACCTTCCCATCATGTGTCTTTTTAGAAATGTAATCTGAATAGACCATCGCCGCATTCGAGTCACTGGCCACACGGAGCATCCTGTCAAGAGCCCCCTGCCCTAATGACACATTCACTGGCTTTGTCAGCAACAGCACATAGTCGGCCTTGGCATTCTCCGCCACCTTCATCAACGCATTGCTGCTCTGCAGACTGGTTTCCAAGAAAGTGATATTCTGAATGGTCTTGCTATTACGCAGTTGTGAGGCGTTTTCCTTTGCGACGCGCTCATCAACAGCTGGCAAAAAACAATCTATCTTTTCTCTCATGATAGTTCTTATACTTGGTTTTATTAAATTTGTTGCAAAGATACGCATATTTTTTTAAATTATCGAATATAATTTGGTTTTTCGCCCGAATTGCACTAACTTTGCACACGAATTCTAAGAATCGGACCTGAATGGATAGTGAAAAGCAGATGCTTATTGGTAAGACACTCGGCGAACTGAAAGTCGTCGTGGGTGAACTTGGCATGCCTTCATTCACGGCTACACAGATTGCCAAGTGGCTCTATCAACAGCACGTCGTCAACATCGATGATATGACCAACATCTCAAAAGTCAATCGTGAAAAGTTGAAGGCAAGATACGAGATAGGTGCTATGCCACCTATCGACTGTCAGCGCTCAAAGGACGGCACCATCAAGTATCTCTTTCCTGTGAGAGCTGGTGAATCCGGAGATTCTGGACTATTCGTTGAAACCGTCTTTATCCCTGATGGCGACCGCGCCACGCTCTGCGTATCCTGTCAGGTAGGCTGCAAGATGAACTGTCTGTTCTGCCAGACTGGCAAGCAGGGCTTTGAGGGTAACCTTACTACAGCAGACATCCTGAACCAGATCTACGCCTTGCCTGAGTGCGAATTACTTACGAACATCGTCTTTATGGGTCAGGGAGAGCCAATGGACAACCTCGACAATGTGCTTAGAGCTACAGAAATCCTCACTGCCAGCTATGGCTGGGCATGGAGTCCGAAGCGTATCACTGTGAGTAGTGTGGGCATCAAAAACAAATTGAAGCGTTATCTCGATGACAGTGAATGCCATGTGGCCATCTCCATGCACTCACCCTTGCCTGAACAGCGACAGATGCTGATGCCGGCAGAACGGCAGATGTCGATTACTGAAATAGTGGAACTGCTGAAGCAATATGACTTCACCCACCAGCGCCGCTGCTCATTTGAATATATCTGTTTCGGAGGACTCAACGACGGTATGATGCATGCCCGCATGATTGTCAAACTATTGCAGGGGTTGGAATGCAGAGTCAACCTTATCCGTTTCCACGAGATACCAGATGTCGACCTGCCCGGCAGCGATGAGAAGCGTATGGAATCATTGCGCGACTATTTGACAGCACACGGTATTTTCACCACCATCCGTTCCAGTCGCGGACAGGACATCTTTGCCGCCTGCGGGCTTCTGTCAACAGCAAGAAAGAATAATTAGTAAAAACAAAATATGGAAGAAAGAAAAATACGCGTGGCTATCACGCACGGAGATACCAACGGCATAGGCTATGAAGTTATCCTCAAGGCATTTGAGGATAGCGGGATGCTCGAATTGTGTATACCTATTATATATGGCAATCCGAAAGTTGCAGCCTATCACCGCAATGCCCTGCAGTTGGAGACGCCCTTTACCATCATCAAAAATGCCGAGGAGGCCCGTCCTGACAAACTCAACATGTTGGCCACCTTTGACGACGAAGTAAAGGTTGAATTCGGTTCCCCCACCCCAGAATCGGCAGAAGCCGCCCGTAAGGCTCTACAGCGTGCCAAGGAAGATCTGAAAAACGGTCTTTATGATGTGCTTGTCCAAGCACCTGTGGTATCCAGTCATACACCAGACCCTGACGACAAGTCATTGCTCATCATGTTTGCCAATGATATCCGTATTGCTTTGGCTACCAACCATCTGCCAATCAAGGATGTCGCTGCTAACATCACTCCGGACAAGTTAATAGAGAAATGCCGCTTACTGTACACTTCACTGAAGCGTGACTTCCGCATCAACAATCCCCGCATTGCCGTGCTTGCACTTAATCCACAACCTGGTGCGGAGGAGGAGAATATCATCGGCCCTGCACTCAAGACCGTGGAGGAGGCTGGCATTCAGGCATACGGACCGTTTACTGCTGACGATTTCTTTGGCAATGGTCTGCAGAATAATTTCGACGGTATTCTAGCCATGTATGACGACCAAGGCAACGTGCCCTTCAAAACATTGGCAACGGAATATGGAGTGAAGATGAAAGCCGGATTCCCCTTTGTCATTACCACACCCGATCACGATCCGTGTTTCGACATCGCTGGTAAAGGCATAGCTAATCCCGCTTCGCTACGACACGCCATCTATGCTGCCATCGACATCTTCCGCAATCGTATCCATTACGATGAACCTCTGGCCAACCCACTACCCAAGCTCTATCACGAGAAACGTGAAGATGGCGACAAGGCACGCTTTGCCATCAAGGCCAAGGACCAATTCAGGCGCGACGAGGAACCCTCAAAAGAAGAGAATTGAGTTAATTTCTGCCAAAATTGCAGTATTCTCGGAAATATTGTGTAATTTTGTCAGCCAAATGAAGACATCCGAACTACAAAGCATCAAACAGCGCTATAACATCGTAGGCAATTGCGAGGCCTTGAATAGCGCACTTGACGACGCCCTGAAGGTAGCGCCGATAGACATCAGTGTGCTTATTATCGGCGAAAGCGGTGTAGGCAAGGACATCCTGCCCAGGCTGATCCACGACAACTCACCCCGTCGACGCGAAAAATACTTCGCCATCAACTGTGGCGCCATTCCCGAGGGCACTATCGACAGTGAACTCTTCGGCCACGTAAAAGGCTCGTTCACAGGTGCCATCAACGATTCTCCTGGCTATTTTGGTGTTGCCAACAAGGGAACGCTCTTTCTTGATGAAGTGGGTGAACTGCCTATGGCCACACAAGCCCGATTACTCCGTGTATTGGAAAATGGCGAATACATCCCTGTGGGTGCCACCGAAGTACGTAAGACTGATGTGCGCATAGTGGCTGCCACCAACGTCAACATCGAGAAAGCCATCAGTGAAGGCCGTTTCCGTGGCGACCTCTATTATCGTCTGAACCGCGTGAATATCCAAATGCCGGCCCTACGCGACAGAGGCGAGGATGTCATACTATTGTTCCGTCTGTTCGCGATGGAAATGTCAGAGAAATACAAGATGGACCGCGTAACCTTGACTGATGAGGCCAAGCAGATGCTGATGCGCTATAAGTGGCCAGGCAACATCCGCCAGCTTAAGAGTATCACTGAACAGATTTCCATCTTCAGCAAGGAGCGCATCATCACACCTGAGATCCTCTCGAAATTCATCCCACAAGACCAAGACACCACCCAG